>MDTA01050041.1_pt1 | contig 11112 bp, 3 predicted proteins | sample 811151 | NCBI WGS metagenome assembly MDTA01 (sample SAMN05326648, study PRJNA326480) | marine metagenome | isolation source: seawater | place: Indian Ocean: South | collected 2010 | reverse complement strand
TACATTGTAAACAATTATACAGAATTGGTTGATGCATATTCATTCGTCTCCAACCGCGGTGGCAACCGACGCAGATATTTTCTAAACGCGAGAAGAAGTTGGGTCAGAGACCACGGGGGCGGATACTTCCACCTGGCTGGTCGCGATTTGGACGCACCACCTAGCGAAAGGTGGGAAAAAATTAAGAACCTCGTAAGGAACGCCGGACTGACACCAAAAGCAATAATAAAAAGAACTAATGCTTTGTATTTTGATTTATTGCAACAAGAAGAAGACCCCCTTCCCATCGAGGTACTACAAGACAATGCGACCGGTGGTGAATATGCACACAACACGCGTATTTTAAATGAACTCTTGGATCCAAGCGTCATGCATAATTTCGACGTCTCCGAATACGGCAGCTTTTATTCAAATGCATTATCTCAGGCAAACATAGCGGCCTTTGGAGCGGCCGGTCAGCTAAATATTTCGGCACCAACGTTATTTGAAAGAATTGGTAATCACGAATCGATCTCGCGGATCAACGCACCTAATAACAAAATAGAGAACTTTTTATGTAAATTAGATTACAGAACTTTTCAGCAGATTTTGGGAAAAGACTCTGGTCCTTTCATCCTTAATCAGAATGTTCAATATATTGAAAATTACATACGTCAAAAAACTGGCGTATCTATTAGCCAGCCGCAAGACAACCAGGACCGCACCTTGTTTGGGGATTTCTACCAACAAGTAGCACCACTTTTAGTTTATAATAGCGATTACTACAGCACTACAAGAAATAAAATACAAGATTTTACAATAGAAAGTCACTTTAACAATGTTGAGACTATAGCAAATAGATGGAGCTACGCTTATGAGCTAAACACAGGCATAAATTCTAGAATACTTGGAGAAGCAGTCTTGAACAGGGCGCTTATAAATGGTCAAGTGTTTGAGGGATTACTGGAGTCGTCAGAAATAAATCAGGTATCAAGACTGGTTGCAAATACCTTTATTAAACCAAGAGACTTTGTCCGCGGCGACCAGCTAGCATTTAACGAATTTGTAGAAAATCCAAACGGTCCAATACAAGAAATATCAGAAGAGTTTAGAAGCTTTTATATGTTTGGTGATGGGGGCCAAAAAATATTTTCTGTACCAATGGCTGAGTACAAAAAACCAATTAGCCCATTTGGTGAAGCATTAGATGACTGTTACGATCTGTCTAGGTTTAGAGAAGGGTATGTTTTGTTGCAGCCGTGGATGACAGAACAATTAATTGAGACTCAAGAAGCAAAGCAAATTTTTGAATATATTTATCCAGTTAAAAGGTTTCAATCGATCGCAACAGCTTTTTCTACTTCTGTCTTGGCCGGATACAGTACAATGCCTAGTATTATGCAGACGCCTAAAGCTAGTTTAGCCGCCTTGTTGGGTCTTGCAGGAATAAAGAGAACAGAAGAAAGTAACGTAATACAATCAATATCACAAGCAGAATTTTACAAACAAATGACTGACAGTGCTGTTTCAGATCCAAAAGAACTAAGTTGCTTTGGTTTTCCATTTCCAGAAGACTTTTTAGATCAATTTTTAGAGCTATTAGAGCAGCTATTTAAAACATTTCCCTCGATATTTTTTAGAGGAATTGCCAATGCAATAGACCCAGCATATCAAGAAATGAAAAACCATTGGGACAATTGTGATATTGATAAATTAACTTGGAGTGGATATCAGTGGAAGTCAACTGTTGGAACAAGGAAAATGCATGCTGGTTTGGTTGGTGAATCTGGTAGAGGCAATAGAGATAAAAAATACGCATCAGTATTGACTTCTCCACTTGTTGACTTACCAGTTGGTTTTAGCAAGGCTATTTATGGAAACTGGACTCCATTACGAAGAGCGGTTACTAGGCTTTCTGGTTATATTATAAAAGGCCCAACTGCAATTATAGACCAAGCTTTTTCTTTTTCAATTCCTTGTTTAGACGAGGCAGGTCAATGGCCAGGAGAGCCGTTGCCATCCTGGAATAGAGATAGGTATGGCCACCCAATAAGCCCAATAACTGCAATCGCTTTGTCTCTTCCTGAGCTTCCGGGCGATAAGAGACTTAGAACTTGCAGAGACGATCCTTATGATCCAGAGAGGATAGAACAGAGGTTGTGTCCAAATAGTGACATTGAGTTACCACCATTTGGCAATGCCACTGAAATAGACGAAGAGTGAATAGTAAAACATTTATTGTTAACACTACTATTTAATACTGAGGTTTATTTATGGCTATTTTACAAACAAAAAACCAAATTCAACCGCGCTGGCCGCTTAGGATAGACCAGTCTGTAGGTCCATATGAGTCAGTTGATACAGTAGCGGAGTCGCTGAAGCAAGATTTTGTAATGCTTTTGCAAACAATACCTGGTGAATGGCCTATGAACCCAGACTTAGGTGTTGGGTTGGCAACGTACTTATTTGAAAACCCAGGATCATTACATCTTTTAGATATTAAGACAAAGATACAAAATCAGCTGACGAAGTATCTTCCAAACATAACACTAATTGATGCGGTATTTGAAGCAACAAACGATGAACTTGATAATAACACATCTATTTTAAAAATAACTTACGCTATAAATAACTTGGGAATAAAAGATGTACTAGTGCTTATAGCGGATCTTGCTAACAGGCAACTAATTATTCAAGCAGCGTTTGACGCAATTAACTCAAGACAATTTGGAGGGCTTTTATAAACTTAAAGTATTTAGTTTATTAAGTGAGATTATTGATGAGCACAAATAGAGTTAGGAAAGTACAAGAAGTTGATTATACTAGAACAAGTTTTTCTGAAATAAAGGAAGATTTAGTTCAATATATTAAAAGAAATTACCCAGATACATATAAAGATTTTAAAAAGTCCTCTTTTGGGTCGATGATGTTTGACCTAGTTTCTTATGTTGGGGATCAGTTACATTATTATTTAGATCACAACGCAAACGAAGCAATACTTTCTTATACAAAAGATCCAGAAATAGTAGTGCAGTTAATTCAAGCGATGGGTGGAGAACCAACCATTAACTCTGTCGGTGTCGGGGAACTAACAGTTCATGTGCTTCAGCCTGCAAACTCTATGGGTACAGGTATTGATTCTAATTACACAGCGACACTGAGAGCAGGATCAAAATATCGTTCCTCCGCGGGATCGGTTTTTACTCAAATGAGTGATGTAACACTTACACCTGAGAATTCACAAGTTGTGGGATATAACACGGTAAGCGACGGATCAAAAATAAGCTATTATGTTTTAAAATCAAAAGTTCCAGTAATATCAGGAGAAGAAAAAACTTTTAATGTTGAAATTGGAAACTTTAGAAGATTCTTAAAAATAGAAATTCCTGATCCTTCACTAACAGAGATACTCAAAGTTCAAGACTCGAATAAAAATGATTTTTTTCAAGTACAACATTTAAGTCAAAATATAATTTATCGCCCCGTTGTAGATCCTGAGTCTCAAGACTCTATGGTCTCAGCTATAATGAAGCCTACACCTGTACCCAGACGTCACATCGTTGAAAAATCTTTAGATAGGACTTTTTTGGTATTCGGACATGGCTCAGATCAAGATTTAAAAACAAACTCTTTAGCAGAACCATCAAAGGTGGTGCTGAACCTTACAGGTAAAAATTATGTGTCAGCAGCAAAATCAAACCCAGACAGCTTGGCATCCTCTGATACCCTTGGTGTTGCACCGCAGAACACTACATTAGCAATAACCTACAGAAGTAACACTGTCGATAACACAAATGCTGCAGTTGGAACAGTTACACAAGTTGTGGAACCAATACTGTTTTTTGAAAAAGAGCAGTTACTTGATACATCAAAGGTAACTTTTATAAGAAATAATGTAGAGGCCTATAACGAAGAGCCCATAAATGGCAACATATCGATACCAAACACAGAAGAATTAAAGAGAAGATACTTGGGTACTTTTGGTGCACAAGGCCGCGCCGTAACTAAGCAAGATTATATTTCGATGGTATATTCGATGCCAGCCATTTATGGTTCTATTAAGAGAGCCTCCGTGATTCGAGACCCAAATGATTTAAGAAGAAACTTAAATATATTTTTAATGGCTGAAGGAGCCGACGGAAGACTTCAGGCACCCACAAATTTGTTAAAGCAAAACGTAAAAACCTGGCTTGATTCTGTTAGAATGATTTCTGATACAATAGACATATATGATGCAAATATCATAAATTTTGGAATAGATTTTAAAGTAGTGCTGAAAAGAAACGTAAACCAAAAAACAGCATTATCTTCAATAAAGCAAAGACTTTTTGAAGAGTTATCCTTATCTCCGGAAATAGGAGAGCCACTGTATATATCAGAAATGATGAGACTTATACAGGCAATGCCAGAAGTCGCCAGTGTTCCTGTACGAGATGGGATAGTTATAAACTCTATAGTGGGAACAGATTACACAGATTACCTTTATGATGTTAATTCAAATACATCTCCAGATAACAGTTATATATATATCCCAGAAAACAGCATATGGGAAGTGAAGTTTATTGATGATATTAAAGGGACGATAATAGGATAATGAGCATAAAAAGATATAACTCCACGAAAGATAATACAATTGCTAATGCTTTAAGGGAAAATTTGACCGCTAGATCCACAAAAGCTAATATGGGCGCCTCAGATATTCTTGAACTTTTTTCTATTTATGGCCAGGCAAGTTCAAGCTCTATAGAGCAAACTAGAATACTTTTACAGTTTCCAGTAGATACAATAGCAGCAAACAGGACATCAGGAATTTTACCACAGTCCGGTTCAGCAAAATTTAAGTTAAAATTATCTAATACGCCACACGGGCAAACAACACCAGAAAACTTTATAGTTAATGTTCACCCCATTGTTAGACCTTGGAACGAGGGTGACGGATTAGATATGGAAAGCTATTTGGATTTAGAAGCAAGCAATTGGGTATCCGCTTCTTCTGGAGTTCCGTGGCACATAACAGGTTCAGATTATTTAAGTTCAAGCTATGCGACAGCTGTAAACATACCTTTAGAGTATACTCAGACCTTAGAATCCGGAACGGAAGACGTAGAAATAGATATAACACCCTGGACAGAAGAGTGGATAAAGAGTCAGAATAGTAATGGTCAAGCAGCATCAGCATCAGTGGAGCTTTTAGCAGTGCCAACTGTCAATGATACACTAACTATATTTTCTCACGAAGGAAAAAAAGTTGTATATACCTTTATAAATAGCTCAACCTATACTGTTGGTAACGATGTGTTCTTAAAGATGAGCGCTTCAGCCGCAGACATTACTAAGGATATCCACCGTAGACTTAGCTCAGATTTTGATAATAAAATCACAACTGATCGATCAGGCGCCTTTCTTGCACTGACTCAATCCATCGCAGGTTTTCATGGGAATACAATAATTAAAACTACAATGAATAACTCGGAAGTAACATTAAGTCAGTTTGCCGGCGGCCATGGCCTACCAAATTATGGAATTGTATTAAAGCTTAGAGATGATTACGAAAACGGTAGCAGACAAAGAACTTATTATACTAAGAAATTTTATTCTAGAAGTTCTCATGAATTCTTCCTAAAACCACAAATAGAGGCTCAATGGGATACTGCAATAAAAGATGACAGAAACTCTATTCTAAAATCAAGCTCACTAGCTCCCCAAGCTGATAATTTGAATAACATTTTTCTATATAACAGAGTAAGAGGAAATCTTGTCGATATACCAAATACATCTTCATATCTGGTAGTTCAGTTATTTACGTCTTCTATAGACGCTTCAGATTCAGGTACGGGCGAACATTATGGCACTGCACAGACTTTGCCAATTGATCACATAAACGTCGTTACTGGTGCCCCAACGTTTATTACTGCGAGTAGACACAGCACAGGAGTCTACAAGGCTCAATTTTCTTACGCTGGAAACAAAACGCAACTTTATGATGTATGGTCTAAATCCGGAGACGATGCAGCCGGCGGCCGCACAACATTGTTTCAAGGTCCAGGCTTTACAGTTGGTGCTCATTCTGCAAATACATTTTATGAGTCCCCAAATTATAAGGTTTCTATAACAAACTTAAAAGATGCTTACTTACAAAGTGAGAAAGTAACGCTTAGAGTTTATACTAGAAATAAAAATTGGCAACCAAATATTTACACAGTCGCTTCGGCCAACGCTCCAATCAATAATATTCGGGATATGTATTACAAAATAACTAAAGTTTCTGACAATTATGAGGTAATATCATATTCAACTGGAAGTACGCCAAGTTATTCATCTTTATCTTATGATGTCAGTGGTTCTTTCTTCGACTTAGATATGGCTTTACTGGAGGAAAATAACGCCTATGAAATTTCATTTGTTTTTAAGGACGGATCTAATTATATAGAACAACAGGAAAAATTTAGATTTAGAGTTGATCCATGAGTGAAGATAATAAATTTCTTGAGCCAATTTCAGAAGAAAGAAAAAGTAAAATATTTATTGGCGATAGGTACTCGTCAATAGCTTCTGATGATGCATCTGAATACAATGACACAGTTGGGTCTCTAGCATACGCCACGGCCTACAAAAAACTGGCCGAAAGAGTTATGCCTGCGATAGATATCAGAGAGCCCGTAAACTGGGCTACATATGGTAGTGCGGAAAAGTACTATAGAAACTCTTTTGAATATATTCACAACTCATACCCGTATGATGGCTCGGCCTTGGAAAAGGTTAATTGGTCGTTAAGTGCATCGGCTGTTGACCTCGCTGTTTTGCAACATGAATATCCATTAGAAACTGGTCATGTTACTTTCTCTACTAGTAGCTGGGGAGACCTTAATGGATCTAAAAGCGGAATATATGGCCTATCAGCCAATCCGGAATATATTAAGTTTTCCGGAGGTCCATACGTAGGTACAGTTCTAGACTCGAATACAGGAAGAGAAAGCAGCCTAAAAATAAATCCCTCAGTAGGTAACACAATTGAGTTTTGGATGAGAAAAAATGCTTTTGTAGAATCTGCCAAGACGGAGAGTGAAATAGTATTTGATTCTCATACGGTTGATTTTGCAGAAGGAAACGCAGCGTATGGTAGATTTTTATTAGAACTGTCGGCAAGTAGTGGTTCACCACTATATATTACATATATGTCTGGTGCAGCTGGTGCTAATCGTCAGCAAATAGGCAGCAATATAACCGCAGCTTCCGTGGCAGATGGAAATTTTCACCATTATGCAATTACCGCTTTACATAGTGGTTCTCATCTTAATTTAGAATTATATGTTGATGGTGCATTTAATGATAAAGTAACCCTTTCTGTCGCTACTTTGGGTGCCGTTAATGGTTATTTTAATGCGTCTTTGGGGGCTCTGAGGGCAACAAAGGGTGGCTCCGGCGGTTTAGGCTATGGTAAGCTTAGTGGTTCTATAGATGAATTTCGATTTTGGAAGGTAAGGCGAACCGCCGAAGAAATAGGCAACCATTTTGACTTCCCTGTTCATGGAGCCACAGACACAGAAAGTATAAATAGTGACTTAGGAGTATATTTTAAGTTTAATGAAGGAGTGATAGGAAACCCAACTATAGACAAGGTTGTTTTAGACTATTCAGGACGAATAAACAATGGTGAAGTGGTTGGATATCAAGCAGAATTTAGATCTAGGTTGTCTGCTATAACGCTTTCTTCGGTATCAAACCAAATAGAGACTGGTGATCCAATAATAAATTCACTGTCTCCAAGGGTTAAGGCTAGCTTGAGTGATTTGGTCGGACTAGGTAAGGCCTACGATGAGCAAAACCATGCATCATTGTTTAAAAGCGTACCTCAATGGGCATATGACGTAGGGGCAGGTTCAAGTAATTTAGATAGTGATTTTTCTATATTATTACAAGCTATTGCACAGAAGTTTGACTCAATTAAAATGTTAATTGATGGATTACCAAAACTTGGCTATGCTCAATACAAAGACTTTATATACGCCAAGGGAACAGTAAATTATAATTCTAATTTTAATTCTATTCTTGGGTGCGAAAAGGATTTTGATGTTGCGTTTAACCAGGTCCATGGGGAAGAGAACTTTTCAGTCCAAAACCTTTTAGGCCGCGGCTTTACTATAGACGATACTCCGATAGCGAATAGGGCGAGTCTTAATGAATATTTTTATAATTTAAAATTTGGAATAGCAGACGCTAAGTCCGCTTTATCAGAAGCATTCATACAATCAAAAGTAGAAAACACTAAGAATAAAATTTTAAACTCTATATATGCAAACCTTTCCAATATTTACAAAACAAAAGGCACGTATGAATCATTTCGTAATCTGATTAGATGTTTTGGAGTAGATGAAAATTTAATAAAATTAAATGTTTATGGTCAAAATGTAGAAAAAATAATATCTAATTCAACAAATTATCAAATTGAAAGAGTAAAGTCTTTAGCACTTACAGGGTCTAATAGATCAGTCACCCTTTATCAGACGGCATCATCGTCAGATGAGAGAGAATTTGTTGCTGGTCGACCAGCTCCCGCGCCCCTAACAGTTGAAGCAAAGGTGCTTTTCCCTCATATCATAAGCCCACAGCAATCTTCTATAACCGCCTCAGTATTTGGCGCGAACGAAGTTGATGGTGCAAACTTGGCTATCGATTCAGACAATGATTCAGGATTTAGAGTCACAACAATAAAATCAAGTTTAAATAATAATGGATGCTATTTTAGGCTGAGTAGCTCTGCAGCGATTTTTGACACTATTACAACCGAATACTTTAGTGAAGTTTATTCAAATACTCCTTGGTACATCGCAGTCAAGTTCGCAGAAGATACAAGATCATCATTAATAAACTCAGACAATAAAAGCACACAAGAATACAAAGTAGAATTTATTGGGTATCGATACGATATAGACACCAAGACTTCCGAATTTCATATGAGCGCATCCATAGCGGCCGCAGATTATTCAAATTTAATATCTGGTAATAAAAGTTTCTTCGCCGGCGCTGAAAGAGAAGATATTACAGGGTCTTTGATTCATTCCGCCGACTCTAAGCTGCTATCATTTAGCGTTTGGGATGATAACTTAAGTGAGCAGGACATGAAAGTCCACGCTCAGACAGTGTATAACTTGGGTAGAACAAATCCATTGTTCAGAAAAACCAGCAACCAAGGACAATCTAGGCTACAATCTGACTCTTTGGTAATGAACTGGCAGTTTGATGATGTGCAAGAGCTTAATACCAATACGAGCTATATTTATGATCATGCTAGTGGTTCAATGTCTAACATTGAAAAGTTTGGAAATATTATAGGGTATAAATACCCTGCAGTGACTTATAATTTGCAACACCAACAGGGCTCGGTTCAACAGGAATTTATACCTACTGTAGACCATACGTTAATTGATAATATGGCATCTGATTCAAAAATTAGTATAAAAGCAAGAGAAATAGATTCTTTTGAAATTGATAGTAGACCGATAACCTATTTACATAATTATGAAAAGAGCATGTACCAGGTTATTTCAAAAGAAATGCTTAACATGTTAGCAGGTATAACTTCATACAATAACTTAATTGGGGAGCCAGTTTATAAATATAGGCAAGAATATAAGTCTTTACAGAAGCTAAAAGAAAGGTTCTTTTCAAAAGTTGAAAACGATATAGATTTGGAAAGATTTATAGAGTATTATAAGTGGATCGACTCGTCTTTAGCATCTCTAATGCAACAGCTGCAGCCTGCAACAGCAGATATGAATATTGGCTTACAAGATGTAGTAGAAAGTCATGCACTAGAAAGAAGTAAGTATAAGCATCAAGCGCCGCAGTTTGAATATAAAGACCCAAAGCTTGTAGGGCAGATCCTTGGTGTTAATGAGCTTTTATATGATTGGCAGCATGGCCATGCACCACTAAGTAATAGCCAATCTGATAATTGTCTGTGGTGGAACGACAGAGCGAGTCGAATCTTAAATAAATTTATAACATCTAGTAGTGATTCTGCAAATAAAGATAGGGAAGAATTAAGACAAAGAAAGAACACTGATGTAAGTGGCTCAACATATGTTTTACGAAAGTTATCAAAACCATACAAGTTTGTTGGAGAAAATTCTCATATTCTTGACATTGGTTCGAACAGAAAAGCAAATAAAAACAAGTCTTTGCACAAACCAATTATTGCAACAGGTAAAGAAATAAAAATAGAAAACTCAGATATATATGAATTTAAGCAATGTAACGATGTACTTGATCCACAAGAGGAAAAGATTTACACTGCTAAAACCGATACAACCGGAACAGAAGGATATCTTGATGCAGATGCAGACATGATTCTTCCATTTAGCTTATATAGTTCCTCAGCTGGAACAGATTTTTCAAATTTTAAATCTAATTTGAAAATTACGAACAACCATGATGACGATACTGGTGTAATTCAAAGTCCTCACATGCGCTCAATCGTTGGCGGTATGCCACATAGAAGAGTTAAGTTCGCTACTCCCGGTAAAAATAGACCTGAAGCATACAATCTTGTAGCAACAGCTACTACGTTGACTCTAAAGCAGGCCCATGGGCCTAAGTCTTATACTCCTAGAGGATTGGGGATAGCTACAAACTATAGTATAAGAAATATTAAAGCAAACGCTAGTAGTATTTATTCATCATCGAGTCTTGGTAACTACACTTTTGATTACGATATTGTTATGACTAATGGTCGCAACGTTAATAATTCTTACTTAATAGAAAGTGGTAGTATAATCATAACCCCTGTGTCAGAAGGTTATGTAGCAGGTCTACCCGACTTTACTTCCCCGGTTAGAGGCAGAGCTGAACATATAATTGTTAATCAATTTAGCTCCCCCGGTGGACCTGAGACACAAGGCGTGTATGGCAGAGATAAAGAGTCAGGTGAGTACTCCGTATACAATACATTAAATTACAGAAATCTTTCAATTCGGCAACCACTTAACAAGTTATCTGCGGAAAAGTCAGAGCAATTTGGATTTAGGTTAGGTTCTACTGTAAATGCATCGATGCACATGACAAACAGGAATCACTTTTATTCAGTGATTTCAGGGTCCGACGGTGATGTTTATGGCAAGCAAGTTAGATCAG
>MDTA01000987.1_pt1 | contig 11112 bp, 12 predicted proteins | sample 811151 | NCBI WGS metagenome assembly MDTA01 (sample SAMN05326648, study PRJNA326480) | marine metagenome | isolation source: seawater | place: Indian Ocean: South | collected 2010 | reverse complement strand
TGTCTTTGAGGTCCAGCTTTGAGTGCAAAACAGGCATTAAGTCCTCCCCCCCGAGAGTAAAGTTAGAAACTCGAATTTGATGAGTTGATAATTAAATGGCCAGCAAAAGTAGCAGAAAAAAAAGCCGGCCATAAGGTTTTTTTATGCTAACTTCAGGCATTATCTGATGAGCTCGGAGCTGATAAATGCGACCGATCGGCGGTCGAGCGAGGATAGTTTGGGGGGCGAGTGAATTTAGAAGTCGGGTTGCAGCAAGCAAAGAGTGAGCGCGCCAGAGCGGCCATCTGTGATGCGACCATCGCGGCCCTAGCAGAGGTCGGTTATGCCGAGACCTCGCTCAACCGCGTTGCGTCTATGGCCGACTTTTCAAAAGGCGCCGTGCAACATCATTTCCCAACAAAAGAGGATTTGATAGCGGCAACATTGGATACGCTGCTGTTGCGCACTGTGCAGTCGCGCATCGCGGAGCCCAAATCAGTCGAAGATGCGCTGCTTGAGGCATGGCAGCGATTCATAAACACGCCGGCTTATCGAGCATTGATGGAGGTGCTCAACGCGGCGCGGACGGATGCGGCGCTGCGTCAGCGGATCTCGTCAGACCTTGTAGACTGGGGGAAAAAATTAGATCAGCAGTCTCTGGCGCGTTATCAATCGGTGAGCGGTAACGCGGAAGATGTCGTGATGTTGCTGAATATGACGCGCAGCTTCATGCGTGGCTTGCTGATTCAAGAGCAGTATGGGGTCACGGCTGCAACGACGCTAAACTATGTGCGCAAATGGATCGAACTGATCGCGCCGCTACTGAAATTATCCGAACAGTCAGTGAGTCGATAGTACGCGCATAAGGCGTGGGTCGGCCAAACAGTTAAAAACGTTACAACACGGAAAAAGAGCAAGGGGAAGGAAATGTCCGTAACACAAGCAGAACTGCATGAGTTTGAGCAACAAGCCGACCATTGGTTTGCAGAAAATAAACCCGCGACACCGGATTTTATTTTACCGGAAACCTTTATGGAAGTTGGCACGGACCAACAGTTTGAATACTTGCGCGACTGGCAGAACAAAGTCTACGAAGCCGGTTATGTAGGTATGGCGTGGCCAAAAGAATTTGGCGGTGGCGGTATGGATCAAGTGTTTCAGGATATTGCCACCCGAGCAATGGCCAAGCATCGCGTACCGTTTTTACCGAACACAATCGGCCTCAATTGGGCTGGGCCGCTGATACTGCACATGGGTACGCAAGCGGAAAAGCAGAAATACATTAAAGGCATTCTCAGTGCAGAGGATATTTGGTGTCAGGGTTTTTCAGAGCCTGATCACGGTTCTGATTTAGGCAGCGCACAGTGTCGCGCTGTTAAAGATGGCGATGAATACATCGTTAACGGTTCAAAAATTTGGACCAGTTTGGGCAGCTACGCCAAGTACATGATCCTGCTGGCTCGCACCGCTACGGGTGGCCCCAATAAATACGCTGGATTGAGTTTTTTCCTCGCGCCCATGGACGCTGCGGGCGTTGAACCAAGGCCGATAAAAAAACTCACGGGCGAATATGGTTTTTGCCAAACATTTTTTAACGACGCGCGAATTCCTGCTTCGAGTCTGATGGGCAAAGAGGGCGAAGGCTGGAAAGTCGCAATGGCCACACTTACCTTTGAGCGCGGCGCCGTGGGCGGACAAGCCGGTGGTCTGTCGATGATGGATTTAAGTATTAATGACATTGTGGAGCTGGCCCGGCGGGCGAAGCGTAATGGCCGTCCGGCTATCGAAGACCCCCATGTGCGCGGGCAGCTGGTCGATCTGATTACCGAGTCTCGCAGCAACGCGCTTATGGCCACGCGCTCCAACGTGCCAGCGTTAGCCAGTGACTGGCCCACCTCGGTAAGCATGTCGGGTAAATTACGTTCCAGCGAGCTTAAGCGTCGAATGTGCCAGTTTGCTATTTCGTTACAGGGCGCGAATGGCGCGCGTTACGTCAGTCGCGATGCCGTTGATGGCGGTATGTGGCAACGGTCGTACCTGAACGCTTTTTCCGGAACTATTGGTGGCGGTACCAGTCAGATTCAACACAACATTATTGGCGAGCGCGTGCTTGGGTTGCCAAAGTAGGGGGTTGCATGGCAGCGATAGAATTCAGCGAAGAACAGAGCATGCTGCTGGAGACGGCTGCGGATTTTTGTCGTACTCACTCGCCGATTGATGCGGTGCGTATACAGATAGAGCAGGAGCACAGCACCACCCCCGAGCTTTGGCAGGCCATGGCAGATCTAGGTTGGCTAGGCGTCACTATCCCTGAACAGTACGGGGGCTTGGGAATGAGCCTTGCCGATGCCGTGCCGATTGTCGAAAGTATGGGGCGGCATCTAATGGGTTCACCCTACGTGGCGACGACGCTAGCGGCCCAAGCCTTGATCACCAGCGGCAACGAAGAACAAAAGACCCATTGGCTTAGCGAGATTGCTGCGGGCGCGCCCGCCTCCTTGGCTCTGACCGAAGAGGACGGCAATTGGCGGTTACAAGAAATCACGGCAACGGCGACAGCGAATGGTGACGCGCTAACGCTGGCCGGGAGCAAATGTTTTGTGTTGGACGCAACCCAAGCCAAAGTTGTGGTGGCATCGGTAATGCTTGACGGTGTGGCTCGGCTCGTGCTGATACAAGCAGATCAAATACCTTCAGGGGCTCTGGCGCGTGAGGTTGTCATTGACGAAACTCGACGCAGCTATACGTTGCAGCTCGATGGCATTTCGGTTCCGCAAAGCCAGCTTTTGGACGGGGCAGATTTTGTGGCATTGGAGCAAGCCGCTATGTTGCTATTGGTGGCAGAGATGTCCGGGGGCCTGGCCGGCGTATTGCACGTGATTATTGATTATCTGACCACGCGTAAACAGTTCGACCAATACATAGGTAGTTACCAGTCGCTGAAACATCCGACGGTGCAAATACTTCTGTCTATGGAAGCCTGCCGCTCGCATCTGTATCACGCTGCAACGTTGATGGCGGCGGGCGATGCCGAAGCTGCGGAAGAAGCCGTGCGTATGGCCAAGGCTCAGGGCAGCGAGGCGTTTGCGTTTGCAGGCGACCGGGCTGTGCAATTTCATGGCGGCTTTGGGTTCACCTATGAGTGTGACGCTCAGTTGTATCTGCGACGAGCGCTTTGGTGCCAATACCAGTTTGGCGATGCGGCCTATCATCGCGAGCTTTTAGCGCCGCTATTGCTCGACGCAGCGGTATAGAATTTCGCGGCAACCCAGAAAAAACAGGGGGATTTGATGAAGTTATATCACTGCAGAGATGCGCGTTCGTTGCGCGCCTTGTGGGCGCTGGAAGAAATGGAGCTTGACTATGAACTCATCAACATGGAGTTCCCGCCCCGGGCAACGTATCCCGGTTATCTGGATCTAAATCCCCTAGGTACGGTACCCACTTTTATTGATGGCGACATGACGATGACCGAGTCTTCGGGCATATGCCAATATCTTGCGGAAAAGTACGGCCCGACACCACTCGGCATTCAGGTCAATGAACCAGGTTATGGAGAGTATCTGAATTGGTTGTTTCGCAGCGACGCTACTTTGACCTTCCCGCAGACCTTGGTGTTGCGATATACGCGCTTAGAGCCAGAAGAGAGGCGTATTCCTCAGGTGGTGGAGGATTATTCAATTTGGTATCTGTCGCGCTTGCGGTCAGTCGAGATGGCATTAGAGGGTAAAGAATTCCTAGTAGGTGATAAGTTCACCATGGCCGATATTGCTGTGCATTACGCCCTGTTTTTGGGCCGCTCGTTAGGTCTTGATGAACGCTACAAGCCGAATTGCAAACGTTATCTAGCGAACATGATGGAGCGCGACGGCTTTAAGCGCGCTCAGGCAAAGCAACAGTAGCAGTTAAATCTAAATCGATTGAAGTTCGGCCCATGAAGATCAATACCGGAATACCTGCGCACGACCTCAACGCTGTTGGCGCCGCGGCGCAGGCGGCAGAGGCTAATGGCTTCAGCGGCATATCCACTCAGGAAAATCGTCAGGATCCGTTTTTGCCGCTGGCGGTTGCGGCGGCCCATACCAGCCGTCTTGAATTGCGCACCAGTATCGCGATTGCCTTCGCGCGCAGCCCAATGGTGGCGGCGAATCTGTCGTGGGATCTGCAGCGTGCATCTAACGGTAATTTCACGTTGGGCATTGGCAGTCAGGTAAAAGGCCATAATATCCGGCGCTTTAGCGTGCCGTGGAGCGCGCCTGCACCGCGCATGCGCGAATACGTGCAGTCAATTCGCGCGATCTGGGATTGCTGGCAACACGGCGGCAAGCTCGACTATCAGGGCGAGCATTATCAGTTCAGTTTAATGACGCCGAATTTCACACCGGAGCCACTTCCCGGCGCCCTACCTAAAATTCAAATTGCTGCGGTAGGGCCGGCCATGATGAAAGTCGCAGCAGAAGAGTGCGATGGCGTGATGCTGCATGCTTTCTGTACACGCAAATATTTAGACGATGTGGTGCTGCCTAAACTTGAAGCGGGGCTGGACACCAAAAACAGGAACCGCGACGACTTCGAAATCTCTGGTGGCGGCTTTGTCGTTACCGGCGAAGACGATGAAGCCGTAAACAAAATGTTTGAATGGGTGCGCATGCGGGTCGGTTTTTATGGCTCTACGCCGTCTTATTGGCCGGTCTTTGAAGCCCACGGCTGGCAAGATCTTGGGCACAAGCTCAACGACATGTCGAAAAAAGGCCAGTGGCAGGAGATGACCAAAGAAATCCCTGACGACATTGTTCGTCACTTCTGTGCGGTAGGGCGATACAGCGAAATTCGAGACGCCGTGCAAAGCAGATTTTCCGGGCCGATTAATGTGATCTCTCTGCCGGCTGACGCGCCACCAGATCTGGTGCGTGAGCTGCGCGATCACGTCTAGGTAACAATTTCGATCTATCGATCTTTTTTATCTGCAAAAATACCGATCATCTCTAGGAATAAAGCGTTTTTCGGTTCGCCGAACTCAACAGTTTGTTTCAATTTACAAACCCGCAGTTTCATAGCTAAACAGTCAAAAACTAGTGCTCGCCGCGGTTTTTTTAAACCCATCTTATGGCTAAAAAAAAGGCATCCAGCTCAGCCCGTATAACGCTAAGGCGGTCAAGCAAACCGCAGTGAGTTTCCCCAGTTGCACCGCGTCCTCTATGCGTCTGCTGCGCCTCATGTGTTCACCACTGAAAGATTAACCGGGCGCACAAAACTCAGCCCCGCACTGTTGAGGTTCTGCACATACATCTGCGCAGAGCGGCAAAACGCTTTTACTAGCGGTGAAATAATTACCTTGCCTATTACTGCCTCAGCCTTATCGGTATTACCGCGCTCCAATGCCTCGAAGCTTGCTAATAACATGCCCTCATCCGCTACCACGTAGGCGTTTGACGGGCAGCAGCCTATTTCAATTTTTCGCGTGGCTGATACGGCTACCAGGGCCATGCATTCGTCGAACAGCTGAAGCGCAGATTGGCATCGGAAGTCGTCGAAGAGGCGTCCCAGGGCCTGATCTACAGGCATCCTTTGTTTAGCCGCAGAGGACCAAACGCGTATGGCAAACACCGAAAATTGACCAGCCGCGGCCAAGCTTTCCACTTCCGCCGCGTCAGCGGGTTTGTGTATGTTGTTGGAAGTGACCTCGAGCATCTGCGAAACCCAATTAGGCGTTGAATTCTCTGCAAATCTAAATGAGAATGATTATCAATACAATAGTATTCATGAAATTTAGCGTCTTTTGAGAGGAGAGAGCTGGAACGATGAATGATCCCGGACGAAACGAATATGACGCGTGGGCGGTTGAATTGGCTATGGAAACACTTGAGCGCAGGATAGAACCGGTGGTCAGCGAAGCGCCGCTGACTGCTCAAACACGGTTCAATAATGCGTTGCTCAATCTTGCGGTAAACAGAATAGTTGCAGCCGAGGGCGGCAAATTTACCGCCGGAATTTTACTGCGCTTGGCGGAGGCGATTGCCAGAGGCGCAAAACCAACGCCCAGAGCGCCTGTAGATCTCACCGTAGTAGACAATTGAAGTTGGTGCAGCTCGTTGTGCCGAGCTAGAGCGGTCACCGGGCTGCTATAGGTTGTCTCGGTAGTCGAGTTCAATATCTGCGTCGATCACATCGGCCAGCGCCGCGTCGGCGCCAGAGCGTTCGACAAACTGGCGCCCAAAAGAAACACGATTTTTTGCCGGCCATGTGTCTGGTTGCCAGAGGTGGGAACGAATAAGTGCCTTGCCGCAGTGAAAAAAGCATTCACGCACCTTTACTCGGGTAATCAGCACCGCAGGGTGATTCTGGTTAGCCATCGTCTTTTGTAGGTGCTCGTCGACAATTAGTTCTGCCGTGCCGTTTACTCTTAGGGTCTCGCGGGTGTTAGGGACGATGAAGATTAGGCCGACCTCTGGATTCTGCAGGATGTTTAGATGGCCATCTACTAAGCGGTTCCCTCGTCGATCCGGAATTAATAGATTGTTGTGTTCGTCTACGCTTACAAATCCCGCATCGTCTCCTTTCGGCGATACATCTGTTGCGCCATTCGCCGATGAGGTCGCGAGCAGTAGAAGTGGTGATGTGCTTATAAAGTCAATCGCGTCTCGCGTGAGTTCGGCCGATTTTTTTTGCTCGGTCGCGGGATGCGGGTGACCGACGACGTCTCGAAGCTGAGCGATGGTTTCTATTTTCATTGGGTTTTTATCCTCAATTAGCTGCGCCTATAAGGCCTAGCAGACTGATCTGAGTCGAATATTACTCTAGGCGAAATAAAGTTGCCTTCAATATAGAAATGATAATCATTCTCATATAGAGTTCCGCATCGAGTTAACTAACCGGCTGCGCAAATGGATGCGGATCTACAGGCTGTCGCGAATTGGATGGAAGAAATTGACTGCAAGATGCGCGAGTTCGATGTGGAGTTGAACCTCAGAACGATCACCAATTTTAACAACGCATTGCTCAACATAGCCGTCAATCGATTTGTTGCTATTGAGGGCTGTCAGGGCAGCGCGACCATTCTTTGGCGCCTCGCCGATGCGCTGAACAATGGAGCCTACGGTAATGGGCCGTTAGAGCTAACCCATTTCGATGCATGAGAAGGATGCGATAACGCAACGTATAGATATGAATTTTTTGAAGGCATTAAGAGAACGCTCTGCTCTTGGAGCAATTTTTGTCGTTTTGATCTGTTCCGGCCAGGCCTCTTTCGCGTCGTCATTAGCGCAGCAGGATGTGCTTGGGGCCAGTGCGACGCTGGTAGGCGTGAAAATCTCTGATTTGATCAATGACCCTTACGCGTATGTAGATAAGGCAGTGACAATTGTCGGGGCAGTGGGTGATGTTTGCCCCGCTAGGGGTTGCTGGGCTGACGTTGTTGGCGCGGAGGGCGCGACGGTCAGATTCAAAGTGCCTGACGGCGAATTGGTGTTCACTGCGGCAATGGCGGGCGAGCAGGTCACTGCGACAGGCGTATTTAGAGCGCATCATCTAAATCCGAAACAGGCGGTTGCTTGGTTGACTCATCTCGCTGCCGAGCGCGGTGAAGTATTTGATCCTCGCTCGCACTCCGGAACACTCACGGTTTTTCAGCTCGAAGGGAATGACGCCTTACTAGATAGTGAGGTGCATTCACTGTAGCGCTGTCGGTTAAAAGTCCCTGGCCTGATCTCGTTTCCTGCTCCCCAAAAGCGCCGAGCGTGGATCAAGGCCATGGGGCTTTTTTTAGTCTTGTTCAACAGGACCAATTTTCATAAACGAAGGAGAGAAATTCGCAATGAGAACGAATCAGCAAGGTAAAGCCAGTGTGCGGCGCGCAGCGCTCGTATCACTCGTGGGCGCGGCAGCGTCTCTGGCGTTCGTAACCTCGGCAAAGGCTGAAGACTACATAGAAACCGTCACTGTTGTCGGTACTAAGACCGAACGGGAGATAGGCGATGTGGCGGGTGCCCTAAGTATTATTTCTGAGGATGAGATTGATCGCCGGATGATGCGGGACATCGCGGATCTTATAAAGTACGAACCGGGTGTTTCCGTTGCTGGTACCGGTGAGCGCTGGGGCCTGTCTGGTTTCTCAATACGGGGAATCGGTGGCAATAGAGTTCTTACACTCGTAGATGGTGTTCAGGTTCCAGAAGAATTCAGTTTCGGACCTTTCCTTAACGCACGACGCGATTTCGTTTCGGTAGAAAGCATGGCAAATATTGAAATCGCCAAAGGCTCTGGGTCGTCACTCTATGGTAGTGATGCCGTAGGGGGCGTTGTCGCAATTAAAACCCGGCGACCGGATGATTATGTCGATTCGGATAACCCGTTCTCGGCTGTTTATAAGGGCGGATACTCTAGCGAGGATCAGGGTCTGGTTAATACGCTGAGCTTAGCCGGTCAAGTGGCTGGCGTCAGTGGTTTGGTGGAATATACCGATACCCGCTCTAGCGAAACAGAAACACAAGGTGAATCTGGTTATACAGCCTCTGCCAGGCAGGAGGCTGACCCTGCAGACATCGAAAACTCTAATCTTCGTGTTGCTATCGGTTTTAATGCCTTCGAGTTAGTCAACGTTATGGTGGACTACGAAAGTTTCTCTGGTGAGACGGACGCTGAAGTCCTCTCTGATTCCGGAGCTAGGGTCTATGGCACGCTCATAAACTCACGCAGCGCTTTGGATACGCGAGACCGCACCAAGTCTGCCCTGCGTTTAAGTTTGAATGACTCGTTGTGGATTTTTGATTCGGCTGACTTTACGGCGTATACCCAAGATGGCACTAACGAGCAGCTGACCAGTGAGTCGCGCACGTCGTTTTCCGGCCCTCAAACTAGGACTCGCTATTCCGAGTACGATCACAATGCTATCGGCTATAACGCGCTGGCGACTATGGGCGCACAATTGAGCTCTACGGAACACGTGATTTCAGTCGGCGTTGACTACAGCGAAGACACTTACGAAACCATGAGAACAGGCGCTACATTTAACGCCGCAGGTGTTAGTCTTCCAGAGTATTCGGCGTTTCCCACACGTGATTTCCCCACGACGGACATCACAGAAACAGGTGTGTTTTTGCAAGATGAAATATCTCTTTTGGACGGTAAGTTAAGAATTACGCCGGCCTTCAGGTACGACGAATATGACGCCAAGGTATCGCCGGATGTTGTTTGGGTGGCAGGACATACGAATGAAGCGCTACCGGAAGAATTTTCGGACAGCGACACCACTGCAAGCATCAGCGCCGTGTACAAACTCTCTGACGCTGTTAGAGTCTATGCACGATACGGACAGGGGTTTCGCGCGCCACCGGCCAACGCAGTGAACGCAGGTTTTCAAAATCTCAGAGGTGGTTACAAGGTAATCAGTAATGCCGATTTGCAATCTGAAACCAGCACCGGCACGGAGGTTGGATTGCGCTTCTCGGGGGATGGCATCTATCTCGACGCTACGGTGTTCCAGAACGACTACGAAGACTTCATTGAAGAGAACGTTATTGCTCCGGCATTCCTCGCCTCTGGTGGTGTCGATCCTTCCGATGGACTGCTTGCGTTTACGTCGGTAAATCGCGGCGAAGTCTCGATCAGTGGTTTTGAACTCTCCGGCGAAATGAGTCTGAGTTACCTAACGAATAGTCGCGGCACTACCGATGCCGGATGGCAGGATAACTTCAACATCATGTTTGCGTTGGCCTACGCCGACGGACAGGACGAAATAGCCGACGAGCCCATAGACAGCATAGAGCCAATTAACGGAGTGCTGGGTTTGCGCTATGATGCGCCTAACGACCTGTGGTCGACCGAATTGACGGCGACGTTTGCGAGCGGCAAGCAGGCGGAGGATGTCGCTTCATCCAGCCGACACCTCAGCGACGGATATGTGCAGCTCGATCTTATCGGCCAGAGGAAGTTTGGTACCAGCGTTGCGGTCAACGTTGGTATTTTCAACTTACTGGACAAGGAGTACATCCGATGGGTGGATACCGCTGCGATCGGCTCCGATGCGGTTCAACGTTTTACGCAGCCAGGTCTGCATTACGGCGCAAACATTCGGATAACGCTGTGAAGCGATTGCTGGCCGGAGCGATCATTCTGGCCGCAGGTGTAGGGCAGGCGCACGCCGTCTGCCCTGCCCCAGCCGCGGACGCCTCACGCATCGTGAGCGCTGGAGGTTCCGTCACCGAGATTATTTACGCCCTAGGCGCTGAGTCGCAGTTAGTTGCGGTAGATACCACATCCAACTTTCCTAGCGCGGCCGCAGAGTTGCCTTCCGTAGGTTATGTACGTGCGCTTTCTACCGAAGGGATGTTGTCTACAGGGCCAACATTGATCTTGGGAGAGGACGATATGGGTCCGCCCGAGGTCCTTTCTCAACTGCAGTCGCTCGGTATCGAGCTTTCTGTGATTCCTGAGGTCTGGAGTGGAGAAGGGATTTTAACCAAGGTTGAATGTGTCTCAAGTATCGTTGGAGCGGATCGGCGTTCCAGTGACGCTTTAGTCGGCAGTCTGCGAGAACACCTTGACGAATTGAGTGCTCGGCGATCACAGATAGATAAACCGATAAGAGCGGCTTTGCTATTAGCGCTTCGCGACGGCGTGCCCACTGCTGCGGGCAGTGAAACGTCAGGGAATGGCGTTTTAGAGATGGCGGGTTTGACGAACGTCTTTGCAGACTTTGAAGGCTGGAAACCGATAGCGCCGGAAGCAATGATTGAGCAGGATCCGGAGGTGATTTTTATTCCTCAAAGAAGCGCCAAGGCTGCCGGGGGAATCGATGCGGTGATTGCTGACCCCATTATTGAACTAACAAGTGCAGGTAGCAGCAAAAGGGTACTTGCTGTCGACGGCATGGCGCTGCTGGGCTTTGGGCCGAGAACTATAGCCACAGCGGCGCAGATATCGGAATTTGCGCAATCGGATGACTGATAGCAAACCTGTTTCGACGGATGGTTTCCCACCATCTAGCGCGCCCACTTACTCTGATATCGAAGCAAAAGCCAAAACATTGCAGTGGAAGAGTTATTTTCTACTGGCGGTGTTTGTGGCCTGCTGTTTGCTCGCGGTAACGCTCGGAGCGTTCGATGTCGATCCGTTTCTGGTGTTGTATGGGGAAGC
>MDTA01158523.1_pt1 | contig 11113 bp, 11 predicted proteins | sample 811151 | NCBI WGS metagenome assembly MDTA01 (sample SAMN05326648, study PRJNA326480) | marine metagenome | isolation source: seawater | place: Indian Ocean: South | collected 2010 | reverse complement strand
ATTTCTTTATGTCTTCTAACTTAATATTTTTTTCTATTACTTTAAAATTTAATTTTTTTGAAATTTGAATTACTTTTTCCCTTGTAACTCCTGGCAGCACATATTGAGATTTTGGAGTTAATACTGTGTTATTTTTTATAAAAAAAATATTAAATCCATTACCTTCGTTAATATTTTTATTTTCATCAAGAAGTATTGCGTTAGCTGTTCTATCAAATTTCCATATTTCTTCTCTAGCTAGTGAGAGAGTAAAATAACTTGACGAATTTTTATATTGTGGATTTAGATATTTCGGTGGAATTCGTCTTAATTTAGGAACATGTAATCTTAATCCTTCTTTATAAAACGGTGCATAATTAGAAAAATTTAATTTTCTCATTTCTATTACTACAGAGTTACTTCTTGTGAATCTCATAAAGCACCATAAGTCTTCATTTTTATTTAAAAATTTTAAATTTTTTTTTAATAAAGTTTCAATAATCTTTTTTATTGACTTAATAGAAAGATTTAAATTAATACCAGTATATTTAGAAGATAATACTAAACGATCTAGATGTTCTTTTAAAAAAAAAACTTTTTTATTAAAAGTTCTAAAAGTATCATAAATCATCTCACTGTTTGTAAAACCTAGATCGAGTATAGATATTTTGGCTTTTTCTAATTTTACGTAAGATCCATTGATGTAAGCAATTATATTTTTATTACTAATCATGATTAAATTAATTTTAATATTTTAATCTAAATAATTAAGCAAAGATATTCTGCTAGTACCATATTTTCTTCCTTCGATATTTGTCCACACCAAGGAATCGGGATATTCAATTAAATGATCACAATTTTTACAATAATCAATTTCATCAAAATTTTTTTCTAAGTGTTTTTTTCTAAGATCTCTATATTTTTCACCGTTTACTACTTCATTAAGAGAATTTTTATCAAGATGACCAAGAACTGCAATTGAGTCGTGACCTAGAACATTAGGACATGGAACCACTGCTCCTCTTGATTTTCCAATTCCACCAGCTCGTATTTCAATCACACCATTTAATGGTCTACCACAAGATCTTTTCTCTTGAATTTTTTTAGCATTTGTACTTTTTCTAGATATTTCATCTTTGTCATATATTCCTGACCAATTGTGAGCCATCCAAATTTCAGCTTTTATACCCAAATAATCGATCCAATTTTTTTTGTACTCTTTAAATTGATAATCTTTTTCATTATAATCTTGTATTAAGTGATTAGTTTGTAAAATTGTTTTGTATTTATTTTTTTTTAAAACTTCTAAACATTCTTTTAGATTAGATCTTACCTTATCAAAACTATCTATAGACATCCATTTTTTATAGCTGTCTTTATCCCATCCCATACATGAAACTTTTATTATAGAAATTCCCGCCTCACATAATGAAATAAATCTTTTTTTATCTAACAATTGACCATTTGTGTAAATCATACTTATAATTTTTTTTGACGATAAATATTCTACAAATTCTTCTAATTTTTTATTTAGCAAAGGTTCACCACTTCCTGACAAATTTACATATTTTAATCCCATTGGAATTGCATCATCAACGATTTTTTTAAACAAGTCATCATTTAAACTTTTTTTGAATTCTTTTTCTCTACCATCTTCCAATCCTTGAGGGCACATAGGGCATGCCAAATTACAGCCCCCAAATACTTCCATGTTAAGTTGTGTAATTTTATTTATTGTAAATTTTTCTGACATATTTTAGGTGTATATTATTAGTTTCTATTAAAATCTATACTATATTTCATTATCCAGAAGAATTTCTTTAAATGAATTTAGCAAAATAAGGAAGTTACAAAACTTCCTTATTATTTTTTATATGCTTCATTCTTAAATATTGAGAAATCATATGCATAACAGATTGAAATAAATCTTCGGTAAGTCCATAATTTTTAGTATTAAGATTTATATAAAATTTTGAAGTTTTTTTTAAATAATTATTATCACCGAATCCAATTATTGAAATTACATCTATTTTTTTTTTACGAGCCAATTTCACAACTTCCAAAATATTTGGAGATTTACCAGAACTACTGAAAATAAATAAAATATCATTTTTATTTCCTAGGTTTTCTAACTGGTGTTTAAATATTTCATTAAACGAGATATCATTGGCAATTGCTGTGATTAGTTCAACTGAGTTAGCCAAAGATATAACTTTTGGAGTTAATTTATATTTTGAGGATAGCTTTATTCCTTTATTGTAATCACATAAAAAATGATTGGAAATTGATGCTGATCCACCATTTCCACAAACAAAAATTTGGTTTTTCGTTATAATTTTTTTTTCTAAAAAGTTAGTAATTTTAACTAATTCATCAAAATGATTATTTTTAAATGTTTGACTTAATTTATTATTGTAATCGATATAAAAATCTCTACAAGAAAAGTATTTTTTATTTGGAAACTTCATATGGTTTACAATTAACTATTAAGTTGAAAATATACAGGTAAAAAAATATTATGAAAGTTTTAATTACAGGATCAAGGGGCTACATAGGCTCTAGGTTATGCGAGATGATCTTCAAACTAAATTCAGAAATAAAGATTTATGGCTTAGATACTGATTTTTACAGAAAAAATAACAAAAAATTTGAATATAAATTTATAAAAAAAGATATTCGAGATATTTCAAGAGAAGATTTGGAGGGAATGGAAACCGTGATTCATTTAGCCAGTCTTTCTAATGATCCATTAGGTTCACTTAACACAAAACTTACTGAACAAATAAATTATGAAGCTACAATTAAATTAGCAAAATATGCAAAAAGACAAAAGGTAAAGAGATTCATTTTTATATCAACGCAAAGTGTTTACGGAATATCGAAAAACAACAATAAAACCATTAAAGAGAATGATAAAAATATTAAACCAATAACTGCTTATGCTATAACAAAGCTAAAAGCAGAAAAAAAGTTATTGAAAATAGCAGATAATAATTTTTTAGTAAGTATTTTAAGACCATCAACAGTCCATGGTCCATCTAAAAATTTTAGAAGCGATATAGTTTTAAACAATTTGAGTGCCTCAGCGTATACTCAAAATAAAATTATCATTAATACAAATGGAAAACCATATAGACCTGTTTTATTTGTTGATGATATTTGTAAAATCATAATATCGTGTCTGTATAAAGAAAAGAAACTAATTCACAAAAAAATTTTCAACGTTGGTTACCCTAAAAAAAACTTTTCAATTTTACAAATTGCAAAAATGGTGAAAAAAGTGTTTAAAAATTCTCCAATAATTATTTTAAATAATCCAAGTCATGATGAAAGATCTTAGAAAGTAAATTTTTCTTTAATAAGCAAAACATTTTCAGATGTGATTGATTTTAAAAATAAAAATATTATTACAGATATTAAAAAATTAAGAAATTTTTTTAAAAAAGAAAAATTTACATTTAAAGTATTAAATAGTGAAAATACCAATAGAATAAAGATGTTAAAAAAATTAATGAAACAAAAAAAAATTGATAAAAATTTAAGGCATATAAATGTTTAAAAAGGTTAAAAAATGCAGATTTTGTGAAAGCAAATTAATTGCTGATGTTTTAGACTTAGGTAAGCAACCGCTAGCAAATGGATTACTTAAGAAAATTAAAAAAAAAAATTCAAAAAAAATTCCTTTAAAAATGATAATTTGCAAAAGTTGCAAATTACTTCAATTGTCATGCACAGTAAAACCAGAGTTACTTTTTAAAAATTATTTATGGGTCACAGGAACATCTAAAAAAGTTAAAAATTACAGAGAATATTTTTTTAAAAAATTATCTAAATATTCAAAATTAGAAAAAAAATTTATAATTGAGGTTGCGAGCAATGATGGTTTCTTTTTAGAGTATGTTAAAAAAAAAAATATAGTTTTAGGTATTGATCCTGCAAAAAACTTAGCCCAAACAGCAAAAAAAAAAGGCGTAAAAACATTCACAGATTTTTTTAATTTAAAAACCTCAAAAAAAATTCATAAAATTTATAAACGTAAATCAGATTTAATTATTTGCAGAAACGTGATACCTCATATTGAAAATATTCAAGAAGTGATGAAAAGTCTAAAATATATAATTTCAGACAATGGTATGGGTGTAATAGAGTTTCACGATGCAACTAATATTTTAGAAAAAAACCACTATGATTATATATATCATGAGCACATTTTTTATTTTACAATGACATCTTTGACAAATATTTTGAAAAAAAATGACATGTATGCTTTTGATTTCTTCAAAAGTCCAATCAGTGGTGGTTCGTATGTTTTGTTATTTAAAAAAAAGAAAACCTCAATATCAAAAAATTTTAGAGAAAAACTTAAATTTGAAAGGATAAATAAATTTCAATCGATACAAAACTGGAAATCTTTAGATAGCAAATGCAAAATACATAAAGCAAAACTCTTAGAAATTTTTAACAACCATTTAAAAAATAAGAATGTGATTGGCTATGGAGCATCAGCACGAAGCTCAACCTTATTAAATTATTTAAAATTAAATAATAATTATTTAAAAAAAGTTTTTGATATAAATCCATTAAAAAAAAATTTATATACACCTGGTACAAATTTAAAAATCGAGTTTCCTTCAAAACAGAAAATTAAGTCCTCAAGTATAATTTTTTTGTTAGCATGGAATTTTAAAAAAGAAATTTTAAGTTTTTTAAAAACTAACGGATTTAAAGGAAAAATTTTACAACCATTGCCTAAAATTAAATTTTTTAAATTAAAATGAAAGCTTTAAGAACAAAATTTAAAGGAACGTACATAATTAAACATAATAAATTAAAAGATTTAAGAGGCTTTTTTATGAGAGGTTTTTGTGAGAATATTCTTAAAAAAAAAGGCATTGATTTTAAAATTAAACAAACAAATTTTTCTTACAATAAAAAAAAATATACTTTAAGAGGATTTCATTTTCAAAAAAAACCATTTTCTGAACATAAATTAATTACATGTATAAAAGGAAAATTATTGGTTGTTCTTGTAAATATTAATAAGAAATCTAAAAATTATTTGAAACATATTAAAATAGATCTAACCAGCAATTTAAATCAATCTGTTTTGATCTCAAAAGATTGTGCCACTGCATACCTTACTTTGACTGATGAAACTCTAGTTTTTTATTATATGTCTAATTTTTATAAAAAAACAAAAAGTCATGGCTTTAGGTATAACGATCCTAAATTAAATATAAAGTGGCCCAAAAAACCTAAAATAATATCGAAAAAAGACTTAGGTTTTAAAAATTTGTAAAAAGCTATTTTTAATATTAGAAAATTATATAAATTTATTATTAAATGAATTCAATCAGGCAAGCAGTAATTTTTTGTGGTGGGTTAGGCACTAGGTTAGGAAAAATTACAAAAAATTTACCAAAACCAATGGTCGAAGTTGCCGGAAAACCTTTTCTAGAGCACCTGATAATCCAACTTAAAAAAAATGGTATAAAGGAAGTATTGTTGCTGGTAGGCTATAAAAATGAGATTATAAGAAATTACTTTGAAGATGGAAAAAAATTCAATATCGAAATTAAATATTCATACATGCCAATTGAAACTCAAACTGGCACAAGGCTTTTTAAAGTTAAAAATAAATTAAAGAATAAATTTATTTTACTTTACTGTGATAATTATAGTTCTTTAAATATCCATAAACTTAATTTTGAATTAATTAAATCAAAAAAAAATATTCTAGTTTCTTTAGTAAAGAAAAAAAATGGAAATTGCCTTTTAAATAAAATCAATAAAACAGTTATTTACAAAATAAATAGAAAAGCAAAATATGATTATGTCGAAATTGGATATATGATAGTGATAAAAAAAATACTTAAATATCTAAAAAAATCAGATAAAGAATTTTCAAAATTTTTATTTAAAATTTCAAGAAAAAATTTGTTAGCAGGAATTGAAAATAAGAATGGCTATTTGAGCATTGGAGATAAAAAAAGACTGACTTTAACAAGAAGTTTTTTTCTTAATAATAATACGTTAATAATAGATAGGGATGGAGTTTTAAATAAATTACCAAGAAAAAGGTATCTTACAGATATAAATGATTTAAAAATAAATACATATTTATGCTCTAAACTTCCAAAATATTCAAATTTAATCTGCATTACTAATCAGGCTGGGCTCTCTACTGGAGATTTAAATGAAAAAAACTTAACAAAAATTAATCTTAAAATTAAAAATTATTTAAAAAAAAAAAATATTAATTTAAAAGAATTTTTTATAAGTCATCACCATTTTAAGTCTAATTCATTTTTTAGAAAGCCTAATCCTGGTCTTTTTTATAAAGCATCGAAAAAATATAGGTTTATTTTGGATAAAACTTTTTATATTGGTGATGATAAACGTGACGTCGAAGCTGCATATAATGCAAATTCATATATTGTTTATATAGGAAAAAAAAAACTTACACAAAAAGAAAAATTGAAATACAAATTCGTAGTTTTAAATAATAAAATATCAAAATTATATAATGAAAAAATCAAATACAATTTTTAAAAAAAAAATAGTCACCACAAAAACACCCCTTAGAATATCATTTCTTGGTGGAGGAACAGATATGCCTTATTTCTATTTAAAATCAAATGGTATAACTATAAGTACTTGTATTGATAAATTTGTTTATGTAACAGTAAAAACACATGCTAATTTTTCTGAAAAATTTAGATTAAATTATTCTGATACAGAGATTGTTAATGATGTTAATAAAATCAAAAATCTTAGAATAAAAGAAGTAATAAAGTATTTTAAAATTAATGAACCAATTTATATAAATACCATATCTGATTTGCCATATAACTCAGGTTTAGGATCATCTAGCGCTTTTTTAGTAGGTTTAATTAATGCAATATTTTTATTAAAAGGTGAAAAGGTAAATTTAAAAACAATTGCTGAAATTGCTTTTAAAATTGAAAATAAAATCACTAACAATTCGTTAGGAAAACAAGATCATTATATTGCAGCATATGGTGGATTGAAAAAAATTATTTATAAAAAAAATACAATTGATGTAAATCAAATTTTTATTTCAAAAAAAAATCTTAACTTTTTAAATAATAATTTAGTTTTTTTTTGGACAGGAAGAACCAGATTATCAAATAAAAATTTAATTTCTCAAAAAAAAAATTTTCAAAAAAATTTTTCTAATTTAAATAATTTAAAGGAAATCGCTTTTGAATTTAATAAGAGGCTAAAAGCAAAAAGTCTTCACTTAAAAGAACTTGGAATATTGCTAGATAAAAATTGGCAAATGAAAAAACAATTTACTAATAATATTTCAAATAATTATCTTGATAAAATTTATAGAACTGCCATATCAAATGGATGCTATGGTGGTAAACTATTAGGAGCTGGTGGTGGAGGTTTTTTTATATTTATATGTAGAAAGGAACTACAAGCTAATTTAATAAATAAAATAAAAGGTTGCGAGATTGTAAAATTTAAATTCTATAGTGAGGGTACGAAACTTTGTTATATAGACTAATTATATTTTCTTAATTAGAGAAAATTTTTATAACTCAAAAAATATTTATCTAAATTTTCAGATATAATAATTTTTTTGTTTATTTTTTTTCCATTAATTCTACATATTGGCTGATTATATTTTGGTTTTCGACCATACTCAATTTTAACTTTTTTATTAAAAAATTTTTCAAACTTATTTTTAAACGATTCAATAAATATTTTGTTAGTAGAGCAGTAGCCTGAGGGGAAATATTCTATTTTTTTTGAATTTGAATTTACTATTTTGTAGTAATATTTAGTCAGTTTATCAATAAAAATATTATCTCTAATATAATTTGGATGTGATACAAAAGTTTTTTTATTCTGGATCCAATTTGTTATTAAATAATAATTAAGTTTTTTCTCCTCTAGAGGACCCCATGGATTAGTAATGTAAATTGACTTATATTTTAAATTAAATTTTTTACAGGATAATTTTATTTTTTCATAACTTCTTGATTTAGAGATGCCATAGTTATTTACAGCCTTATACCTTTTAGAAGGAATATTTTGAAATATTGTGTTTGAAATCACAATCTTACATTTTTTATCTATTTTTGAAAAAACTAAATTTATATTTTTGGTATTCTCTGTTAAGGATTTTTTTAAATTGAATTTTGTATTTGAATTATAATTTTTAGTTAAAGCATGGTGTAAACAAATTACATTAAATTTTTTTTTTTTTAATAAATTTATAAATTTTTCATCACCAAATTTTATTTTTTCAATTATTTGAATATTTTTAATCTTTTTTATAAGTTTAATTCTCTCATACCTAATTGATTTATAACTATTTAATTTTTTAGTTAATGTACAAATAATTTTGTTTTTTTTATTTTCAGATAATTTTTTAATGAAATGATAGCCTGAAAAAGAAGAAACTCCTAAAAACAATATATGCATTTAATTATAAATTATTTATTAAGTTTTTATATTTTTGTAAGTTTTTTTCAAAGTCAAATCTTATATCATTTGTACAATTTGTTTTTCTTTTTTTTTTACTGTTCATAATTAAATTTGATAATTTTTTATAATCACCAATTCTAAATAATTTTCCAAATTTTTTTTTGTTGAGTATTTCTCTTGGTCCTGTTTTGCAATCTGTAGAAATTATTGGCACTCCAAATGAAAGTGCCTCAATTAATGTGTTGGGTAAACCCTCATATAAAGAGGATAATATAAACAAATCTGCTTTTTTATAGTATGGGTATACATTGTTTTGAAAATTCAATATCTTGACATTTTTGTTTAGTTTGTACTTTATTATAAAATTTTTAAGATTATTAAATTCTTTTCCTTTTCCAATTAAATAACATCTAAATTTTTTTTTGTTTTTGATTAAATTTAATGCTCTTAAAATAGTTATCTGATCTTTTTGAATTACCAGTCTTCCAATAGTTAAAATATTAAGTATATTTTTATTATTAGAAAAAAAGTTATTATTTACTTTTTGTTTTGAAAGTTTTTTCAGTATGTTTTGGGACTCAATCAAATTGTAAATTGTTATGGACTTTACCTGGAAGAATTTATTAAATTCTTTTCTGAAATCATTACTATTCACTACAATTTTATCAGCTTGTTTATAAAAAAGAGACATTATTTTTCTCTTAATATAATTTCTGGCATAATTACTTGGGCTTTGATTAGCTCTTATTATAATTTTGTAATTAAGTAATTTTGACATAATAATAGCAATAATATTTGACTGAAAAGAAATCATCACACATTTATGACTCTTGTTATTTTTATGATTTTTAAATAATAGATAAACACAAAGAAGGCTTTTAAATAATCTCATTTTAAAATTAAAAAAATTTGTATTAGGTGAAATAAAATGAATTTTATTATAAAAATATTTTTTTTTATTTTTATTGGCAGTAACAACAGAAACTTTTTGATTTTTAGCTATTCCGTTACAAATATTTATTAAATTTTTTTCAACGCCACCCTCTTCAATTGAGGGACAAAAAAAAATTATATTTTTTTTAGATTTTTTCAAATATTTTTTCATATTCATTAATATGTTTTTTAATATTGAAAATTTTTAAAGACTTATACATTTTTAAAACCTTTTTTTTGTCAGGTTTCATTAAATTTTTTAAAATTAAATTAGAAAGTTTTTTATTATCTCCAATTTTTACTAGATCACCATATTTTCCATTCTTCAAAATTTCTTTAGGGCCAGATTTGCAATTAGTTGATATAATAGGTATTTTGAACATTCCAGCTTCAATTAATACATTTCCAAAACCTTCGTATATAGATGTTAGTACAAAAAGATCAGCAATTTTATAGTACCTAAATATATTTTTTTGTCTTGTTATTAATTTGATTTTATTTTGAAGATTATTTTGATTAATAAAATTAATTATTTTTTTTTTTTCTGAACCATATCCTATTAGAAAAAGTTTAGCATTTATATCATTATGAATTTTTTTATAACTTTCTAGTAACATTTGATGATTTTTTTGTTTTTCAAATCGTGCTACATTTAGAATTATTTTATAACTTGGTTTTTTAATTTTTTTTTTTGTGATTTTATAAATATTTTTATCATAAGCTGGGTTATAAATTGTAGTTACTTTTTTATTGCAAAGTTTTTCAAGATCTTTACCAAGCTCTTTGCTTATAGCAATTATAATATCTGAAAATTTATAAGTAATTTTTATTAATAGTTTTATTAATTTTGATTTAAAAGTTTTTAAATAGTCTAACTCAACTGGATTATTTCTTTCAATTAAAATTAATTTTAACCATTTTAGTTTGAAAGTAGCTAATACAGAAATAATATTTGCAAAGTTTTGATTAGAAATCAAAATAACTTTTGAATAATTTTGTCTATCTTTTTTTATAAGAGATCTTAAATTAAAAATTGAAAAAAGAGCTCTTTTTTTATTTAGAATACATAATTCTATTTTTTTATTAAGGTAAAAACTTATTTTAGGTTTAGCTAATGTGATAAATGTAATACTATATTTATTACTATTTAAATTATTTATTAATCTTGATAAAGATAGGTCAGCACCACCAACTCTTGAATATGGATGAAAAATAAAAATTTTAATTTTTTTCATTATTATATTTTTGATAGTAAATATTAATATATTATCAACAATTTAATTATGAAAATATTTTATTGGTCACCATTTACTTCACATGTAGCAACAATTAAAGCAGTCATTAATTCAGCACACGGATTAAAAAAATGTTTTAATTTTGAAACTACATTAATAAATGCCTTTGGTGAATGGAACCAATTTTCCAAGTATATAAAATTAAAAAAAATTAAAATTATTAATAACAAAAGAAGTTCAAATATTAATTTTACAACAGGTTATTTGAATAGCAGAATCACATTTATCAAAATATTTTTTCATTCATTTTTATTTTTAAAAAAAATTTTGCTAGAAAAAAAACCCGATTATTTAGTAATTCATTTGATAACATCATTACCATTAATTTTATTTTTAATCTTTAAATTTGATACAAAATTAATTTTAAGAATATCTGGACTTCCAAAATTAAATATTTTTAGAAAATTTTTATGGAAAATTTCAAATAATAAAATTCATTTTGT
>MDTA01227176.1_pt1 | contig 11114 bp, 14 predicted proteins | sample 811151 | NCBI WGS metagenome assembly MDTA01 (sample SAMN05326648, study PRJNA326480) | marine metagenome | isolation source: seawater | place: Indian Ocean: South | collected 2010 | reverse complement strand
TTATTTTGGAATATCGGTGGTTCGTATTTAAAATCAATAGGAAAAAAATAAAAAAAATACTTGACATGTATAGGCATTTGGCCTTATATTAACACATATTAAATTGGAGATTTACAAACATTATGAAACAATTAACTGAACAACAGATACAAGACAACTGGCTAAAACTTCGCGGTATCATTAATGATACATTCGATGGTGAGAGGTTGGAAAAGCTAAACACTATGTACGATTACTTCGAAGATAGAATGGTTGTTGCACCTGCAAGTGCAAAAGAACATTATCATAATGCTTGTGTTGGTGGGTATGTAGAACATGTCATTCACATCGTAGAGATGTCTCAACAAGTAAGAGATTTATGGTTACAGAATGGAGCAGATATTAATTTCACAAATGAAGAATTAATCTTTGCAGCCCTACACCATGATTTAGGTAAGGTTGGAGATTTAGAACATGATTATTATGTAATCAATGAATCAGAATGGCATAGAAAAAATCAAGGTAAGATTTATAATCATAATCCAGATTTAACTTTCATGACCGTTACCGATAGAGCATTATTCTTATTACAACATTTTCAAATACCAATGAACGAGAATGAATACATTGGATTAAAATTAACTGATGGTATGTATGAAGATGCAAACGAAAAATACTTAAAAACTTTTCTACCTGAAACAGGTTTGAGAAGTCATATTGCTCGTATCCTACATCAAGCAGATATGATGGCAACATATATCGAGGGAGATGAATGGGATAGAGCAGGACAAGTTGGTAAACAGAAAGTTGCCAAATCAGTTAACAACATTAAAGCTGCAGTGAAGACTGAAGTGGAAACTAAACTCACAGGTGATTCACCAAAGGATTTATTTGATGAGTTGTTTGGAGATAGAAAATGATAGTAGAAATAATCTTAGGAATACTTACAATAACTTTAGGTTTCACTACCTACAATCAAATGAGAAAAGTTGAGAGGTTAGAAACTTGGGTAGAAAACTATTCCGCTAGAATAATACAAACTAAAAGAAGATTGGATGAGTTAGATTCAGAGGGTAAGTTCGAGTCAGATGATGAGATTGGAACAGTCTTCGAGGGTATCCAAGATGCCGTAAATGATTTAACAACAATAACAGACCAGGAGATATAATGCCAAGAAAAGCAAAAAAAGGTTCACCAAGATATTATTTTAATCAAGGTACAGAGGATGCAATCATCCGTCATAACAAGGAACAAAGACCTTTTATGAGAGAACGAATTTACAACGAGCATATTCGTACACCATTCGAAAAACTTGCTGAAAATATTATTCATACTTTTAAGTTTTACTACTTTGATGTTCCATCGGAAGATGTTAAACATGAGGTGGTGAGTTTCTTGTATATGAACATTCATAAGTTCACAGAGGGTAAGGGTAAGGCCTTCTCATATTTCTCGATTGTTGCCAAGAATTATCTCATTCTACACAACAATAATAACTACAAGAGAATGAAGCAACATGATGGTGAAGAGGTTACTGATTATAAGAGAGACCCGATTACAGAGATGAGAGGGATTGACACTAAGTCAATGAAATCAGAATACATCGTTCTTCTTGCTGATTATTGGAGAAACAATCTTACTACTGTCTTCAAACGAAAGAAAGATTTAGATGTTGCAAACGCAGTTGTTGAGTTAATCGATATGAGAGATAATATCGAGAACTTTAACAAGAAGGCATTATACATCTTGATTCGTGAGATGACTGGTTCCAACACACAACACATTACTCGTGTTATCAATGTGATGAAGAAACATCATTGGGAACTACAGAAGAACTATCTACAATCTGGTTCAGTAGAAACAAAGTTCACTGGTTCGTGGTTCAATTAAATTTATACCACCAAGACTGGGATTACCGAAAAGATAATACGGAAAAATATCCGCAGTTAAAACAGATAACTTCACAGCCCAATTCTTTTTGGTTAGTTGATAATCCTATTAAACGAATCAAACGGCTGTCAAGTAGAGTACACAGATTGTGTAAACGAGCACATCCCTATCAACCCGTTATTGTTTTATATTCTATACCTGATAGGGATGTAGGTGGACATTCAAAGGGTGGGTTAACACTAACACAATATCATAATTTCATTGATGAGGTTGTAGATGGTATTGGTGATTACTCACCTATTGTAATAATCGAACCTGATGCAGTTCCACATATGAGAAAGGGTATGAGTTTATATCAAAAACATAAACGAACCCGTCTTATAAAATCTGCAATCAAAAAATTATCTAATACTAATGCAATAGTTTATCTTGATATTGGACATCCTAAATGGTTAAAGAGAACTGATGCAATAACATTTTTTGGTATGTTTTATTCTGATAATTTTCAAGGGTTTAGTATCAACACAAGTAACTTTGTAACAACAGATAAGTGTATTAGGTACGGAGATAAAATTGCTAAACACTTTGGTTGTAGTTATGTTATTGATACATCACGAAATGGTAATGAAGTATGGGAAACATACAATCCACAAGAAATGAAGTTGGGTAATAATCCTACTACAGAAACAGATTCTAAATATTGTGATGCTTATTTGTGGATTAAAACACCAGGTGAAAGTGATGGTGCAATAAATGGATGGCCTAAGGCTGGAAGATTTGATGCTGAGAAAACTTTAGAAATCTTAAAGTAATGTGGGAGCCTCGGAAAAGACTCCCACATATAGGTATCCGATATAGTACTACTTACGGAATAAACCCACCAACACCAACAAAGCGACGAGTCCAGCGAAACCAGATTCGCCGAATGTGTTAATAATCGATGTTAGGTTACCAATAACATTAACGCCGAAGATACCACTTCCAAAAATTACTTCAGAAATAGCACCAATAGCGACCAAGGATAACATCATCTGAGCTAAGTCGTCAACATATCCTTTTACGAGTGTTATGATTTCCTGCATATGGTTAATCTCCCGTTAGTTAATCAATCAAGTCGGATTTTTCACCGACATATAATAACTATTGTATATATTTTATAAAAATTTTGAATATATAAATATATACAACACTTTTTTAGAAGTTAGATATTTATTATTGATACAAAATAGGTAAAATTATGGCAATCGATTTCGAAATATTTGAGGGTAAAACCTTATCCGATGTATTCAAAGACATCTATGATAACTCTAAACGAAACAAAGAACAATTAGAAGTGTTAATGAAAGAAGTAGTTCAGTTTATCAAGGATGGCGATACGGCCGTACAAATCATTCCTATGTTGAAAGAGTATTTAGAAATCAATGTAAAGAATGATGAACAATTAGTAAAACTTGCTACTATCGTACAGAGATTAGCACAGGCAAGTGCAAGTGGTGATAGTGAGGGTGAGTTTGGTTTAACAGAAAAAGAAAAAGAACAATTAATGAATAATATTCAACAGACTGTTGAAGAGTTACAAGACCATAGCGATAATATTGCAGCAAAAGTAAATTAATATGTCATATACAATTGGAAAGAAATCAGGTAACAAAACTGGTCCAATTTCATCTCGTGTACAAACTACAGAATCTATGCTACGATTGATGAAAGAAGTAGAAGATTCACCAAATGAATTTTACGAGTTAGAACCATTGGAAGTGGTAGCAGTACATCTTGATGCAAGTAAAAAATATTTTCCACAAAAGAAAGATGGTGGACCAGATTATAGTTTTCTTGGTGGAGTAAAGGGTAGATTCGTAAATTCAGAATTAGGTATGAATATAGATTCCCTTTCTGATTACAAACCACTAAATCCAAACTTTCAAACAACACCAGTAGTTGGTGAGATTGTTATTGGTGTAAAATATCTTGGACAATTATTTTTTACAACACAATTAAATTTATTTGGTAATCCTAATTTCAATACACAACATGGTATTAGTGTTGGTAAGAAAAAAGATACCTTAAGTTCTTCAGATGGTATTGATGATTTACCTAACTCTGATGATAGAGGAATAGAGACAGGACATTATTTTAAAAAGATGGATGATGCCAGAAAACTATTACCTAACGAGGGTGATGTAATTATTGAGGGTAGATTCGGTAACTCTATCAGAATAGGTAGTGATATAAGAAATGAAAATGAAGAATCACCTAATATGATTTTTAGTGTTGGACATACTATCGAGGGTGATACAAAAGTTCCAATAGAAGAAAAGATAGATACCGATAGTTCAAGTGTTTATCTTACATCAAATCAAGAATTAAATTTTACAATTGGTGCAGAGAGTCAATTGATTCCAGCACCATACGATGGTAAACAAATTTTATTAAGCTCAAATAGAATAATCTTAAACACAAAAGAGGGTGGAGATATTTTGTTCTCAAGTAATAACAATGTAGGTATAAGTGCAGTAAAGGAAGTTGTAATTGAATCACCAACAACAAAGATTGGTGGTACGGATGCAACAGAACCTATTGTGTTGGGTGATACATTAGAATCAAAAATAAATGATATCCTAACAATAATAGAAACAGGTTTGTTAGCACCGACAGGACCAGTAGTTGTTGGGCCTGGTGCAGGTTTGTTAGCATCAGTTAAATCTACATTGAGTACTATTAAGAGTCCACAAAATAAAACGAAATAATGAGTTGGGAGATATTTAGAGCTGAGTACAAACAAGGTTTAGAAAACAATGATGATATGGCTAAGGTAATTGCTGAATCATATGATAAGTGTGTTAAGATAGGAATGAGTGGAGCAGGAACTGCACCACCCGCACCATTAGTAGCAGGAAATGTAAGTGGATTACAAACAATGTTAAAAGTATGTTTCAGTAGTTACGGAGTGGTTCCACTATCAACATCATTGGATACAGGTTTAAAACTTTATTGGTTGGGTGGAACTACCGCTGCAGGAGCATTGGTAACTAACCCAGGCATAACAGCATCATATATTGATGCTCAAGGTAAGTTGAATGAAACGATTGATGATACTATTGACCAGTTTATAGCAGCGTTTAATATTTATCATCAACAAGTTGTTTTTACAATTACAGCAACACCACCTTTAGTATCAGTAGGATATATAGTATAGGAAATAGGAGGTCATTATGACTAAGAAAGAACTCGTAAAAATAATTCGAGAAGTAGTAAAGATAGAAGTCAAAAAACAAGCAAAAGAGATATTTATTAATGAGTACAAGAAAGCAAAAAGTTCTACACTCAAATCTCTAGCACCAAAACCAAAACCAGTCAAGAAAGTTGCACCACAAAAAAGAGATTTTGTAAAGGGTAACGATGCATTGAATGATGTTTTGAATGAGACGGTTGCACTAAGTAAAGGTGATGAAATGGATGAGTATCCAACAATGGGTGGTGGAACATTTGATTCAAGTAGAGCATCAGAATTATTAGGATATGGAGATGCACTAGCAGCAGGTGGTAATAAGGAACAGCAGAGAAACATGGCAGCGGCACAAACATTAAGAGAGAAAAATGTAAACATAAATGATGTACCTGAATCATTAGTAAATGCTTTAACAAGAGACTATTCGGATTTAATGAATCATAGTAAAATGAAGAAATAATCATGAGTGAAAAAGTAGCAACACTAACTAATCCATCAGTAAGAATTATCAATGAAGATAATGATGCATTTTTTGGGATAACTTTTCCACTCACATATAAAAGTGGTAACGCTGGATTCTTTCCAAGAAGTTCTACTATACGAGAACAAGTTTCCACTAATATAAAAAATTTATTACTTACTATTCCAGGTGAAAGAGTTGCACAACCAAACTTCGGTTGTGAATTAACTTCATTAATTTTTGAACCACAAGAAGAGGGTTTGGAAGAAAGAATAGAAACAGCAATAGAAGAGGCTTTAGCACAATGGTTACCTTATGTAACAATCAACACAATAGATGTTGTGTTATCACCAAACGATAATCAAGTGTTGGTGAATATTGAATTTAATGTAGATGTTGATGATGAGGATGCACCAGAACAGATATCCTTTAATTTCAACACCGCAGGTTAGGAGAAAGTAAATGGCTTTGGATGTAGAATACGGAACCAATATTAAAAAAGAGAAAAAGAAAGTAAAGTATATTGGAAGAGATTTCAGTTCAATAAGACAAAACCTTATTGAGTTTGCAAAATCATACTATCCAACTGCCTACAATGATTTTAACGAATCATCACCAGGTATGATGTTTATTGAAATGGCATCTTATGTTGGTGATATGTTGAGTTACTATGTAGATAACCAATATCGTGAAACACTTTTACACTCTGCAGAAGAAAAGAAAAATATTTTTAAGATTGCACAATCATTTGGATACAAACCAAACTTGAGTACACCATCATCTGCAGTTTGTGATTTAACACTTGAGGTTCCTGCTCTTTCTTTAGGTGGTGATGAGTATGAAGCAGATTTAAGTTACGCATTAAAAGTAAATGCAGATAGTATATTTTCAAGTAAGAGTGGTAGAAGTTTTAGATTGATGGATGATGTTAACTTTGCGTTCTCATCTTCCTTTGATACAAGAATTGATAAAGTTTCTAAAACAAGTGGTGATATACCTACACACTTTACACTAACTAAAAAAGCAACATTAGAAAGTGGATTTAAAACTTCTGAGGATTTTGTTTTTGGTGATGCTGTAAAATTTGATAAAATAATTTTAAGTAAAGATAATGTTATTGAAGTAACTTCATGTGTAGATGATGATGGAAATAATTGGTATGAAGTTCCTTTCTTAGCACAAGACACAGTCTTTCAAGATGTAGAAAACAATAATGTAAACTCACCTGATGTATCTGCAAATTCATCAGCAGCACCTTTCTTATTAAAGTTAGTAAAAACTGCTAATCGTTTTACTCGATATATCAGAAGTGATGGTAAAACAGAATTACGATTTGGTGCAGGAACATCTACAAATGCAGATGAAGAAATAATTCCAAATCCGGACAATGTTGGTAGTTCACTTGGTACAGGCTTATCAAAACTCGATACATCATTTGACCCAAGTAACTTTTTAAAAACAAAAGCATTTGGACAAGCACCAAGTAATATTACATTGACTGTAACATACACTTATGGTGGTGCACAAGCAGATAATGTTGTTAGTGGTGAGATTACAAATCTTGATACATTATCTACAACACTTGATGATACAGGTTTAGATACTGCAAAAGTAAAAGAAACAAAAGAAAGTTTATCCATAACAAATACAGAACCAGCAACTGGTGGTAGTGGTGGAGAATCACCTGAAGAAGTAAGACAGAATGCTGCAGCACATTTTGCATCACAAAATCGTGCGGTAACAAAAGAAGATTATGTTATTAGAGTTTATTCATTACCACAAAAATATGGTGCAGTTGCAAAAGTATTTTTAGTTCAAGATGAACAATTAGAAGTTAATACACAAACAATTGTAAAACAAGGTAAGATTGTTAAACAACCAAACACAAGTGTAATACCTAATCCACTTGCATTAAATATGTATGTATTGGGTTACAACGCAACTAAAAAATTAGTTGCACTTAATGATGTGGTAAAACAAAACCTTAGAGTTTACTTATCACAATATAGATTGGTTACAGATGCAATCAATATTAAAGATGGTTACATTGTTAACATAGGAGTACGATTTGCTATTATAACTCAAAGAGGATATAATAAAAATGAAGTACTACTAAAATGTATTGAAGCTGTTAAGAAACATTTCAATACAGATGATTGGCAAATTGGACAACCAATTATTTTAAGTGATATCGCTTACAAGATTTCATTAGTAGATGGTGTGGCAAGTGTTGTACCACCAGAAGACGATAATCCTAACAAGCAACTTGTTGTTATAGAAAATAAATACAAAACAGAAGATGGGTATAGTGGACATGTATATGATGTACAATCAGCTACAAAAGATGGAGTTGTATATTCTTCACTTGACCCAAGTATATTTGAACTTAAATTCCCTAATACAGATATTGAGGGTAGAGTAGTAGGAGATGTATAATGTATTATTTTGAATATCCGATAACAGATGCAACAATATATGAGGGTAATGTTACTTCATCAATTAATACAGGTTTAGACCAGATATTAGAAGTAGAGAAGCATGTAAATTCTTCTGGTACTACAATTAATGCATCAAGGATTTTGATAAAATTTAATTATGGTTATATATCATCTTCAGTACAAAGTGGAGTAATACCAAGTACTGCAAAATATTATTTGAACTTATATGATGCAAGTTCAGAAGAACTAGCCGTAGAACAATCATTGTTTGCTTATATGGTTAGTGGAAGTTGGGCAGGTGGTACAGGCACAAAAGATAGAGACCCAGCACTAAGTGATGGTGCAAGTTGGAAGTATCGTGATAATGATACAACAAAAACAGAATGGGTAAGTGGTAGTTTGACACAAGGTGGAACTTGGTTTACATCAAGTTTAGGTGAGTATGAAGTAAGTTCATCACAAGATTTAGTTTATGAAACTCGTGATATCAGAATGGATGTTACTGATTTGGTTAAGAATCATCTTTACTCAAGTTCAGTTTATCCGAACAACGGATTCATCGTAAAGAGAGAAAACCTTGTAACTTCAGAGAGTATGTTTACAGTCTTTGACCCTACTACATCTACTGGTTCTGCAGAGGGTAATTCTACACCATTAGGACACCTAAAGTTTTTCTCAAGAGAAACACATACAATATATCCACCTAAATTAGAAGTAGAGTGGGATGATAGTTCTTGGGATACAGGTAGTTTATCAGAATTAAGTTCTACAGATTTAGATAGGTTAAAAATTTATTTTAATAATTTAAAACCAGAGTACAAAGAAAAATCAAAAGTAAAATTCAGATTCACAGGTCGTGAGTTATATCCTACTCGTGGATTTGATACAACACCAGCAGCATTGACTGTAAAAACTTTACCGAGTGGTTCACAATTATTACAACAAGGTACATACTACTCAGTAAGAGATGCGGATACAGAAGATGTACTTATACCATTTGGTACAGGTTCTATTGTGAGTTGTGATTCCACAGGTAACTATTTTAATTTATGGTTAGATGGATTCCAACCAGAAAGATTCTATACTTTCTCAATCAAGGTAGTTAGTGGTAGTGGTGCAAGTCAAAGCTCAATGATTTATGATGATGATTTTACATTCAAAATAGTGAGATAAAAAATGTCGTATATAATAGCAGAACCATGTGTGGGAACTTGTGATACAGCTTGTGTGGAAGTTTGTCCAGTCGATTGTATTCATGGTCCTTTCGATAAAGAGGGAAGTGGTGAAGAAGCCAAAGTAGATGGATTTAATCCAGATGGGTTACAATTATATATTAATCCAGAGGAGTGTATTGATTGTGGTGCATGTGAACCTGAATGTCCAGTCGAGGCAATCTTTGATGAAGATGAGATGCCAGATGAGTGGAATAAATACATAAAATTAAATTATGATTACTTTGGGGTAGAACAATAATGCCTTACATTTTTGATAAAACGGCTAAAAAGAAAAGTCCATACTATAAAAATATTATAGATGCTGATAAAGAAAAGCAACTTAGAAAAGCATTAGATGAAAAAAAGAGGATGGAGATAAGTGGTTCTATTGTTGATGCCACTAATCCTATAAGAGATGAAAATGGTTTTCTATTATCTTTTGAATCGCCAGATAAGCAAGGACAATCTATTGAAGAGGATTATCAATTAGTAAGATTACAAGTTAGACAAAACTCTGGTACAACGGATAGAGTTGTTAAGTTTTTTGGTAATGATATACAATTTACAGAAATCTTTCCAAGAGAAAAAGAAGAGGAAGATGATGGTGTAGATATCAAAGCATTAGAAGAAGAATTAAATGGTGAGATTGAAAGAACGGGTACATTAAATAATGATTTAACTGATGCAATAAATACTCTAAATAGAAAGATTGCCGAGATGAACAACACAACATCCACCGACCAAGAAAAGAAAGAAGTTAAAAAGAAAAAGAAGAAAAAGAAAAAGAAAGGTGGAGTACTTAAAAAAGTTAAGAAAGGTTTAAAGAAAATATTTAGTGATGAAAGATTGAAACGAGATATCGTACCACTTGGTATAGAGAATGGATTCAACACATATGGATTCAGATACATATGGGGTACACAAAGATATAAAGGTGTTATGGCACAAGAAGTTATGAAAACTAATCCACAGGCAGTTGGTAAGGTATTAGGATTATACATGGTGGATTATGATAAAATCGGAGTGGAGTTCGGTAAATGTTAGATTATGGATTAACAGATAAAGATAGACCAGAATTAGAATCACCAAAAACAGTCTATAGTGGATTTGGTAGAGATGGTTCTGATTATATTCATTTATATGTTTATGATATGGAAGATAACTATGTGGATGATGATATATTTCCTGCAAGTGAAGTTAAATTTCCAACACCTAATTTAGTTGATTTAGATATCGGTACACATCTTCGTACTATGGGATTAACCATTGGTGAATTTAAGGTAAAGTATTTATTCTTAAGAAGATTGGCAGGTAAGAAAGAAGATGTACTAACTAACGATGATGGTTTTGTACACATCGGTAAAGCACAAGTACGAATGGTAAATGGTCGTACTCGTTACTTCTCATCAGATAAAGAAAAACTTTCAGAGGGTAAATCAAAAGAACTCTTACCAAAAAAATTACAATATAGAATTAAACAAATATCACCTAATCGTAGAGAGATAAAAGTTGATATACAAAAACTAAACAATGTTCCTTACCAAAAAGATTTTGCATCTATCAATAAAGATATGGTGTACACACCAAAGAAAAATAGACCTAACGCTGGTAAAATAAAATTTGATAAAACCGATGGTAATGTTTTACAATTTATTACAGGTACAAATGAAAGAGGATTTACCGATAGTATGGTTGGTGGACAAATTGTTATACCTGGTGCTTTTGAATATAAAGTTTCAAGAGAAATTGTTCAAGATATAGTAGTTAAGAAACAAGTAGAATCAAGAATACTTGATAGAGAAACATTAGAAAAGGTTGGTAAAAAAACTTATGCTGGTGCACTTAAAGGAAAACCTGAACCAGTAATTGAACAGATAGCAGAAGTTCCTGCACCAGATGATACT
>MDTA01075188.1_pt1 | contig 11114 bp, 8 predicted proteins | sample 811151 | NCBI WGS metagenome assembly MDTA01 (sample SAMN05326648, study PRJNA326480) | marine metagenome | isolation source: seawater | place: Indian Ocean: South | collected 2010 | reverse complement strand
TTTTTTTAAATAGTTTTTGACAAATTCAATAGTTTCTTTTGCTATATATTTGTTTTTTATTTTATTAATATTTAAATTAATAATTTTTGTTTTTGGTAAAGGATAATTATTAAACCTTTTAGTAATTTTAACGTGTCTATATTTTCTGTTTTCAATATTGTTGAAAGTTTCAATGGATGGAACAGAGGTAACCAAATGAATTGGAATTTTTTCAAAACTTGCTCTTGAGATCGCCATATCTCTAGCATTATAAATAACACCTTCGTCTTGTTTATAAGATGAGTCATGTTCTTCATCTACAATTATAATTCCTAAATTCTTGAAAGGTAGTAATAATGCAGATCTCGCACCTATTAAAATTTTTATTTTGTTATTCATAACACTCTTCCAAATAATTCTTTTTTGTTTGGGTGTTACTTTTGAATGCCAGATAGCTGGCTCGAAACCAAAAAATTCTCTAAATCTAAATTTAAAATCATTTGTTAAGAAAATTTCAGGTAACAGAACTAAAGCCTGTTTATTTTTTTTTATTATTTTTTTTATTCTTTCAAAATAAACTATCGTTTTACCTGAACCAGTGGTGCCTTGCAAAACTGAAACATCGAATTTTTTTTTAGTTTTTTCAAGAAATTCAAGCGCTGATAATTGTTCCTTGTTAAGATTATAATTTTTTATTTTTGTCTTTTTTAATTCAAATATGTTTTTATCATCTTTTACAAAATTATTGTTGTTGCCAATAACCATTTTTAAAACTAATCCTATTGGAACCATATTATAAGTTGAAAACCACTCAATAAAATCAATTAATTTTTTGTTTATTGAATAATTAACTTTTTTTATAATATTTTTAATTTTAATATTTTCTGGTTCAGGATAATTGCTTTTCCAAATTACACCGAGCTCAGTTTTTGATCCAAAAGGTACCTCTACAAGATCTCCAATCTTTGTTTTAAGGTTAGAATTATAAGTGAAAGTAAAATTAAATATTTTTGGCAACAATACTTGTTGTTTCATAGATCAATAGTATTAGAAAAATTAATATTTAAAAATGAATTGGTCTTTTATCAACAGCTAAAGCAGCTTCTTTTATTGCTTCTGTATGTGTTGGATGTGCATGACAAGTTCTTGCTATATCTTCTGAACTCGCTCCGAATTCCATTGCCAAAGCCATCTCTGCTATCATATCTCCGCAATGTGGACCAATTATGTGAACGCCTAAAACTTTGTCTGTTTGACTATCTGCTAATATCTTAACAAAGCCTTCTGTTTCATTATTAACTTTTGCTCTAGAATTAGCTAAAAAAGGAAATTTACCAACTTTATATGATTTGTTTTCATTTTTAAGTTGCTCTTCTGTTTTACCAACAGTTGCTACCTCGGGTGAAGTATATATAACACCTGGTATTACATCGTAATTAACATGGCCCGCTTGGCCTGCTACAATTTCTGCAACTGCTATGCCTTCCTCTTCAGCTTTATGAGCTAGCATTGGGCCTTTTATCACGTCGCCTATAGCATAAATATTTTTAATATTTGTTTGTAATTTTTCATTTACCTCAATCCTCCCCTTTTTATCTTTTTTTATTCCAATTTTTGATAAGTTTAGACCTTCAGTATAAGGTTTCCTACCGACAGAAACTAAAACTTTATTAAACTCTAAATTTTCATCTTTAGAACTCTTAATATCTGTAAAGTGTAAAGAAACTTTATCTTTATTATTTTTCACTGAATTGACTTTTGTTTCCATCTTAAATTTAATTCCTTGTTTGATAAGAATTTTTTTAAATTCATTAGAAACTTCTCTATCCATGCCAGGAGTTATGTGATCTAGATACTCAAAAACTGTTACTTCGGCACCCAACCTAGACCAAACAGAGCCCATTTCTAGTCCTATATAACCTCCGCCGATAACAGCTAATTTACTTGGTACTTTATTCAATGAGAGCGCCCCCGTCGAAGAAATTATATTTTTTTCATCTATTTCAATACCTGGTAATGAAGTCACTGTAGAACCTGTTGCAATTACAATACTTTTAGCTCTGTAATTAGTTTTTTTATTGTTCTCATAAACTACTATATCGTTTTTAGTAAAAATAACTCCTTTACCTTTGATATAAGTAACTTTATTTTTTTTAAATAAAAACTCAACACCTTTGGTGAGTACTTGAATAGATTTATTTTTATTTGACATCATTTTTTCTATATTCAATTTAATGCCTTCGATTTCGATACCTTGCTGATTAAAATCTTTTTTTGCTTTATGAAAATTTTCAGACAAATTAAGTAAACTTTTTGACGGAATACAACCAACGTTTAAACAAGTGCCGCCTAATGCTCCTCTTGACTCTACACAAGCAGTTTTTAAACCTAGCTGGGCTGCTCTAATAGCACAAACATATCCTCCAGGACCTCCACCGATTACTACTAAGTCAAAATTATCCATGATCAGATATTTAAAAAAAGTCTTTTTGGCTGCTCTAAAGACTCCTTTACAATTTTTAAAAAAGAAACAGCTTCTTTACCGTCTATTATTCGGTGATCATAAGATAATGCTAAATACATCACCGGTCTAGCTTCAATACTTCCATTTACAACTATTGGCCTTTGAATAATGTTGTGCATTCCTAGCACTGCTGATTGAGGAGGATTTAATATAGGTGTCGAAAGCATAGATCCATAAATTCCACCATTTGTAATTGTGAATGTTCCCCCTTGTAAATCATCAATAGTAATTTTGCCATCACGAGCTTTTTGTCCCAAAGCCCCAATATTTTTTTCAATATCAGCAAATTACATTTCGTCTGTTTCTCTTAAAACCGGCACTACTAAACCTCTATCTGTACCAACTGCGATGCTTATATTGTAATAATTTTTATAAACAATTTCATCACCTTGAATTTCTGCGTTTATAGCAGGAAAATTTTTAAGACCAATTACACATGCCTTTACAAAAAATGACATGAAACCTAATTTTACAGAGTATGTTTTTTGAAATTCGTCTTTGTATTGATTTCGCATTGATATGACCTCGCTCATATCAACCTCATTAAATGTAGTAAGCATCGCAGCGTTTTCTTGGGCTTCTTTCAATCGCTTTGCAATTGTAAGTCTCAGCCTTGTCATTTTAATTCTTTCTTCAGGTCCAAATTTTATTTTTCTTTCAGATGGTGAAGGTTTTGATCCCATCAAACTCATTACGTCTTCTTTTAAAATTACCCCATGTTTTCCTGACCCTTTAATTTTATTTAAGTCCACGTTTGACTCTGAAGCAATTTTACGTGCTGCTGGAGAAACTGCAGGTTGATTAATTTCTTTTTTTAGATTTCTAGATTTTATTTGTTCTTTGTGTTCATTTTCTAAAACTAATAGTTCATCCTCTTTATCTATTTTATGCAAATCTTCATGTTCTTCTTCAAGCCTTAATGGTTTTAGTTCTTCTTTTTCTGGCTGTTTTTTCTCAACTTTATTTTTTTTCTTTGGTGGAGAATATTTTTGTTTTTCCTGTGGCTCTTTGTTAATTTTTGAAGAGGAACCATTAATCATGCCTAGCATTGCTCCTACATTGACTGTTTCACCCTCTTTAACTGAAATACTCTCTAATACTCCATTTGATGGAGCAGGAACTTCTACATTAACTTTATCAGTCTCTAACTCGACCAAAGGTTCATCCGCTGCAACTTTATCACCTTGGTTTTTTAACCACTTTGATACAGTAGCCTCTGTTACGGACTCGCCTAGTGTAGGAACTAATATTTTATCTGACATTTGCTATCTAACTATCTTTTCTAATATTTCTTTTTGTTGTGCAAGATGTTTATTTAGATTTCCAGTCGCAGTTGAAGATGACGCGTTTCTACCTACAAATCTAACCTTATCTTTGGTAAAGTATATTATTTCTAGAGTTCTTTCTATATAATTTCTCACAGTGTTCCAGGCACCCATGTTTTTTGGTTCTTCCTGACACCAGATAAATTCAGCTTTTTCATATTTTTTTAAAAGATTTGCTAATGTCTTCACAGGAAATGGATACAATTGCTCTATTCGAATAAAGGTTATATTTGAATTTTTATATTTTTCTCTAGCTTCTATCAAGTCATAGTAAATTTTACCCGAACACATTACAACTTTTTTAATTTCATTATTTTTTTCTAATTTTATCAATCCACTATTTTTATTGTATGCATCGTCCTCTAAAACTCTGTGAAATGTATTTTTAATTGTAAATTCATTTATATTAGAAACACATTTTTTATGTCTCAATAAAGATTTAGGTGTCATAACTATTAGTGGTTTTCTAAACTCTCTATGCATTTGTCTTCTTAAAGCATGGAAATAATTCGCTGGAGTAGTGCAATTCACTACTTGTATGTTTTCTCCTGCACACAATTGTAAAAATCTTTCAAGTCTTGCCGATGAGTGTTCAGGCCCTTGCCCTTCATACCCATGTGGTAACAGCATCACAAGACCACTTGCTCTTCCCCATTTTGACTCACCTGATGTTATAAACTGATCTATAATTACTTGCGCACCGTTAGCAAAATCTCCAAATTGCGCTTCCCATAAAACCAATGTTTCTGGTTCCGATAAGGAATAACCAAATTCAAAACCTAACACGGCTAATTCAGACAATAAACTATCGATTATTTCAAATCTTTTTTGCTCTTTGCTAATATTATTTAACGGAATATATCTATCGTGATTATCTTGATCTCTAAGAACTGCATGTCTTTGGCTAAAAGTACCTCTTCCAGAGTCTTGACCTGATAATCTAACTGAAAAACCCTCAGTCAATAAAGTACCAAATGCTAAGCTTTCTGCAGTAGACCAATCTAATGGTTTATTTTTTTCAAATAATTCATATTTATACTCAAAAATTTTATCAATTGTTTTATGAACATTAAGATTTTTAGGAATTGTTGATATTTTTTTTCCAATCTTAATTAATTTTTCTTTGTTAAATCCACTTGCGCCTCTTTTATCTTTACCTAGGCCAGGTTTAAATCTAGACCATGCTCCTTCAAACCATTTTAATTCAGATTTATACGTTTTAGATGACTCTAACTCTTTTTCTAAATGGTTCTTAAAAGTAATTTTTTGATTTTCTATATCGTCATTTGAGATTAAGCCTTCTTCGTGAAGTCTATTTGAATAAATCTTTAATGTAGATGGATGAGTTTTTATTTTTTTGTACATAATTGGTTGAGTAAATGAAGGTTCATCGCCCTCATTATGGCCATAACGTCTATAACAAACCATGTCGATGACTACGTCTCTATTAAATTTTTGTCTATATTCTGTTGCAATTTTCGCACAATGAACAACGGCCTCAGGGTCATCGCCATTCACATGAAATATTGGAGCTTGAGCAATTTTTGCAACATCAGATGGGTAAGGTGAAGATCTTGCAAATCTTGGTGCTGTAGTAAATCCTATTTGATTGTTTACAATTATATGAATTGTTCCTCCAATATTATGGCCTGGCAGTCCAGACATTGCAAAACATTCTGCTACGATACCTTGGCCTGCAAAAGCTGCGTCTCCGTGCATTAAAACTGGTATAACTTTTTTTCTTTGAGTGTCTTGATGAAAAAATTGTTTTGCACGAACTTGTCCTAGAACTACAGGGTTCACGGCTTCTAAATGTGAAGGATTATCAGTCAAGCTTATGTGCACAGAATTTCCATCAAATTCTCTATTAGATGATGCTCCTAAATGATATTTTACATCTCCACCAAAGTCTTCTTTTGATAAAGCGCTTTTTCCAAAAAACTCACTAAATATAGCCTTGTATGGTTTTCCCATTACATTAGCTAATACATTAAGTCTTCCTCTATGAGGCATTCCAATTTTTATTTCTTTTGCTCCTAAGTTGCCTCCTCTTTTAATTATTTGCTCTAAAGCAGGTATTAAAGACTCACCTCCATCTAATCCAAATCTTTTTGTACCAACAAACTTGACATGTAAAAATTTTTCAAAACCTTCTGCTTCAATTATTTTATTTAATATTGCTTTTTTACCATTTTTGGTAAATTCAATTTCTTTCTCAGGTCCCTCGACTCTATTTCTCACCCAAGATTTTTCATCAGGATCTCCCATATGCATAAATTCATAACCAATTTTTGAACAATATGTTTTTCTTAAAATTTTTAAGATTTGATTTAAGTCGGCATATTGAAGTCCTAGAACTCCATCTAAAAATATCTTTCTTCCATAATCTTTTTTTGTAAATCCGTACATCTCGGGCTTTAATTCAGGATGTTCCTCTTTTTTTTGAATAGACAGAGGATCCAAATTAGCAATTAAGTGACCTCTTATCCTGTAAGCTCTAATCAGCATAATCGCTCTGACTGAGTCTTTAGAGGCTTGTTTAACAGATCTTAAATCAATATCTTCGGTTGCGCTTGTGGAATTTTTTTCTGCTTTTATATCTAACGTTATATTTTTCTTTTTACGCTCTGGAGACCAGCTTGGACCTTTAAGATCTTCATATACCAGTTTTTCTTCATCACTTAAACCATCGAAAAATTGTTTCCAGCTATCTGGTAGAGATTTAGGGTCTGATAAATAATCAGCATAAAATTCATTTATAAACTCAGAATTATTTCCAGCTAAAAATGATGTTTTTTTATAAGTAGTATTATCTTTTGTAGATGACATTAAATAATCTATCTTAACATAAAATATAAATATTCAACCATTAAGTTTTTGAAAAAGGGTTTTTCCAATATCTGCTGGAGATTTTGAAATCGTAATACCCGCAGATTTCATTATTTCTATCTTATCTTCAGCTCCACCTTTGCCGCCGGATATAATTGCACCTGCATGGCCCATTCTTCTACCTGGTGGTGCTGTTAATCCCGCTATAAACCCTACCATGGGTTTTTTGATCTTTTCCCTTTTTAAGAACTCAGCAGCCTCTTCTTCAGCAGATCCACCAATCTCACCTATCATCACTATAGATTTCGTATCATTATCTTTTAGAAATAGTTCCAAACAGTCGACAAAATTAGTTCCGTTTATTGGATCTCCTCCAATACCAATGCAAGTTGATTGGCCCATGCCATTAATTGAAGTTTGTGCAACAGCTTCGTACGTTAATGTTCCTGACCTTGAAACAATTCCTACTGATCCTTTTTTGTGAATATTTCCAGGCATAATTCCAATTTTACATTCCTCAGGAGTTATAATACCCGGACAATTCGGTCCAATTAATCTTGAATTGCTTTTAACCAATTCTTTTTTTACACGTAACATATCCACTACCGGAATACCCTCGGTAATACATACAATTAATTTAATCTTTGCGTAAATTGCTTCGATAATTGCTGATGCTGCAAATTTTGGAGGAACGTAAATCATAGTTGCATCGGCTGAAGTTTTATTTTTTGCTTCTTCTACTGTGTTAAATACTGGTAAATTTAAATGCTTTTGTCCTCCTTTTTTTGGGGTTACACCTCCAACAAGTTTTGTTCCATATTTCAATGCTTGTTCTGAATGAAAAGTTCCATGAGTTCCAGTAAAACCTTGACATATAACTTTTGTATTTTTATCAACTAAGATAGACATTTATTTTATTGATTCTATAATTTTTTTTGCAGCATCGTTTAGATCTGAAGCTGACAATATTTTTAAATTTGACTCGTCAAGGATCTTTTTTCCTTCTTCAAAATTTGTGCCAGCTAAACGTACAACTAAAGGCACTGATAGTTTTATTTCCTTCGCAGCTTCAATTACCCCCTGTGCAAGTACATCACAACGCATAATACCTCCAAAAATATTTATCAGTATTCCTTTTACATTTTTATCTGAAAGTATTAGTTTAAATGCTGCTGAAACTTTTTCTTTTGATGCACCTCCACCAACATCTAAAAAATTTGCTGGCTCTTCACCGTAAAGTTTAATTATGTCCATTGTTGCCATTGCTAAACCTGCGCCATTGACCATGCATCCTATTGACCCGTTTAACTTGATATAAGCAAGATCATGTTTACTTGCTTCTATCTCCGTGGGGTCTTCTTCGTTGAGATCTCTTAATTTTAAAATTTCGGGTCTTCTAAAAATTGCATTATCGTCAAAATTCATTTTTGCGTCTAAACAAATTATCTTTCCTTCTTTAGTAATTATTAAAGGATTTATCTCAATTAATGTCGCATCTTTTTCTATTAAAATTTTGTATAAAGATTTTATCAAATCTGAAGCAACTTTTTTTTGATCTTCATTAAATTTGAAAGGTAAAATAATTTTTTCTATTTCTTTTGGTTCAATCAATTCCTTTAAATCAATTTTATTTGTAATGATTTTTTCTGGAGACTCAGAGGCGACTTTCTCTATATCCATTCCACCTTCTGTGCTGCTTATAAAAGCTATTTTAGAACTCTCTCTATCGACCAAACATGATAAGTAAAATTCTTTTTCAATATCTGACGCTTCTTCAATATAAATTCTTTTTACCTCTTTACCCTCAGGCCCTGTTTGATGAGTAACCAGTTTTTTACCAAACATTTTTTTTGACTCTAATTCTAATTCTTCTAAATTGTTAACTAATTTAACTCCACCAGCTTTACCCCTGCCACCAGCATGAATTTGAGCTTTGAGGACGAATTTTCCATTTTTTAGGCTAGATATCTTTTCTTTAATTTCATTTTTAGAAAAAATTACTATTCCTTTAGAAATAGGAGCCCCAAATTCCCCTAAAATTTGTTTTGCTTGATGTTCATGAATATTCATTTGCAATTCTTATATAGAATTTAGTATTAATTTTCATTAATTAAATATATCTGTATAGAGGATACCTGAGAATGAATTTAAGTAATATTTATGAAAGAGTCCTAAATAAAAAAAATCATTCACTATTCTTAGGTATTTTTTTTGTTTTATTTTTATTAATTGGACTTTCAATTGTGAGAGATTTTGGTTTATCTACTGATGAGCCTTTTCACAGATCAATCGGTTATTATTGGTATTTTTCTCTTATGGAAATGTTTTCCTCAAATTATGAATTAATAAATTCGATAGAAAATAAATTTTCAAAAATGAATTGGGCAGGAATGATCTACGATGGTAAATTTGATCAGTATGGTCCTTTTGTAGATCTATTTTCTGTTTTTGTTGAAGAGACTCTTGGTATTACTAAAACTCAAAATGCTTTTTTAACAAAACACATAATTAATTTTCTGATCTTTTTTTTATCTTCAATATTTTTTTATAAAATAATTTTCGATAGGTTTAATAATTCATATTTTTCTTTATTAGTAACTTTTTTTTATGTATCTTCTCCTAGAATTTTTGCTGAGTCTTTTTATAATTGTAAAGACATTACCTTTATGTCTTTTTGTGTAATCGCTTTATACTATTGTCTTAAGATTTTAAAAAAACCAAATTTTTCAAATATATTGTTATTTTCACTTTTTACAGCAATAGCTACCGATATAAGGGTTATGGGAATTTTACTTTTTGCATTGTTAAGTATTTTTCTGATTTTAAATTGTTTGGAAGAAAAAAATTATTTTAAGAATGAATACAAAAGTTTTCTGCTTTTATTTTTTTCTTACCCAATATTTGTAATAATTTTTTGGCCATTTTTATGGAGTGCTCCAATTGAAAATTTTATCTACTCTTTTAAATCTTTCGCTAATTACAATATTTCAGAACATATCTTTTATTTCGGTGAATACTTAAAGACTTCAAATTTACCCTGGCATTATATTCCCGTTTGGATTTTGGCTACTTCGCCTTTAGTATTTTTAATATTTTTTATATTTGGTTTTTATGTTGTTATAAAAAAAATAAGTAAAAATTTTATTTCGCTGTCAGAAAAAAACAAGTTATGGAATAACATAAATGAAAAAAAGGATTTTTTTATAATCATATTTTTTTTACTTCCAATTTTTTTAGTAATCTTATTTAACTCATCTCTTTATGGAGGTTGGAGGCATTTATACTTTATTTATCCGTTTTTTATTTATTTAGTGGGAATAGGAATTAACTATGCTTTTAAAATAGAATCAAAATATATTAATAAAAGATTAATAACTTTAATTTTATTATTTGGATTATCTTTGAACGTTTATAACTTAGTAAAATTTCATCCTTATCAGAATGTATATTTTAATATTTTATTTGAAAAAAAAGCCAATGAACTTTTTGAAATTGACTACTGGGGGTTAGGCAACAAACAAGCTTTGCTATCAATTCTAGATGATAGTGTTAAAAATGACACTATAACTATTAAAACAGCAAGTTTTACACCTCTTTTTTATAATAAGCTTGTTATAGATGATTACAAAATGAGTAAAATCACCTTTACTGGAACAGACTCATCTGATCAAGATTATATATTCACTAATTTTATTTATGAGGATAACCCTAAATATTTAAAAAAATATATTATACCTAATAATTATAACAAGTTTTTTTCTTTAAAAAGAGGTAATATAATTATTAACCAAGTTTATAAAAAAAATTAATTTATGAGACTATTTATTTATAAAACAATATTTATTTTCTTATGTCTTATCATTACTTATAAACTTACAGTTGGTAATTTAATTCATGAATTTGAGACTAAAATAGAAAAAATTTATTCTAAAGAAAATTTAAATAAAGCTAAACAAAAAATAAGAGATGAAATGGAAAATGCTGTTGAAAAAGAAAATATGCTAAATAAAAATGACGCTATTCTTCTTAAAAAATTTTTAGAAAAACTAAGAATTGAAATTAATAATACTAATTAACCAAATTTTTTTTTATATAAATTCTATCTTCCCATTCTGTAAAAGGAAATTTTATTTTTTTTCTTAATACAAATTTATTTTTTAACAAATAATTATGAATCTTCTTATTACTATAATTTAAGTAAACTTTGTCATTATGTATTTCTATCAATATAATATTTACTAAGATAATTTTTTTACCAAGACCAACTAGAACTTCAAATTCATGTCCTTCGGTATCTACTTTCAATAAGTCAATTTCTTTGATTTTTTCTTTAATAATTATATTGTCTAATCTAATTGTTTTTATCTTATAAGAACGATGTATCATGCTGTCTATGTTGGCACTAAATAATTTTGCTTTTAAATTTAGATAAGTATTTTTTTTATTCAGCTTGTTCA
>MDTA01071566.1_pt1 | contig 11114 bp, 13 predicted proteins | sample 811151 | NCBI WGS metagenome assembly MDTA01 (sample SAMN05326648, study PRJNA326480) | marine metagenome | isolation source: seawater | place: Indian Ocean: South | collected 2010 | reverse complement strand
GTAAAGATAATGTAGTTGATGCAGACTTTACAGAAGTAAAAGAAGAAAAAGAAGAGAATAAAAAGGCTAATCAATAATGTCCAAAGCTGATTATTATGAGACCCTTGGCGTCAGCCGAGATGCATCTGCTGCTGAAATAAAAAAAGCATATAAAAAACTAGCAATGAAATATCATCCTGATCGTAATGCAGGAGATAAAGTGTCAGAGGAAAAGTTTAAAGAGCTCTCAGAAGCATATGAGGTGCTAAGTGACACTTCTAAAAAACAAACCTATGATCAATTCGGCCATGAGGGAATGAATTCAAGATTTGGCCAAGGTGCTGGAGGTTATTCTTATTCAGGAGAAAGTTTTAATGATATTTTTGGTGATATATTCGGTGATATTTTCGGTGGGGGCGCATCATCAAGAGGTCGCCAAAGAAGAGGTAGAGATTTAGAATATCAACTGTCATTATCATTAGAAGATGCGATCTCTGGTAAGGAGGTTAATATATCTATTCCAACTCTAATAACGTGCACTAACTGTAACGGAACAGGAGCACATGAAGGTAAATCTTTTTCTAAATGCCCGCAATGTAACGGCGTAGGCCAGGTGAGAATGTCACAAGGTTTTTTTTCTGTTCAGCAAACATGTCCCAGGTGCGCAGGGAGAGGCAATATCATCGAACGTCCTTGCTCGACATGTTCTGGAGCTGGAAGATATGAGAAGACTAAAAAATTATCTGTAAAGATACCAGCGGGTGTTGATACGGACGATCGTATTAGATTATCTGGAGAAGGTGAGGCTGGCGGTAGTGGTGCAGTGTCAGGTGATCTATATGTAACGGTCAATGTCAAACCGCATAAAATTTTTCAAAGAGATGGGAACGATTTGCTATGTGAGGTCCCTCTAAATTTTACATCTGCAATTCTTGGTGATAATGTGGTTGTCCCCACACTGGATGGCAAAGTTGAACTTAAAATACCAAAAGGTACACAGTCTGGTAAAACATTTCGTGTCAAGCAAAAGGGGGTTCAATCAGTTCGTTCTAGAGAAAAAGGTGATCTATATTGCAGAGTCCATTTAGAAACTCCAATTAATTTAACAAAAGAACAAGAGGAGCTTATTAAAAAGCTGGATCAATCATTTGGGAGAAGCAAATCTAAGCATAGTCCAAGACAAAGAAACTGGTATGATAGTATTAAAGATTTTTTTGAGTGAATCAATATGACTAACATTGCTATTAATGGTTTTTTTGGCAAAATGGGACAAGCAATTTTGCTTGAATCCCAAAGTTTAAGCTCTTGCATAATCACTATTGGCATCGATAAAGAGGAATTAATTGAAAATAAATTTATAGATAATATACAGTTAACATCTGATATATCAATGTATACTGATTATTTTGATGTAGTAATAGATTTCTCTTTACCCAATCCATCATTAGATGTCGCAAAAATCTGTGCAAGACTTAAAAAGCCACTTGTAATCGGCACAACAGGTTTTTCAGAGAAAGATGTAAACGCACTATCCAGTCACGCAAAAAATATCCCAATCCTGCTAGCCCCCAATATGAGCATTGGTGTCAATGCCAGTTTCAATGCTATTTCAACTCTTTCTAAATTATTACCTGATCATAAAGTTCACATTGAGGAAACTCATCATAAAAATAAAATAGATAGCCCGTCAGGTACAGCATTAAAATTTGCTAACATTGTATGTGAAGCAAGAGGAGAGAAACTTGGAGACATAACTAGTAAACATTGCCCGATCACTTTCCAATCATTCAGAAAAGATACAGAAATAGGAGTTCATACTATCACTTTTAGAGGTTCTGCAGACGAAATTGTATTTACACATACTGCAGATAATAGGAATATTTTTGCAAATGGTGCATTAAAAACAGCAGAGTGGCTTACACATCAAAAGCCTGGGTTTTACAATTATCAAAACTATATGGATTCAATATAGTGAAAGATTACGCGGTCATATTTCCTGGTCAAGGATCACAGAATGCTTTTATGCTACAGGAATACTTAAATAATATTGAATTCAATAACACCATTGATGAAGCTTCTGAGATCTTGGGATATAGCATAAGAGAAATTGTACAAGACAAAAAACTTAATAATACCATTTATACACAACCAGTCTTGCTCGCGGTCTCCAATGCCATATGGAACTCCTGGAAATCAAAGATATCGACACCTCCAAGAGTAGCAGCTGGACATAGTCTTGGAGAGTACAGCGCATTAGTAGCTGCAGAGGCCCTTAGTCTAGAGGATGGCTTAGAGCTTGTTTCTAATAGAGCGTCACTTATGGTTGAGCACTCTAGAGCGAACCCTACCGCAATGGCTGCAGTTATTGGGCTTGAGCAACACAAAATAGTTCAGTTATGCGAGAGTCTGTCTAATCCAAATTCTGTTATAGAAGCGGTAAATTTCAACTCACCTCAACAAACCGTTATAGGTGGCCATATAGATGCAATCGATAAGTCAGTCGAAATCTTTAAAAAAGAGGGTGCAAAAATTGTTAAAAAATTACCTGTAAGTCTTGCTTCTCACATCTCTCTTCTCGAAATATGTTCAAAAGATCTGAGTAAATATATGAATAATATGACATTTAAAAAACCAACTTTCCCAATTGTACATAATTTCGATGCGTCGTCTCAAGATCAAATAAGTGATATAATTAATTCTTTAAGTGAGCAGGTTTGCTCGCCAGTAAGATGGACAGACTCAATGATTAAGATCTCTAAAATGGGCATCAACACTTTTCTAGAGGTTGGGCCTGGACAAGTATTAACAGGGTTAAACAAAAGAATAAATAAAAGTTTTACTACTTATCCATTATGTGGAGAGTCAGAAATGTATAAAGCACTAGAAGGTCTAGAGCAATGAGTGAGGATGGGATTAATCGAGTAGCTTTAGTAACAGGTGCTAATCGAGGCATTGGACTTGCTATTTTCAAAGCATTTTATCATTCAAACTATACTGTTGTTGGCACATATCGATCTGCATCTGGAGAAGAAATACTCAATAACATAATAACAGATGAGTCGAGGGGAGTTGCAATGAGGTTGGATGTTACTTCTAAAGATGAAGTAATAGATGTATTTCAAGCTATCCGAGATAAATATGGTCCTGTTTCTACGCTTATTAACAATGCAGGGATAACACAAGATAATCTATTTATGAGAATGAAAGATGAAGAGTGGGATGATGTAATAAATACGAATTTAAATTCCATTTTTAGAGTAACGAGAGAATCAATAAAAGATATGGTTAAATCTAAATACGGACGAATAATTAATATAGGGTCAGTAGTAGGGTTATCGGGTAACCCCGGGCAGGTAAATTATGCATCATCGAAATCAGCACTTTCTGGTTTTACAAAATCACTCGCAAGAGAGGTTGCTAGTAGGAATATTACTGTTAACATAATTTCACCTGGTTTTATTGAAACAGATATGACCAAGAAGCTCACAGACGAGCAACAAACATCGATCATTAAATCAATACCACTCTCTAGATTAGGGAACAGCGATGATGTTGCAAATTTAGCACTGTTTTTGGCATCAGATAAGGCGTCATACATTACTGGAGAAAATATTAATGTCAATGGTGGCTTATATATGTAAAATTAACCTTTTTTAAAGTAGAATAAATTTAATTTAATGAATTTAATTAAGAGGAGCAAAATACATGAGTAACATAGATGAGAGAGTGAAAAGCATTGTTGTAAAGCAGCTAGGCGTAAAAGAGGAAGATATTAAGAACGAATCTAAATTTATAGATGATCTTGGTGCCGACTCTCTCGATACTGTAGAGCTTGTAATGGCATTAGAAGAGGAGTTTGAAACAGAAATTCCTGATGAAGAGGCCGAGAAAATTACAACAGTTCAAGAAGCCATAGATTATATTAATAAAAATTTAAACTAGCATTATGAGCACGAGAAGAGTAGTAGTCACAGGATTAGGGTGTATTACTCCGATCGGTAATGATAAAGAGGATTTTTGGTCCTCTTTGTTATCAGGCAAATCAGGTGCAAAACCAATAGAGAGCTTTGATGTTTCAAAAATGTCTGTTAAATTCTCTGCTTCAGTTAAAGACTTCGACGCGAACAAATATTTTGATTCTAAAGAACTAAGAAAATACGATATATTTATGCAATATGGCTTAGCAGCAGGCATAGATGCAATCGAAGATTCTCAATTAATTAAAGCAAATGTTGATCTAATGAAGGTTGGGGTATCAATAGGCTCAGGAATTGGTGGTTTACCAAACATTGAGAATACAAGGATGACTTATGAGAAATCAGGACCAAGAAGGATATCGCCTTTCTTTGTTCCTGCTAGCATAATCAATATGATATCTGGTAATCTATCCATTAAGTATGGCTTTAAAGGCCCTAATTTGTCGATAGTCACAGCTTGTACTACTGGTACTCATAATATCGGGGAAGGTTTAAGGCAAATACAATATAACCATGCCGATGTAATGATTTGTGGTGGTGCAGAAATGGCAACTAGCCCACTAGGTGTAGGTGGTTTTGCTGCAGCTAGAGCGCTCTCTACTAGAAATGATAACCCAGAAACTGCAAGTAGACCATGGGACAAAGACAGAGATGGATTTGTTCTTGGTGATGGCGCTGGCGTGCTTGTCTTGGAAGAGCTAGAACACGCAAAAAAAAGAAATGCAAAAATTTATGCAGAGGTCATCGGTTATGGAATGAGTGCAGACGCATATCACATGACATTACCATCTGAAAACGGCGAAGGTGCAACTAGATGTATGGAGTTAGCTATCAAGGATGCAAACATTAGCCCAAAAGATATTCAATATATTAATGCACACGGAACATCAACACCTGCCGGAGATGTCATTGAGGCCGCCGCGATAGAGAATTTGTTTTCTGATAACAGTAATTTAGTAGTCAATTCCACTAAATCAATGATAGGTCATCTACTTGGAGCTGCTGGTGGAGTGGAGGCAATAGTTACAGTTTTATCAATTCATAATCAAAAGATCCATCCTACTATTAATATAGAGAATCAAGATCCAAGTTGTAATTTAGATTTTTGCAAGGAAGGGTCTAGAGACCATAGCATTAAAGCTGCACTGAGCAACTCTTTTGGTTTTGGTGGCACAAATGGATCTTTAGTTTTCAGCAAATACACAGCATAGGCCATGACGTCAAAACAATACAATGTCTATATTAATTCAAAAAATATAGATATAAGAGATAGAGGCTTTAATTTTGGAGATGGAGTATTTGAAACAATTTTAGTAAAAAATAAAAGCTTAAAAAATATTAAAGAGCATTTTCAACGACTAAAAAACGGGTGTGAGTCATTAAAAATAAAATCACCGTCTTTTCAATTTATTCAATCTAATTCTAAAAAAGCAATTTCAAAATATTCTAACTGTATTTTAAAAATCTATATAACTCGAGGATCGAATGACCAAGGTTATAACTTTAGTAAGAATATTGTCCACAACGTTTATTTCAGAGCAATTCCTAAATTGCCATCAATAATCAAAATAACTGGTTTGAATTTAAAGATTTCTAAACATATATTGCAACAAAATATTCATTATGGTGGAGTTAAACATATGAATCGTATTGATCAATCACTTGCTGCACATGATCTACTGCATAATCCTAGGTACGATGATATTATCTTAATAGATGATAAGAAAAATATTGTTGAAACGATTTCTTCAAATATATTTTTTGCAAAACAGTCAAAATCAAAATTGGTCTTTTATACTCCTAAAATGGAAAAATGTGGTATCAAGGGAATTATGAGAAATAAAGTAATTAAATGGTTAGATAAGAAAGGTTATAATTTGATAATCAAAGATATAGTCAAAAAAGATATTCATGAATATGATTACTGTTTCATAACTAATTCCATAAAAGGCTTAAGATTTGTAAAAAACATTGATTCAACAAAATTTAGAGAACCAAATTCTTTGTTAGGAGTACTAGAAAGTTTTATCGTGCAATGAAAAGAGGAAAATTTATTATTTTTGAGGGAAATGAGGGCACTGGCAAGTCGACACACATCAGGCGTTTATCTGAATATTTCGATAGCATTAGCCATAAGCATATAGTAACTAGAGAGCCAGGTGGCACTGAATTTGGTGAAAAAATAAGAGGAATCCTATTAGATACAAAATCACAATTAGATCCTTTGACTGAAGCTCTACTTTTTTATTCATCGAGGGTAATGAATTATAGAAATATTATTTTAGATGCGCTCAATAAAGGCGAAACTGTTATCTGTGATAGATTTCACTTTTCAACAATTGTCTATCAAGGGATGTGTGAAAATTGCAAGGAGGTAACCGATCTTCACAATGCTCTAAATGATTATTTTTCTGAATATATTTCTTTAGTAGTTTATCTAGATGCTGATATTGAGACATGCTTAGCTAGAATAAACAGAAGAGAGGTAAGCGATAAATTTGAGGCCCAAGGGGAAGCTTTCATAGCTAAAGTGAAAGAATCATATGATAGCTTATTCTCCTCAAATAAAAAAGTCTTTAGAGTTGATACGGCTGATAATCCAGACGTGGTGTTTAATCTCATTTTAGAGAAAGTACGTGAGGTCATAGATGAGCGAACAAGAGACTAATTTACTACAATTCCTTCGGCAATGTAATTTTAAAAAAAATAATTATAACTATTTATTAACTGGCGTAAATGGAAGCGAAAAATTCAATCTAGTTAGAGAAATTATTAAAGCATACTTTAATGATATTAACGATATAGGTCTTGATGAACCTCTTAGTCACCCTGACGTAAAATATGTTTCTTTGCCAATCTACGATAAACTATCAAAGAGAGTAGGAGTTTTATCTGATATTGACAGACTAAAATTTGATTATGGTTTTATTGACTCACTAGATTCAAATAAAATCGGCAAAGAAATCGTGATCGATCAGATAAGAGAGTTAACAGATTTCCTTAATTTATCTTCCCATTTTAATCATAAGTTTGTGATTATCAACACATGTGATTATCTGAATAGAGAAGCTAGCGCAGCTATCCTTAAAACTCTTGAAGAGACTAATTGTAAATGTGTTTTCTTCTTGATTGCATCAGAATTATCAAAAGTTTCAGATACAATTATTAGTAGATGTCAGAGATTTAATTACAAAAGAAATATCATAAGCGTAGATTATAAATCGTACTACGATTATTATATCTCAACACTACCAGTAGAACTAGTAAATGACGAAGATGTAGCTTTATCAGGGTTAGTGTCTATTGAAGATGACTTATCCTCTTTGAGTGAAAAAAATAATCCTGCTCTATTTTTTTCCGATAAATGGGCTCAATTTGATAAGCTTTTGTTAGATTATTTATATGGCTTATTCTCTTTGCTACTTAAAGGCAAATATCTAAGCGATGATACAAAAGAAGTCTATAAGCATTTACAACATAAGATTAAAATAGATAACAATAAAGTGATATCTATATTGAAGATCTTACTCCAGAAAAAATCAGAGTTTTTAAATTTAAATGTTAATAAAAAATTATTCTTTGATGACTTACTAATTGTTATTAACAATGAATTATAATATCATTCGCATATGAAAAAAGAGAGTAAAAACAGAGTGATACCTTTCTTTCGTGGACAAAGTGCAGCAAATACCTCAAAAATCGCTGACATATTTGAATTTAGAAGAGGAGGGAGGCTCAAAGATGTCTCGATTGCTTACGAGACCTGGGGAGAGCTGAATTCATCGAAATCTAATGTCATAGTTATATTTACTGGCTTATCTGCTAATTCTCATGTAACTTCATCAAGCTTTGATTCTACTACTGGGTGGTGGGAATCTATGGTTGGAACAGGCAAACCTGTTGATTCTGATAAACATTTCGTAGTGTGTATTAATACATTAGGGAGCTGCTTTGGCTCGACAAGTCCTGTGAGCATAAGTGAGGGCACTGGACAACCCTACAGACTATCTTTTCCAGAGTTAACAGTTGAGGATATGGCAACAGCATCTAATATGCTTTTGGAGAAACTTGGCATTAATAGGATAAATGTTTTAATTGGTCCGTCGCTTGGCGGTATGCAGGCCCTTGCTTACTCCATTATGTTCAATAAATGTGTAAGAAATATTATTTTGATTTCGACTGCGACACAAGCTACTCCTTATGCGATAGCTATACGATCTCTACAAAGGGAAGTTATAAGAAAGGATCCAGATTGGAATAATGGTTTTTATTCATATGAAAAACCTCCACTAAACGGGGTGAGGATAGCTCGTAAATTAGGCATGACCTCATACAGGTCATCAGCTGAATGGCAACAGAGATTTGGGAGAAAAAAATCTTCCTCAGAAAAATTGACACAAAATACTTTTGGAGTTGATAACACTGGTTTTGAATATGAAATAGAGTCATATCTCGAGCATCATGCAGTAAAATTTCAAAATGTATTTGATGCTAACTGTTACTTATATTTATCAAGAGCAATGGATTGGTTTGATGTATCAGATCATGGGAAATCAACACAAGATGCTCTTGCCAAAACTAATATTGAGAAAGCATTAATTGTTGGCGTCACATCAGATACGCTTTTTCCATCTTATCAGCAAAAAGAAATTGCAGAATGTTTGTTGCAGGCTGGCACAAAGGTCGATTATCATGAATTAGATTGCATACAGGGTCATGACTCGTTCTTGGTAGATATCGAATCATTCGGCAAAAAAATTAGAAACTTCATTAAAGATTTATGAAAATGAGAAAAATGTTAGTTTTTTTTATCATTGGATTATTTTCAACTAATCTATTCTCTGATGAATACGAGGCTATAGTCTTAAAAGTTATTGACGGTGATACAATTTATATTAAATCAGACAGTGGAAGAAAGAAGGTAAGACTTCGACACATTGATGCACCTGAGATAAAACAACCTTATGGTGAGATAGCAAGAATCTTCCTTGATAATGAGTTGGATAGTAAAAGAATCATCGTTAACTCTGATTACAAAGATAGGTACGGACGTGATATCGGCGACATATTTGTTTATGAAAAAAACGAAGCTATTTATATAAATGCTAAATTAATTAAATCAGGAAATGCCTGGGTATATAAAACATATAGAGGGAATACCTACCTAATGAACCTAGAAAATTTTGCGAAAGATAATAAGTTAGGCTTATGGAAGGACAAATCACCTGTAAAACCATGGGAATTTAGAAAAAAAAATGACTAAAAAGCCATTAATTTTAATTTCAATCTTACCCAAGAATTTATAGAATTAGGTTATGCGGGACAAATTTTCAATCTTTTTTGCTATAATTTTTTTAACGTCATGCTCAACACCTAAAGCTATTGATGTTATGCAATTTGGTGATGAGGAAATGACCTGTAATGAGTTGAAACTTGCTTACGAGTCTGCTGATTTGAGTGAAGACGTAGCACACTCTAAAAAAGGTGTAACGGATGAAAATATTTTATCTGCTTTATTTTTCTTTCCAGCATATTTTGTCACTTACGGAACATCGATACATGCAGAATACAACGCCTCTCAGAGAAAAGATCATTTATTGAAATTATATATAAAAAAGAACTGCGCCAAAGATAAGGGAGAGGATTATGAGAGGAAGGTTGCGGATAAGCTGGTTGAATTAGAAGATCTTAAGAAGCTCTATATAAAGGGAAGAATCAATGAAGAGGAATATTTAATTGCAAGAAAGAAAATTTTAATTGAATTCGATTAATTTTTTTTTATACTTTGACACTTCCTTGAGCAATACTTCACCTGATCCCAGCACCTTTCCCATTTTTTTCTCCATTTAAAAGCTCGATTACAAACAGGACAAATTTTTTCTGGTAACTCACTTTTTTTCATACAACTGATGTTTATTTTTCAGATATAAAATAATTGCAATTATTTCGTATACAATAGTACTTATCTGATACACGCCTGGAATAGATATCAATTTAGCAACCCATCTATATTTAGGAATTTTGTCCCACATTATTATAAATGCCCTAACACCTGCATAAACATTTCCGTCTTTTATTACATGAAGTCTTCTAAGGAGTTCACGATGACTTTTTCCAGACATCTCTGTTGATAAAGTAACATCGTTAATATCTACCCACTTGATTTGATCAGGTTTGAGAGATTTATAGTGATTTATTTCTTTAGAGCATATTTTGCAACTGTCATTAAATAAAACTTTAATCATTTTGTGACTTTTAGAATAAAATTCTCTGCTTTTTCTAGTATTAAATTCTTCTTTTGTTTATTCATCTTATCAAATAAGCTTACCATCATATTTAACCTAGGATTAGTTTTAAAGAAACTTCTATGCTTATTGATGAATCTCCAATAAAGTCCATCCATAATATCGCACCATGGTCCTTTTTTAAAATCCATCATTTTTAGTATATAGTTTGAACCACAAATATATGGTTTTGTAGCCATAATACCACCATCAGCAAATAGACCCATGCTGTATACATTTGGCGTCATAACCCAATCTGAAGAATCGATATATAATTCCATAAACCATTTATATGCATATTTAGGGTTAATTTCACATAAATTCATCAAGTTTACTTGAATCATTAATCGCTCAATGTGATGAGAATATGAATGTTTGATAGTACTTTTAATTGTATAGTCAAGCGGATCCAAACCTGTTGTCCCATTGTACCATGAAGTAGTTAATTTTTTTTTGTGGTTGAAGAAATTACTTTTTTCCATGTTCGAACTCTCAACTTGGTATAGACATCTCATAAATTCTCGCCACCCAATGATCTGTCTTAAGAAACCTTCATAAGAGTTCATTGGTATACTCTTAAGTTTCTTGATTCTTTCCAGCACATCATAGGGTGTAATGAGCCCTAAGTTAAGTGAAGAGCTTATATTAGAGTGAAACCATAAAAAAGATCTGTTATCAACTGAATCTTCATAATCTCCAAAATTTTTGAATCTTTGGTGAATAAAATCATCAAGATTTTTTAAAGCGTGTTCACGTGTAGTTGGATAATTAAAATTTTTCGAATCCCCATAATGTTTTGAGAAATATTTATCAACAATCTTAGTTACACTGAGAGTATGACTAGTTTTTGTGAATTTAATAAGAGGAGGAGGGG
>MDTA01092672.1_pt1 | contig 11115 bp, 7 predicted proteins | sample 811151 | NCBI WGS metagenome assembly MDTA01 (sample SAMN05326648, study PRJNA326480) | marine metagenome | isolation source: seawater | place: Indian Ocean: South | collected 2010 | reverse complement strand
TGGAACTACACTAGTTAACTATACTAATAATATTGTTTCAAATATTTTTGGAAATAATCCAAGTGTGTATTGGGGATTTACAGCTGCAACCGGTGGAGCTAATAATTTGCAACAATTCCGAGTTAATTCTTTAGGTGTGCAAATATCTGATTCAACAATTTGTCACTATGATACTATTCAAATTAATCCTCAAGTCAGTTCATTGAATTATTCATATTTATGGACACCTAATTATAATATTAGTAATGACACTATAATGTCACCGTTGTTTTCTCCAGATTCCACAACTACTTATACTTTACAGGTAACTAATACATATGGATGTTCTAGTATTGGATCTTTCACACTTTTCGTTGATTCGACAGAGGTAAATAATTTCGTTACAATTCCCAATCTTTGTGAAGACGACACACCATTTATTCTGAATTTTGCATCACCTAGTGGAGGTGTTTATTCTGGATCAGGAGTTGTTAATAATATATTTACGCCAAATATTAACACAATAGGAACAAATACTATTACATACAATTATACAAGTTCAAACGGATGTTCAGATTCTATTACACAAAATATAAATGTAGTAGCTACAACCTCAAACATATCTAACATTAATGTGTGTGATTCATACACATGGAATATAGATAATCAGACTTACACTACAAGTGGTATATATACTTCAGTAAGTACTAATGCAGGCGGTTGTACTCATATAGATAGTCTTAATTTAATAATTAACAATAGTACTTCTAATTATTTTTCTGTATCTGCATGTGATTTATTTACATGGAATATAGACGGTCAAACCTATACATCAAGTGGAATTTATACTTCAATAAGCATAAATGCTGCAGGATGTACACATATTGATACTCTTAATTTAATAATAGGTAATAGTTCTTCTAATTCTTTTTCTGTTTCGGCATGTGATTCATATACATGGAATGTAAATGGACAGACATATACTTCTAGTGGCATCTATACTTCAATTAGTACAAACACATCAGGGTGTACTCAAATTGATAGTTTAGTTCTTGTATTAAATAATAGTGTAACTTCTTCAAACAACGTTTCTAGTTGTACTCCATATACATGGAATGTTGATGGCCAGACCTACACCACAAGCGGTATCTATATCTTTACTAATATAAATTCAAATGGATGTATAAATGTAGACACTCTTAATTTAACAATTGGTAATAGTACCTCAAATTCTTTTACTGTGTCAGCATGTGATTCATACACATGGAATATAGATGGTCAGATCTATTTGTCAAGTGGCATCTATACTTCAGTAAGTACAAATGCTGCAGGATGTACCCACATAGACACTCTTGATTTAACAATTAGTAATAGTACCTCTAATTCTTTTTCTGTTTCAGAGTGTGATTCATATACATGGAATATAGATGGTCAGACCTATTCATCAAGTGGTATTTATACCGTAATCAGTACAAATTCATCAGGATGCACTCATATAGATACTCTTAATTTAATAATTAATTCTTCTACATTCAATACCACTATAGAAAAGGTTTGCGATACAACTTATTTATGGTCAATAAATAACCAAATGTATAATAGTACCGGCACCTACACCTATAATAGCACAAATTCATCTGGATGTATTCATACAGAGATCTTAAATCTTACAGTAGCATCCTCTGAAAATATTAGCATAGGTATAAATAATGAAAATATTAGTTGCCGAGGATATAATGATGGTTCCATTACATTAAATCCAATTGGTGGAACCTCCCCATATCATTATTTATGGTTTAATGGTGATACAAACCAAAGTATAGGTTCATTATATTCAGGCACATATTCTTTTACAGTAACTGATAACAATGGATGTTCATTAGACAGTATTGTTACTTTAAATGAACCTGATCAAATACTTTTAAATTTCAATGCAGTAAGTCCTATTTGTAGAAATGATGAATCATTTCTTACAATAAATATTTCTAATGCATCAACAAATATTTTCACGGTATCTTTATTTGATTCTATTTTAAAATTATTTTTAATAGATACAAATGGATTATTAATTCCTGATGGAGTACCAATTGCAATTAGTCCTAATTTTAGTACGGATGTTACTATTGTTTCTCTTACAGATAATAATGGATGTGTAGAAACATTTAACGAAGATGAATATGTAGAAGTGAAACAATTACCAGAAATTTCTTTAAATCTCCAGGATGTTTGCTCCGGACATCCTTCTTTTACACTTAATCAAGCAACTCCTTTCGGAGGTACATATTACATTAATGATTCTCTCAGTGATTTTTTTGATGTAGCAAATTTAGAAATAGGAGATTATAATATTGTTTATAAATATGTTGATTCGTTTACATTATGTTATAATGAGATTAACGAAGTTATATCAATTAGAGAATCTCCAATAGCTGAATTGAATTTTACCCCTCAAATAACTAACATAAATAATTCAAATATTTTCTTTCAAGATAATAGTATAGATATAGTTGCTTCTATTTGTGACTTAGGAGACGGAAATATTATTTATGATGAGCTAAGTTTTTATCATAATTATCAAGATACTGGAACATATATAATTAAATATTATGTAACTAATCAATATAATTGTACTGACTCATTAATTTCAGAGTTGATTGTTAATCCAAAATATAATATTTATATTCCTAATGCATTTACTCCAAATGGTGATGGAGATAACGATTATTTTCTCCCTTCAGTTATTGGAGTAAATAAATACAACATGAAAATATATGATAGATGGGGAGGACTAATATATAATGAAGATAATGGAAAATGGGATGGAATGATTAATGAAAAATTTGTTACCAGCGGAGTATATTCATATTCAATTTTAGTATTTGATTTTAGTAATAAACCTTTTAAATACACAGGAAATTTTTCTCTGATTAAATAATAAAAACCTCTAATAAAATTTCCAACCGGTCTAATAACCTTTAATTGTATTTATTGTTAAATTAAAATTCTATATCTATTTTAGTTTCAGGTCCCACAATATGTTTGAAAACATTCTTCAAAATTTGCTGTTGGAGGTTTCATAAACCCCTTTAAATCATCTTGATATTGATATGGATTTGAAAGAATTTCTAATAATTTATTAATTGATGTCATATCTCCATTTACTGCTTTTTTAATCGCTTCATCAACTATATAATTCCTTGGAATAAATACAGGGTTATATTTATTCATTAAATGTTTAGCTTCTTTCATACAATTAGTTTTTTTAATAGAGTCTTGCCATTTTTTTTCCCATTTGATAAAATCACTATTACTACTAATTTGACTTTTATTAAAATTATTTTGGGATAATAAATAAAATGTATTAGTATAGTCAAGTTTTAATTTTTTCATCAAATTTAAAAGTTCATCGATTAATGTATATAAGCCTGTGTGATTATTTTTAAAACCAATTTTTTTCAACATCATACCATAATATTTTTTCTTCCAAATCGCATCAAACTTATTAATAACAGATTGAGCGAGTTGAATAGATTTTTCTTTATTTTTATGAATTATTGGAAGCAGAGCTTCTGCAAATCTTAAAATATTCCATTTTATTATTTTAGGTTGATTACCAAAAGCATACCTACCATTATAGTCTATGGAACTATAAACTGTTTCAGGGTCGTAAGTATTCATAAAGGCACAAGGGCCATAGTCAAATGACTCTCCAGAAATTGAAGTATTATCTGTATTTATTACGCCATGAATAAAACCAACTCGCATCCAATCTACAACTAAATCAATTTGTTTTTGCATTACTAATTCTAATAAGGTTAATGAATGATTATCAGATTTACTAATTTCAGGAAATAGTCTATTTATAGAATAAGTTGTAATTTTTTTTAAATCTTCAGATGAACCGAAATACGATGCATATTCAAATGTACCAACTCTAATGTGACTTTTCATTACTCTAACTAAAATACTTCCCTCTTCTTTAGATGTTCTATATATATTTTCTCCTGTTTTAATTACGGCAAGACTTCTTGAAGATGATATATTTAAATAGTGCATTGCTTCACTCATTAAATATTCTTTAAGCATTGATCCAAAAGTAGCTTTGCCATCTCCATTTCTTGAATATTGAGTTCTCCCAGCTCCCTTAATTTGAATGTCAAAACGTTTATTGTCTTTAGTTATATGTTCCCCTAAAATTATCGCTCTTCCATCTCCTAATTTAGTAAAATACCCAAATTGATGTCCTGCATATGCTTGTGCATAAGACTTTCTATACTTTTTATTAGAAAATAGTAGTTTAATTAGCTCTTCTTCTTTATTAATTTTCAATTTAAATTTATTGCATATTTGATTATTTAAAAGAAAAACTTTAGCGCAAGAATTTACATTAGGCTTTGTGATACTATAAAATTTTTCAGGAAGAGATAAATAAGAATAGTCAAAATTAAACATATAATTACAAAGATAATTACAATAATACAAAAACCCACTCAAATTTGCAGTTTTTCTAATTGAATCTCTAGGAATCGTTTTCGAACTTTATTTGTAAACTATTAATTATGTTTGCATTATGAAAAAAATTAAACCAATTAATATAATGAAGATGTTTTCATTATTTAACGAAGAATGGACCCCTAAAATTATAGCAGAACTTAATGGTCAGTATGTAAAAGTTTGTAAACTTAAAGATGATTTTGTATGGCATAGCCATGAAAACGAAGATGAATTGTTTATGGTGTTTAAAGGAACGCTTTTAGTTGATTTCAGACATGGAAAAACAGTTGAAGTTAAGGAAGGTGAGATTTTAATTATTCCAAGGGGTGTTGAGCATAAACCACATACTAATGGAGAGGTTGTATTTAATTTGCTATTTGAGCCAAAAACAACCTTACATACTGGAGATGTTGAAACTAAAATGACAGTTAAAGAATTAGATTGGATTTAGTAGAAGGTAATTAAAATAAGTAAAACTATGACATGATTATTAATTTGGGTTTTATTTTCAAAAAAAAGATATCTTTGTTTTTAAAAAGTTGCAACTTTACTGTACAGTACAAACAAATTTTTAATTATATTTATCGAATAATTGTAAAATAAGAATCACATGGAAACATATCATATACTTATAATTTTTGGAATATTAACGCTAGTAATTGAGATATTCACTATTACATTTTTCTTTGCTTCAGTTTCGGTTGGATTATTCTTGGCAGCAATTGGAAATTATTATGATTTTACTACTGAAAATCAGATTTATATATTCTCAATTGGAGTTATTGTAACATTTTTTGCTATTAGACCAATTTTTAATAAGATCGCTTATAATACTGATAAGAAAAAGACCAATAGGGATGATATGATAGGAAAGATTGGGATAGTGACTAAAGATGTTGGAAATGAGAATAATCCAGGTTTAGTCAAGTTGAATGGGGACATTTGGAAAGCGGTATCAGTCAATGAAATCATTATTAAAGATAAAAGAGTTGAGATTATTAAAATTGATAGCATAATATTGACCGTCAAAGAAATAAAATAAGTATTAATTTAAATTAAAATCATGGCAACAGGAACAATTATTATTGCAGGATCAGTAGCTTTTTTAATATTGATTTTTGCATTAAAAGGGCTAAAGATTGTACAACAATCAGAAGTAATTATTATTGAAAGATTAGGTAGGTACAATAAAACATTAGAGTCAGGTATAAATATTATTTGGCCAATTATAGACGCTCCTAGACAAATTCATTGGCGAAAAGAGGTTGAGTATGAAGGACAGGTATTTTCTACATACAAATTATCTAATAAAATAGATTTGAGAGAAGCAGTCTTTGATTTTCCAAAGCAAAATGTAATAACAAAAGATAATGTAAATGTACAAATAAATGCTTTGTTGTATTTTCAAATTATGGATCCAGTAAGAGCTGTTTACGAGATTGAGAATCTACCAGATGCTATTGAGAAACTTACTCAAACTACATTAAGAAATGTAATTGGTGAGTTAGAGTTAGATCAAACCTTAACATCCAGAGATACTATTAATTCTAAATTACAAACAATTTTAGATGATGCTACAAATAAATGGGGAGTTAAGGTAAATAGGGTTGAATTACAGGACATTAATCCACCGCATGACATACAGGAAGCTATGAACAAACAAATGTATGCAGAAAGAGAGAGAAGAGCACAGGTTTTAGAAGCAGAAGGATTAAAAACAGCATCTATTTTAGAAGCAGAAGGAGTTAAGGAAAGTGAAATTAATAAGGCAGAGGGTGAAAAAAAATCAGAAATACTTAAAGCAGAAGGGATTGCACAGGCAAAGATTACAGTAGCTGAAGCAGAGGCTGAGGCAATTAGATTAATTAGTAATGAAATTGATAAAAAAGGAGATCCTTTAAAATATCTTGTTGCAGTAAAATATATTGAAACACTAGAAAAAATGGTTGAAGGTGAGGATAATAAGACTATTTATATGCCATATGAAGCAACAGGTGTTTTAAGTTCTTTAGGAGGTATAAAAGAATTATTAAATAAATAAAAAATCTTAACTAAAATTGAAAAGAATACTCTTAATTTTTTCTTTAATATCTATAATTATAATTTCTTTAATTTTTTTTAATAGAGAAATAAAAGGATGTATGGATCCCACCGCTTTTAATTATAACCCTAAAGCAAACGCTCCTGATCTGTGTGTCCCTATTATTATGGGATGTACAGAAGAAGATGCTATTAATTATAATTCTAAGGCAAATGTAATGTTAGACAGTTCCTGTATTATCGTACGTATTAATAGCTGGGATAATAGGAGTTATAATTTCAATCAATCAAAAATTTATATTGATCAAGCTAAATATAATAATGTTTCTTATAAATTTATTTATAATATTTCTGACACAATAAGAAAGGAATATGAATCAAAATATCATAATGGAAATTCTTATATTTTCAGATATTTTGAAATTAATAAATTAGACACTATAACTTATACTACGGCTGAGTCTATAAGAATGATAGAGGCGAATAGTTTGTCTGTCATCTCCCTGCCAAAATCAGATAATATAAAAGTTATAGAAGATATTAATGGAATAGAAAGAACATATTATATTAATATTCAAAATAAGCAATATATTTTAAATCCAAAAAAATATTATAAGTATAGATTTGAAACAGCTAAATATGGAAGTCTAGCTTTTTCCTTTGGAGCAGAGGATGTTTCATATGGAAAGGGTTTTTGTGTTGAAATTGAGGATGATATTGACTTTTGGTTTAAAGATTTTCCTTCACAAATAACAGTTACAGAATCAACAAAGTATGGTATTAGTTCTTCTTTAAGGACATATTCTAGAAATAATATTACAAGATACAGATGATGATAATTGGATTCATATTTTGATAGTTGAGTTAGCGAGAACTATACTTTAATAAATAAATCTCCTCATTGAAATGAACCTTTTTATGAATCCTTTGATTTGTGAATAAAGATTTCGATTTGTACAAAATTCAAAAGCAACAATTTGCATATTAATTTTTTAAATAGTGATGAAATATATAATAGTTGGTATAAACAACACTATACTTATTATTGATAATTGCTTTGAATGCATCTCTTTAGAATGCCAATATGCTAGAATAATTAATGGAATTTGGAAAGGCATTCTTAATAAAGCTTGATCCTTAGAAATGCTGAGTTTCTCTCTAGCAAATTCTGAAATATATAAATATATATTTGCAGGGAAAACAATAATTAATAGTAATATTATACCCCATGCGGCAAACTTTCTGGTATGGTTAAATAATAATAACACACCAAGTATCACTTCAATAAATCCACTTATTAGAACAACCTCTTTTTTCCAATTTATGATTGGAGGAACAATTGTAACAAAGAAATCTGTATTTGTAAAATGTTTAATCCCTACTATAACATATAATAAGCTTATTATATAGATTGTGATATTTTTAAATATCTTCAATTTTTATATTTTTTCAAAAATAGTATAAACCACATTAAGTAGTTTTCGTTTTGATGTTAATTATAAAGTATATTGTTTGTTTTACAAATAAATACAATTATTCTTTTATTTTTGGAGCGTTAATTTTCTTTAATTGAACCTCAAGAGGTTTAATAGTATTTTCAATTTTTTTGTAATTAATTTCAATATCTAATAGCATTTTATTAGCAATCTCCAAATACTTTTTATGTGATTTCGTTGGTCCATATGTAGTATAAGCACCATTACTTGCTGACCATATATATGACCAAATTGTCGGATATTCATTTTCTTCTCCAATTTCTTTACGTACTTGACTTCCACCAAAGTTTTTTTCAAGATCTAAAATTTTAATTCTATTATTTAATAATGAACTATGTAAATTTTTATCTAAAGATGTAGCTCTTTCATAAGCCTTTAACATAATGTCAATTTTAGTTTTTAAATCTTTAATATTTTCTAATAAATTATTTGCGTTTTCATTTGAATTGTAAAGATCATCTTTAAATTCAGATATTATGGAAATTGAACTTCCTTTAATTGAACTTTCAGTCAATTGTCTTACATTAAAAAATATTTTTTCTGAAATAGAAATAAACTCTCCTTCAACTTGTTTAAATAGTTGGGCTGAATATTTACCTGGGCTCACCATATATCCTTTCTTTTCTTCATTAAGGTTTTTAGATGAGATTATAGATTTAGATTCTGTTAAAAGATTCCAACTTACTCTATTAAATCCTTTACTATTTTTCGCTTTAATTTTTCTAATGATATAATTTTCTGAATAGATAAACATCCATATCTGAGGATATATTTCTTTTTTTTCAGTTTCTAAAGTTTCCCAATCAGGAATTGAAATTATACCCTGTTCCGCCTCCGTCTTTTTTTCTTTTTTCTCTCGTATTTCCTTTTTTGAGAGAATTTTTTCATTTAGATAATATGTGAATTCTACACCAAATGGCGGATTTTCGGCTACAAAGTAATTATCACCTTGAGATGCTTTTTTGCTACCTCCTAATATTCTTTTTTGATTATAACAATAACCATCTCTGACAGAAAATAATTTGGATTTTTCTTCTTTATTATTAAATGTTCTTAACGCTGTATAATCATCAAGAATATATATTCCTCTTCCAAAAGTTGCAAGTACAAGATCATTTTCTCTTTTTTGTATTGCAATATCTCTTACAGATATATTTGGCATTCCTCCATCAAGTTTTATCCACTCTTTTCCTTTGTTATTAGAGAAATATAATCCAAATTCAGTCCCCAAAAAAAGTAAATTACTATTTATATGATCTTGAACGACCCTCCATAATAATGTGTTTTCTGGCAGATTACTAGAAATTTTTTTCCAAGTAGATCCTTTATTTTTACTCATATAGATATAAGGATTAAAATCTCCAAATTTATGATTGTCAAATACTGCATATACAGTGTTCTTATCATGAATATCTGCTTTAATATCATTTACAAATGCTGTTTCAGGTAAGTCGATCATTTTTTGAAAATTGATTTTTCGCCATGATTTTCCTCCATTTTCTGTAAGTTGTATATTACCATCATCTGTACCAACATAAATTAGACCTTCTTCAATTGGCGATTCAGATATTGAGGTAATAGTGCTATAATTAGACATTGCTCTTACATCCCAAGCATTATTCCATTTTTGTTTAGATCCGTAAAAAGGAGTTGACATCCTATTAATGTTATTTGTGAGATCTTCAGAAATTGTTTCCCATGAGTCGCCTCTATCATTTGATTTCCAAACTCTTTGAGAAGCAAAATATAATCTTTTAGGATTATGAGGACTAACTAAGATCGGAGCATCCCAGTTAAATCTTTCCGTTTTTTCTCCAAATTCTGGTTGGGGTTTAATATTTGTATTTTCCCCAGTTTTTCTATCATGTCTATTCAAATTTCCTCTTTGCCATTGTGCATATACAATATTTGGATTTCCTGGCTCAGTAGCTGGTTGATGTCCATCTCCTCCCAAAATAATAAACCAATCGGAGTTTCTAATTCCATGTATATTGTCTGTTCTTGAAGGTGCTCCTTGTGTATTATTGTCTTGTGTCCCTCCATAAATATTATAAAAAGGTTCATCATCATCAACAGCAATTTTATAGAATTGTGTTAGAGGTAAATTGTCAATAAATTTCCAGTTTTTAGTTTTATCAAAGCTTTCATATAACCCTCCATCACAACCAACTAGTAGATAATTTTTATCTGTTTTTTTAAATGCAATAGCATGATTGTCAACATGTTTTTCACTTTCATTCATTCGACTAAATGTTTTTCCCCCATCATATGAAACTTGCATGTAATTATCAGCAAGATATAATTCATCAAAATTATGAGGAGACGCATACAGTTCTTGATAATAATGAGGTCCTGTTCCCCCAGATACTGCATCACTCATTTTTATCCATTTTGATCCTTTATTGGTGCTTTTATAAACAGCTCCAGTCCTACGATCTAATTCTATTGCAGCATAAATTACATCAGGATTTTGAGGAGAAAGAACTAAACCAATCTTTCCCATATTACTGCTTGGAAGCCCATTATTAAGTTTAATCCAATTAACTCCACCATCATTTGATTTATAAATTGCACTTCCTGGTCCACCACCTAAATATCCAGCTACAGTTCTGTGCCGTTGCCATGTAGCTGCATATAATAAATTAGGATTTCTTGGGTCAATTATTAAATCTGTCGCTCCAATCCATTCGTTATCTCCAAGTGTTTGCGTCCAAGATTTTCCTCCGTCTGTAGATTTATAAACTCCTCTTTCTCCTCCTTTATTCCATAAAGGACCTTGTGAAGCAACCCAAAGAATATCTGAATTTTTTGGGTGTATTATGACTTTAGAAATATGTTCAGATTTTTTCAATCCCATATTTTTCCAGGATTCCCCACCGTCTTCGCTTTTATAAATTCCATCTCCATAAGCTACATGTCTACCCCCAACATTTTCTCCTGTTCCAACCCAAATAATATTTGGATTTTGTGGATCTAATGAGATACACCCAATCGAGTAGCTTTTTTGACTATCAAAAATTGATTTCCATGTTGTCCCTGAATTTTCTGTTTTCCAAACTCCTCCAGAGCCTGCTGTTATATACCATAGATTTTCGTTTTCTGGATG
>MDTA01179458.1_pt1 | contig 11116 bp, 5 predicted proteins | sample 811151 | NCBI WGS metagenome assembly MDTA01 (sample SAMN05326648, study PRJNA326480) | marine metagenome | isolation source: seawater | place: Indian Ocean: South | collected 2010 | reverse complement strand
TGATTGCTCCTGCTATTCCTGCACCAGTAAGACCTGCTTGGACATCTGCTGTAGGACCCACTGGCACATTTGGTGGTGGTGGCGGTGGTGGTGTTTATTATTATCCTGGATATACTGGTGGTGCTGGTGGTGCTGGTGGCGGTGGTAATGGTGGTGGTCCATACCCAGGACCAGGATATCCTGCTACTGATTACACCGGCAGTGGTGGAGGTGGACCAGACTACGCAAATCCTGGTGGGTATGGAGGTCACGGATTAGTATTGATAAGGTACGCAGTATAAATAATCAAAAAAGAGTAAGATGTCATCTTTAAATGTTGATACCATAAAGAATAGAGCTGGAACTGCGGGTCCAACATTTGGGGGTAACAGTACCGTAGATGGTAATCTGACCATTGATGGTGTCCTTACTTATAATGATGTTAATAATGTTGATTCTGTTGGTCTCATAACCGCAAGACAGGGAATAGTTTCCCAGGGAACTATCAACATAACTGGATCAAATAATGGAGTAGTATCTGCTGGTGTCGTTACAGCAAGCAGTTTTGCTGGTGATGGTAGTGCTCTAACAGGTCTAGCAGCAGATAAGATATTTGAGGGCAATACTAAGGCAGAGGTAGTAGATACTGGGTCTAATGGTCACTTTTTGGTTGAGACTGAGGCGGTAGAAGCATTAAGAGTTGATGCGAGTCAAAGATTATTACTAGGCACTACATCTGAATTAGCAAGTAGTGTTGCCAATAAACTACAAATAGCAAGTTCCTTTGGTGCCCGTGTTGTAATGGGTCGTAATGATACATCAGTTTCTGCTGGTGATCTGATTTCTGCATTTGAATTTTATGGTAATGACAGTAATGGGACTTATGAGCATTGTGCTCGTATTCTTGTGGAGGCTGACCTTGATCATGATACTGGTGATAAACCAAGTCGCTTAGCAGTTTACACAACACCAGATGCATCTGCCACACCAGTAGAGAGACTTCGTGTTATTAGAACTGGTGCTGTTTCTATTGGACATGCTGGTGATCCAGTTGGACAGGTTGAGGTAAGTAGTAACGATGGATTAACCATATCCAATGCCACAAGAACGGGAGGTAGTGGAGCCCAATGGAGGTTTATTCCACATAATGGTTCTGGAAGTGCTACTAATCTAAGAGTTTATGAGGGTGTTGGTGCTACAGAGGTTATTAATATAACTAAGGATGGTAAGATTGGTATCGGAGTTGCTGCTCCACAGCAAGAACTTCATATTCATGCTAATGGAACTTCATATTTGCAATTCACGGATGAAACATCTGGAACTGGAGCATCTGATGGTGTTCTTATTGGATTAGATCATCCAAACACATACATATGGGGCTATGAAGCAGGTAGTTTCATAGTTGCTACAAATGGAACAGAAAAATTTAGAATCAGTTCATCAGGTGAGATTGGTATTGGTGGTGCTAACTATGGTACTGCTGGTCAAGTATTAACATCAGGTGGTTCTGGTTCAGCTCCATCCTGGGCGGATGTCTCAGCAGGTATCAGTACATCACTAGGATTACATTCACCTGGCACGGTCACCATTGGTCTCAGTACATCACAACACCATGAGATTCGTTGTCAATCAGCAGGCACATATACAATAAACTGTGATGGTGGAACTATGGGTGATTCTCACTCAGTGGTGATTGTTCAACCCTCATCAGGCACTGCGACAATAGGATTTAGCACATACTTCCATTTCCCATCTGGATTGACACCAACATTCTCTGCTGGTGGTAGTAAGGTGGATTTAGTGTCATTTGTTGTTAAAACACAGGGAGAGGCAGGTATTGCTACGGTTAACCTAGCATCTGCTGGTCTTGACTACCAGGTATAAGGAGTAACTAATGGGAATTACAAGAGCAGGGGCAGGACTATCAGGTGTGCTTAGTCAATCAACTGTCCCAATCATAGACGGTAGTGTTTATTTTAATAGTGAGGGGGTTTTATACAGGACTCCACAAAACTCATCTAATCGTAATGTCTGGACATTAAGTTGGTGGTCAAAACTATCTGGTGGTCCTAAGGGTTATCAATATATGTTTAGTGCTGGTGGTGGAACCGCTGGCAATGTTTCTAGTTCTACTCCTTTTATAATATATCAGATTGATAATGGTGCTGCAACCCATTTCTTCTATCAATATAATGGATCATATCAATATTCATTTGACCCCACTGATGAGTTTCGTGATTGCGGATCCTGGTATCATCATGTGATTCAATTTGACTCACTGAGTCTTACCGTCAAATATTGGGTTAATAACAGAGAAATAACAACTAATGGTGGTTACGCATATGCACCAGCAGCACTCCTAAATTCGGCATGGAATGATGGTGGCACGATGCAGAGGATTGGTGATGGTGATTATGGATTTAAGGGTCAGATGACCCAATGGTATAGTATTGATGGTCTGAAACTAACACCAGATGATTTTGCTTTTACTGACCCAAGAACAGGAGTCTGGAGACCAAAACCATATCAAAACGAAATCTCATCTCCACCAGTAAATAATCCAAATAATAACACGACATGGAGTGCGAATGTTTCTGCTACCTCAGGTAGTTTTGGATCTGGTGAGGAAGCTACAAAGGGGTTTGATGGAAGTTTAACCACTAAATGTAAGACAAATACAAATGGTGCGATAATAAACATTACATTCACAAATGTATTTGTTGAGAAACTCCTAAGGATAAGAACAAACTTTACCAATGGTACTGGATCTACTATAAAGGTAAATAATGTATCTTATAATCTTGCCCCATCAAATTCTGATGGACAATTTGTTCATATTCCTGGTTTTACAGGAGCGATGACCAGTATTCAACTCGCACCAAGTGGCAGTGTAAACGCATCATTCTCCGCGATTGAGGTTGATGGGGTGATATTACAGGATTCTACGACAACAAATAATAGAACATGGGATAGTTCTCTATTATTTGGAACAAATGGATTCTATCTGCCTTTGGATGGTAGTGCTCAAGTTGGCACGGATATGTCTGGCCAGGGAAATCATTTTGCCTCTCAAAACTTATCATTAAGTGCCTCACCAGAAAGAGCAACTGGTGCTCAACCAATGCGTAATACTGCTGCTTGTCCTAGGGTTGCAAGACCTGGAGCTAGGGGTAGTGATGTAAGTGCTGATTACACGGTTACTGTATCAAATCCTGGTTCTGGTAATAAGTATTACTTTGATAGTGTATTAACTCCAACTCCAACATTTTATGAGGGAGGAACTTACACGTTTGATTATACTGCGGCAACCTCACATCCACTGTATCTCTCATCATTGAGTGATGGTAAGCACAATAGTAAAGCATATAGTGTATTGTTTGATGGAAATGGTGACAGATTGGAGATAGCAGATCATGATGATTTCCACTTTGGTGCTGAAAGTTTTACCATTGAGGGATGGATCTATCTTGCAAGTTTCAAAAATTGCTCATTGGTTGGTTGTAATAACTCAGCAGCAAACGCAGGATGGGAGTTTGATATTTTTTCGGACGGTAGTTTAAGATTCTATTCTGGTAATGGTGGCACTTACAATGCCTCATCATTAGGTGCCACATCCCCTGGTGGAGTGGTGAACCTTAATGAATGGACCCATATAGCAGCGGTGAGAAGGGCAATCCCTGATAGTGGTGGTATGAGCATACTTAGACTATTTGTGAATGGTGGTCATGTGGCAGAGAGTACCTTGTTCCATACTTTTGCTGACGGAAGTAATGGTCTAGACATTGGTAATGATGGTGTATCCACTGGAACAACCTATCATTTACATGGTTATATTTCTAATCTCAGAATAGTAAAGGGCACAGCAATATATGCTGGCACTAATTTTGATCCACCAACCACATCACTGACTAATGTAACAAATACGGTGCTTCTGTGTTGTCAGGAAAGTAATGCAACCACAGCAGAGGTAACCCCTTCAAGTCTTTCAAGGGCTTCTAACAACCAAATGGTTGCTTCTGATAACAGATATCTGCATTTAGTTCATGACACCACTAATAATCAGAGTTGGGCCTTTTACCGTCGCCAATCTGACTACAATGGAATTTACAGGACAGTATCAAATGATGGCACTTCAGTAACTTTTGGAACTGAAACAGTTTTTGACGGTCAATCCTCACCACTTTGTGCGTGTTACGAGCCTGGTCAAGATAGAAAAGTTGTCTTCTATCTTGATGGTGCTAATAGTAGTCGTTTTTCTGCTGCTGTAGTTGACAGTTCTGGAACTTTAACCATTGGAGCACATATTGTAGGATCACAGATTGCTAATGCTTCTTGCTGCTCTATTGGTAACAACAAAATATTCATTGCCTATGAAGATGCCTCAAGTTATAAAGGATATGGATTAGTTGCCTCGCTTAGTGGTTCAACTCTTACTTTTGGATCTGCGGTAGAATTCTCTGGCGGTGGTGAAATCGTTGCTCCTGCCTGCTGTTATGATCCTGACGAAGATAAAGTAGTTATTGGATATGTAGATTACGATAATGATTATCCTAAGGCAATAGTAGCTTCTATTTCAGGAACCACACCTAGTTACGGGACAGCAATTATTGTCAATGGGGGCACATCAGTCGCAAATGATAGTCATGCAGTGTCTTATGACACATCCTCTAACAAGGTACTCCATTGTTATGGCACCAATGCTGGATCAGGTAACAAGTATGGTAAGGCTGTGGTTCTCACAGTATCAGGCACAAGCCTCACAGCAGGTACTGAGGTTCAATTTGCTGATGGATATGCACAAGCAACTACAATCAGTTATGACTCTCATAACAACAAGCACCTTGTTAGTTATCGCAACACTAAAAACAGTGGAGGGATTGCCTATTTGGAATCTCGCAATGCTGTAATTTCTGGCACTTCAGTTTCTTTTGGAGAAGTTTTTGAAACTACAGCACGCAATACATACACAACCAGTACCTTTGATAATACCAATAATAGGGTGTTGGTTGCTTATAGGGACCAGAGCAACAGCTACTATCCTTATGTTGATCTGATGAATACAACTAATGTATTTTCAATATCAGCGGTTGGTAATGCCGCTGCGAATAACACTAATCCACATGTTTATATTGATAATGGTAAGTTTGGTCTCAATACGGGCACATCAAATGTAACCAAATATACCCTTCCAAGAAACTCAAATGGCACCCTTTATTATTTCTGTAATGCTCACTCTGGAATGGGTGGTAGTATCAATGTTATAAGTGACTCATCCAAGGCGGATCCAGCAGCATATTGTTTACATGGTGCATTGGATTTGCAGAAAAATGCCATTGAACCAAACATTGCTGAAATAGTGAATGTCAATCATGATACAAATGTGCAGGTAGAGGAGGGAGGTTTTCCATTCGGTAATGGATTGGGTAGTTCTACCGAAAGTGCATTAACTAACTTTTATCACAGGTCTCTCTCCTGTCCAGGAAACACTAATGATTATATTGATTTTTACAATTTGCCAGCGATTGGGATGGATGATTTTACCATTGAGTGTTGGTATAGATGCACTGATTCAGGTTACAATACTATTTTTGAGTATGGAAGTCACACAGATACATCATCCAATAAGGGTTTCATTGTAAGTTTAAATAGTTCTGGACAGATCTGGGCAAGGGATTCATCATCAGGTTCTGTAAAGGACATAGAAAATGCCAGTCTTTCTAATGGTATGACTCCAACGGGTCTTAATAAATGGAATCATGTGGCAATACAAAGAAAGGGTGTTATTGCCAGTCTATTTGTGAATGGCAACCTTATTGGGCATGGTGATGATAATACATCAGTATGGGATAACAGTTATACATCAACAAGATTAAGAATTGGTCGTGCTCAATATATTTCAGGAGAGGGTTTTCATGGTAATCTATCTGATGTGAGGTTCTACAAAGGTGTAGCAAAGTATGATCATGAACTGGGATTTATCCCAGCAAGCTCATATCCAAATATCCTTGCTGACTCTCCAAGTGGATTATCACTACCCTCCCAGTTTGATTCCCCACTCTCTGGTTCAGCAATGCTTGATGGTGGTGATCATCTATCACTTCCTGATAGTGCAGATTATAATTTTGGTAGTGGTGATTGGTGTATTGAGTGTTTTGTCTATGCCAATACAATGGGCACTGTTGGTCTGATTGATAAGAGTGATTCAGGAACTTTTTCCTCATCATCCTTTGAGTTAAGATGGAACTCTGGGCAAGTAAGTTTCTATTATTTTGATGGAAATAATAGGCGCTTCATGCAAACTGGCACTTCTTTAATCTCAAACATGTGGACACATCTTGTGGCATATAGGGATGGAGATAGAATGAAGTTGTTCCAGGATGGATTATTCTGTGCTCACTATAATATGAGTAGTGTTGGGGCAATGAATGACACTACTAATATTGTAAGTATTGGTGGTCACGGTGGTAATCCTGGTAATAGTGGGCATAAACTGAATGGTTTCATCAGCAATGTGAGGATTATTAAGGGTTCAGTTCCTGAGGAATATAGAACTACACAACAAAATAGTGATCAAAGTAGGATATTCAATCCACCCACAGCACCATTAACTAACATCACCAATACCGTATTACTTACCTGTCAATCAACCACAGATGTAACAGCAAAAGTTGTTGGTGGAACTATTACTGCTAATGGTGATCCACAACCATCAACATGGAATCCATTTGATATAAAAGATAACACAGCGATGGGTGGTCCTGGTAATGCCTGTGTCATTGACCAGGCACATTCAAGAATAGGTGGTTATAATCCAACTCAGGATAATGGTGGTATAGTTCAAACTAACTATGGTGATGGTATTGGTTCTATTCCAGTTCACACAGGAAAGTATTATTTTGAGGTAGATATATTAACCGTTCCCAGTGGTGGTGGTCAAATATATGCTGGTGTTTTAACAGGTGATTATCATGATGATGAAAGGGGATGGACACAAGATGAGATAGCAGCAGTGAGGGATACTGGTGTTAATTATGGTTTCAGTGGTTTGGAAGGATCCAGTATTGGCACTTATGCGGCTGGTGATACACTTGGATTCGCACTAGATGCTGACAATAAGTTGATGTATGTATCTAAAAATGGTAGATATGCTGGTGGAGGACCATCTTCTAGTAGCAATCTACCCTCATTCCGACAGATGGGTGGAAAAGAAGGTATTGGGTTCAGGGGTTATGTTCCCATGGTGTCTGATGGTTCTAATCACAACAATGTATTCAGGATGAACTGTGGTCAGATGGCATTTAAATATAGGGCACCAGAGGGTTATATGGCATGGAATACTTCCAACTCTCGTTCAGATATTAAGAGATCTAATGCACTCTGTGGTGCCGTGACTTGGACAGGAAATGCATCTGCTAACAACTCCGTCAACACAGGACAGATTAAGTTTAAACCAGACTTAGCCATCTTTAAGAATAGGGATGCTGCTGAATGGCCATATTGGATTGATAGTGTGAGGGGCAACACAGCAATGTTGAGCCCTTATACTGCCACTTCACAAACTGAGTTCTCATCAACAAGTGCTCTTGCCTCATTTGATGAGGGAGGATTCACTGTTGGTGCTAATGGATCTACAAATGGTTCTGCGAATATGGTCGCATGGTGTTGGAAGGCTGGTGGTAAGGATGGATCAAATTTATATAATATTGATGATGTTGGTTATGCCAGTGCCTCTGATGTTAAGATGAATGTTGGTGGTCTAAATGCTGATTTTTATGACAACTCACAGAGATGGAGTGATCTTGTTACTGGAACCCTAGATACCACTTATGGAAACTCATCAAAAACCGCACCATTCCAAGGCACAACTGGAACAAACTATCCTGATGGTATTAGACCAGTATCTGGAAACTATTTGTCCATGAACTTTGGATCAACCTTCACCAATGCAAAAAGGATAAGGATATATGGTCATGCCTCACTGGATGGTTATACTTACAATGGCACGAATGAGAACTTGAAAATAAATGGTGTTGCGATTCCAAAGGGTGCATGGCAACAAAATGGTGGAGCAGCAGGACAGAGTGTTGTAACATTACAATTACCTGATGGTTTATCAACTCTTGAATGGGGATATAGTTCTGGTTCACAATCAAGTGGTTATCTATATCTTCAGGCTATTGAGGTTGATGGTAAACGACTTGTGGATGATAATGTAACATTACCAAACAAACCAACCATTGCCCCCAGTGCCTGTTCAGTCAACACAGCAGCTGGATTTAGTATAGTAACTTATACTGGAAACCTAACAGCTGAGTCCGCAGTTCCTCATGGATTGGGTAAAAAACCTGCTTTCATGATTGTCAAGGAAAGGAATGCGAATAGTGGGTGGACATCATTCAATCAGATGCGTGGACCAAGTAAGATTAGTTACATTAACCTTACTCAAGGAGAGGTTACTGAGACTGGATCTACTGCAACCTGGGCAAATAGGGAACCAGATGAACATGTATTCTATGTTGGTAATAATGGTGCCAGTAATGATAATAATCTGGTCGCATACATATGGGCAGAAATTCCTGGGTTCAGTAAATTTGGATATTATGTGGGTAATGGAAACGTGGATGGGCCCTTCATAAATTGTGGATTTAAACCCGCAATTGTCCTATACAAGCACGCTACTAACACCTATAACTGGTACTTTAATGATAGTTCTAGGTCTGATCATAACTCAATGATGGCCACCCTTGCCGCAAATCTTAATGGTGCTGAGGATACCTCGTGGGGTAATGGCAACATTGAGTTTTATTCAAATGGATTCAAACTTATTAGAACAGGTGTTGAGACAAATAATAATAATGATCCATATCTGTATATGGCCTGGGCTGAAGATCCATTGAGTGGTCAGTTTGGAGCAACATCCAACACCCGTTGATTGACATTTCTGCTACATTCATATATAATATCCTTGATGATGTTATCACTTTATGGCGTATCAATCAATATGGTACTTCACGGATTTACCTGAAGACATTGTAGACATTATTGAAAGGGATGTAGCAGATACTTTTGATGATCAAATGCGGGACTCCAAACTTCATGGGGATGCACTGAATACTGATAAGAGAAACTCACAGAATGCCTGGATTCCAACCACACATTGGGTCGGTGGTTTCTTGTGGCATTATGTTCAAAAAGCAAATCGTGAGAACTTTTTGTATGATTTGAGATGTATTGATGGTGAGAACATGCAGTACACCAGATATGGTGAGGGTATGTTCTATGGATGGCACAATGATGCTGGTTTAGCAACACATTATAAACCAGTAAGTGAAGGAAATCGTCAGGATGGACTAGCAACAGATTTTGTGAATGAGAATGTTGAACTCGTCAGGAAACTTTCATTTGCTATGCAACTATCACACCCTGATGACTATGAGGGTGGTAATGTTCAACTGATTGATGAGTCAGACAATCACTATGTTGTACCCAGACAGAGGGGAACAATCGTACTATTTGATTCAAGGACTAAACATAGGGTCTTGAAAGTGACCAAGGGTGTAAGAAAATCTATTGTTGGTTGGGTAGTGGGGCCAAGATGGAAATGAATGATGAACAGATAGCATTTCAGGAGAGATATAACTCTGGGACAGCATGGACTAGAAATGATTTCTTTGAGAAGAATGGATACTTGTTAATAAGGAATCTATGGGATCCAGAGAAACTATACTCTGAACCCCCAACTGAAAGGGGCTTGTATAACTATTATGGTGGTAAAACTGATCAGTTTAATCATGAACCAGTAGAGAATCAGGTTGAGGGGTCTACTGCTAGATATTGGCATCCACAGTATAGAAGAATCCATACAGGTGTGCGTAAGAAGTTAGAGGGGCATCTGGGCAGGTTGTTATACAATACCTATTATTATGATAGGTTCTACTATCCTGGACAGGAACTTAAAAAACATGCGGATAGGGATGCCTGTGAGATTTCAGTAACCATACATTGTAGCACTAACATAAAGGGCAAATCTGCTAAATGGCCTGTATGGATTAAGACACCAGACATATATACGGATGAGAAGAAGACTAAGGTTCTAGTATCAGGTGAGAATGTATCAATGATCCTGAATCCTGGTGATGGAATGGTATATAAGGGGTGTGAAAGACCCCATTGGCGTGAGCCATTAGAACCTCCAAAGAGAAAAACAAAGGGTGAGGCATACTATCATCAAATCTTCTTTCATTATGTGTTACAGGATGGTTATAGGGCACATTGTGCGTGGGATAGATCAAGGTAACTAAAGTAGTCCAGTTTAAGAAGTGTCTCAGGGGTCTTGACGGACCCCTTTTTTATGACTATAATAGGTTTGTTACTTTTGAGATCAAGGTCTACGAGCCCTATGAAGACTAAGTTTGTGACTGTGAAACCCATCAGTAGCAAGGCTAAGAATAGGTTTCATAACTTGATGGATTCACTACATTCGTGTAGAGTAGAACAAGAGGACATTGAAAAGATGTTCCTGGCATCCATATCTGGAAGATACCACTTCTGGATGAAAAAAGAAAATGACCCTAACTGGAGTACAATCAAATGAACTACAATAAGACCTGGGAAGTGATGAATGACCTTGAGGAGGCATTCAATAAGATCACCACTATTGAGTTCATGATTGATGAACTTAATGATGCGGTAAATAGATGTGACATGAAACAAGTCAACGACATCACCGCTGCCCTTACAGCATTCATGCCTGTCTATACATCAAGTTATGATAGGGCATCAAAACGTGCTTGGAACAACACAGTTACTGAGGTTGCCAAGTATGACAATCCGTATCGGTCCTCTAAAAAATCCACGGTGAACTACGAGGATGTGGTACAATATCTGGAAACCGACATTTTTGGCAACTATGTCTCTAAACCGAAAAAAGAAACTGAAAGTTGAGGAGATTGAATCCATGCGTAAAGCGGTGGAGGATGCTGGTATCACCCATATTCATCCAGATAAACTGGAGGAGTGGGGTGAATACCTTGTCAGACAACTCAAAAAGTAGTATAGTTAAGGAGTAAACCCAGGAGACAATGAAGTATCTCTATCTGATTGACCATTTTGTACCATTTCCACAAAGCGAATATGG
>MDTA01154414.1_pt1 | contig 11116 bp, 10 predicted proteins | sample 811151 | NCBI WGS metagenome assembly MDTA01 (sample SAMN05326648, study PRJNA326480) | marine metagenome | isolation source: seawater | place: Indian Ocean: South | collected 2010 | reverse complement strand
CAATTTGGATTTGATTTATTTGGGATTAAACATGAAGTTAAGCACAATTTAACCAACTATTTAAAGGGATACAAGTTAAAGTTTTTTAATTAAAAAAATTGTGAATTTTATTTGAAATATACCTTTGTTTCTTTTGTGTCAAATGATTACCGATAGGTATGTAAAGGCCGCTTTCGTATAATTTTTCAGAAACAATAGGTTTAATTGTTAAATCTTTAAATATTTTTGGCAGAGCTGGTTGTAGATGTAATGGATAAAAAAATGGTCGAGTCTCGATATCGCTATTTAATAAATACTCAGTAAACTCAACTTTTAGTTCTGGCTTTTTAAGCATGATTCCATAAACCCAGTAATGATTTTTTACACCTTTATATTCTCTAAGGGGCAGCTGCAAGTAATTGGATAAATCTGAAAAAAGCTGATTATAGTAATTGCCTTGCTCAATCTTCCTAGTTATTGTTTTCTCTAAGTTTTTTATTTGAGATAAACCAAGCGCTGCTTGTAACCCTCCAAGTCTATAATTCCAGTAAAGATTGTTATGAATAAATCTTTTACTGCTTTCAAAGTCAAGATTTACCATTTGCTTTAATTTCAAAAATTGTTGCTTATTATCTGTTAAAACAGCACCTCCTTCACCAGTAGTTATATGTTTGTTTGCATAGAAACTAAAAGTTGAAACGTCACCAATAGAACCACACCTTTTACCTCCCACTACTTGCCCATGAGATTCTGCTGCATCTTCAATTATGATTATGTTATTTTTATTACAATAATCAACAATTTCATTTACTTCACCAACAAGACCGTAAAGGTGAACCAATATGATTGCTTTTGTATTCTTTGTTATAACTTTCTTAATATTTTCTAGAGTCATATTCCAAGAATTAATATCTACATCACAGAATATAGGGGTAGCTTTTGTCCTTAGAATTGCTGAAAGGCAAGATATGATTGTAAAAGATGGAACGATTACTTCATCATTTTTTTTAAAGTCATATAATTGCAAAGCAACATCTAAAGCAACTGATCCGTTTGATAAAGCAACGCAATATTTTCTATCAAATTTAGATGCTAATTCATTTTCAAATTCTTGTACTGTTGGAGAAGTGCCTGAAATGAAGTTTTTTTGCATAGTTTTTAAGACAGAGATTTTGTCTTTTAAATTTAGCTTAGGTTCAAAAACTCTAATCATATTCAAAAATGATATTTATCATTTTCTTGATCATAGGGGCCTTGTTTTACCTCTACAAAATGACAATCTTCTTCCATCGTTAGACCGTGTCCCCCTTCGAATAAAATAATAGACTCGTGCTTATTTAGAGTTACCTGCTCTAATAATTCGTGTTCATTGTCATAAAGATCAATTTTCATTGACCCTTCTAGTATTGTGATAGCTTCCGCTGTGGCTTCTATCATTCTTTCTTGCTTGTTGTGAACGTGTCTTTTAATTTCTTCACCTTTTTTGAGATTAAAAGTTGCAAATTGCATTGACATTTCATCACTAGTCAAAAAGTTTTTACTTTTTTTTTCATCAATTTTTTTGTTAACTATGGCTATTAAAATGTTATTCTTATCTAAAACTTTATACATCTATCTGTAATTTAATGCCGCTTTAAAGTAAGGTAAAGCTAATTTAAACAATCTTAAATAGCTAGAACTTGTTTTAGACTCACCAAATTGTCGCGGTGTACAAAAGTATCCAATTTCAGAAATATTTATATTATTTTTTTCAAGATTTGATATAACTTTTATGAAGTACTCACCATAAATAGAATCTACAAAACAATTAGCATTAAAGTACTCTCTTTTTCCAACAATAAACCCACTTGTAATATCTTTAACACTCGAATTTAGAAGTACTTTTAATAAATTATTAAATAATTTAGATAAATAAACAGCAAGGATAGAATCTTCTGAATTAATTATATTCTTAATAATTCCAAGTAAATTTTCTGAACCGTCTTCGTTTTGACCTTTGTAACCACCGCCAGATACAAACCTGGAACCAATAATTACACTATCAGGATTTTGTTTTATTTCTTTTATCATTTTCAAAACAGCATTGCTACCCATTGAACCATCAGCATCCAACCACATTACATATTTAAATTTTGAATTTTCAATTCCTTTATTAATTGAGAGAGGTAAATTAAGCGGTGGCTTATTTTCAATAAAGCATATGTTGAAGTCTTTATTCTTAAGGTAATCTATTAATTCAGAAGTGCCATCTGTTGAGCCATCATCAACAACTACAATTTCGTGATCGTAAATTGTCTCTGATTTTAAAACTTCAATAATTTGAGGTATCAAGTATTCTAGGTTTTTTTTCTCATTGAGAGTCGGAAGAATGACTGAAAGTTGATCAAATTGAGACATTTATTTTTTCACGTAAGCTTCTGCAAGTAGAATATATCCGAATTTGTTAAATGTAATATTTGCAATTATTGAATTCATAAATGATCCAAGTTTGTTGCTTAATAGTGAAAAGAAGACACCAAAATTTACAACTTTAGATATTTTTATATCTATAAATCCATTGTCTTGCAATGTTTTATAAAGCTTTTTTTCATTGAAATCACTAACGTTTACAGTCGAATAATCAACTTCACCAATCTTGTTTGCAATTTTTTCAATAAACTTCATAGAACTTCCATAGTTTGGTGTTGTAATGATAATTTTTGAATCGTTCCTCATCACCTCTTTTAGTTCATTAAAAATTTTTTTAATTTCAGAATCATTTAAGAACTCAAGTAACCCTAAAATCGTTACAACTTCGTAGGGAGAATTCTTTACAATATTTTCATTAGTTAAGTAAAAAAAATTATTATTACTTCCATACAATTTATTTGCATAATCAACTTGTTTATCGATAATGTCCGTGCCAAATCCTTCACTTTTTAAATATCTTCCAAGAAATGTTCCAGAACCACATGCATAATCAAGTACTTTTAAATTTTTATTTATTTTTTTAAGAACATTTTTATAAGTAATGTCGTGCCACTGTGATTGGACATCTCTTTGACTTTTGAGTCCATCTTCAATAGTTTTATCGTAAAAACCCTCTTTAATTGAGTTTTCCCAAAAATTGATATCATTCATATTGAAATTATATTAAAGAAATTAGCGAAATATTCAATTAAATAATCTCTTCTTAAAGTAATTTATTAATTAAGTTTTTAATTAATGATTTTTTAGACTCATACATAAAGGCTAATTTGTAATCAATTTCTCCAAAATTAAATAATAAAATAGTTAAAAATTTTAAATAGTCAGATTTTAAATTTTTAGAAACTAAATGATACTTACTTTTTTCTATTTTTCTGTAATGCTCTTGATAATATTTTGAATAATTATTTTTTAAACCATCAAAAGACCAGGGCTTTGTATTACCAAGGTAGTGAAGAAATATTACTTCTTCCTCTATTTTTTTTGTATCGAAATTGTTATTAGGCTCAATTTGATAATTTAATAAGCTATTTAATTCCTCATACTCACCATCAAATGTAAAATTTAAAACGTCTTGATCCCACCACAAGACCTTGTCTTTTATTTGGTTTAAATTATCTATGAATTCTTTTTCCTCACTTTTTTTATTCCATTTATGCATATTTATAACTAAAACCCCCGCATTGAAGTATTTTTCTTGATTCAAATTTAGTCTTTTTATATCATCTTTATTTCCCACTGACTCAGTTACAGCTGCAATGGGTAAGTCGCTTTGAATCATATTATCAATAGTTGCTTGAATTACTTTATTAGGTTCTTTTAGGCACAATATATCTGCATCAACATATGTAATAAAATCTATTTCCTCAGGCAGGTAATCACTAATAAACAACCTATAGTATGTTGCATCAGAAACATGAGTGCCTTCAACTCTAGGAAACTTTATATTTTGTTTCTCAAACTTATAGATACGAATATCGTGAATATTTTTATTATTGATTTTTTTTATTTGCTCTGTAATAGAACTTGGGTTTTCATGAATTACATATATTGATAATTTTGTGTCAGATTGACCAATTAAGCTATTAATTGAAGTTAAGCCTTGAAGATTATAGTTAGAATCAAAACAATATAAAAAATTCATATATTTAGATCAAATTTTCTTTTTTTGAATCTTGAATAATCAATTAGGCAGCACGCTAATACGAGCAAAATAACTAAAGTAAAATTATTAATTAGTAGGAAGCTATAAGCCAAAATCATAAAAATACTTAAAAAATAAGTGCATGAAAATAAAAATATTTCCGTTTTACCAAATGTATTTAAATATATATTCCTTGAAAAAATAAGATTTAATAATTCAAATAGAATATAAAAAAGTATCAAATTATTCAATTCAATCAATTGAGATATATAAAATAACAACAGACAAAATACATAACTTGTCGAAATCCTTTTAAGCAAAGTTCTTTCTTTTTCTGAAAACTTTACCATTAGAAGAACTGGGTGATAAATTGACATAATAGTTGCAGCAATAATAGATAGAAAAATTGTAAAAATTATGTTTCCTTCATAATCAATAAAATAATCATTTATATATTCCTCAAACAAAAAAAGTAATAAAGAACCACAAATAAACAAACTCGATAAGAATGTATTCAAAAAGGATGTTAGTTGTAAAAAGCTTGAGGATTTATTGCCAATGTTTGCACGCTTAGAGATTTTTGGAGTTAGTAAACTTGAAAATGAAGAAATTACTGGTCTTAGGTTGTTAATAAGCAGTATTCCAAGTGAGTATGTAGCGATTTCAGTGCTTTCTGAAAAATTTGAATATATCAAAAATATAACATTTAGAAAAGTTATTTGGAGGGTTTTGATAGCAAATGCCACAGATGTGTATTTCAAATTTTCAAAATTGTTTTTAAATACCCTGGCTGAAATTATGTTTACTACTAGTGATCTAATATTTTTTTCATTTTTGCTGAGTATAGACAATAGAAATGAACTTCTTAATAAAATCGAAACAAAAAATAAATGATAAATACTAAATCCGTTATAAAGAAAACCAAAAAAAAGAAGGCTTCTTAAAAGCTTTAGTACTAAAAATTCGTTTAAGTCATATGACTGCGTTTTTTGAAGTGCAAGCATGTATTTAGATGTTATTTCAATTCCAGACTCTAAAACAATTAATGTAACTAACAAAAGGAAAAGAATATATATATTTTCAATAAGGAATTTATCAAAATAGCCAAGACCATCTAATAAAAACAAAAATGAAAGCCATATAGGGCTAAATAGAATTATTGTTTTTAAAAATTGATAAATTTTAATTTTTGTTTCTTCAAATGACATATTTGGAAAGTATTTATCAATATATTGAACATAGGTCAACTGTCCTAATTGCGAAAAAATATAAACTATTGAAGAAGCAATACCCCAAACTGCAAATTCATTAACATCTAGATAGTAAGTGATCATTAATAAATTTATTGCAGTAGTTAATATTCCAACCATATAAGTTGTGTACCTAGTGAAAACTGCTGTTTTGAACATATTTACAAAAGTCTAAATTAAAGTTTTAATTCTGGATATAGTTTTATAAAAATATTTGAAAATAGAATTAAATCTCAAATTAAAAAAATCTCCATAATGTTTCATATTTTGAGTATTTACATAAGTTTTTATGTGATTAGATAAGTAACTATTTTTTGGGGGTAATATTTTTTTTTCTATATTGTGTTTTCTGAACATTTCATTCCAGGTGTGACATACAAAAGAATCAATTAATTCTGATTGAACAAAGTTTAGTGAATTAGGGTCAAACAAAACTTTGAATTTTTCTGGTTTAATTTTAAAAAAATAATTAGATGAGATAACCTTATCTAAAATATTTAAATCACTAAAAACATCTGTAATTAAATAAGGGCCAATTTCACCCCAATAAAACTTATAATTGTTATTTTTTATTCTTTGCTCTGTTTCATTTATTAATTCATCAAGTACATTTAAGTCATTAATGTACATTACTGAACTTCCAACTAAGGAGGGATTTTCTAATGCAAGTGTAAAAGGCTTATCTTTGGCTAATTCTGAAAAGCTTTTAGAACTTTTTAAGCATATACAGTCTGAGTCAAACCACCATCCTGATTCTTTTATTAAAAGTTTATAACGAAATAAATTTGAAAAAGACGACATATTTGATTTTTGGAGATTTTGAGTAAACTTTGAAAGATACTCTTTAGAAATTATTTTACTTGCATCACATAGGTTAATTCCGTCAGGTAAATCTAATTCTTGATAAGACCAAACATTTACTTTAAAATTATTTTTTTTAAAAGATAAAATATTAGCAATTTCATAAGATGTTAATTCTCCACCCCAAAAAAAATTTGCAACTTCTAAATTTTTATTATTCATTTATCAAAAATAATTATATAAAGAATATAGTAAAAGGTATTAACATTGGCTTTAAAGTTATTGAAAGTTAAAAATGATAAAATTAAACTCAAAAACGTACTTCCAGAGACATGAGAATGAAATTAATCGTTTCATAAATTCAAACACTAAATGGATTCATATTTTAAATCAAGATAATGCATTTAAAGACTTTACCGACTTTCATGAGTATTTATTAAAAGTTGATGTGAAGAAAGATACAGTTGAGCAATTAAAAATTATACAAAATGAAAAATTTGATTTAATAGTATTAACAGATATTTTTGAAGTAACCAAAGATATATATGGCTTCTTAAGGTATTTGGACACAATACTAAAAGAGAATGGAAAAATAATTATTAATTCAATTAATCCAAAATGGAATTTATTTCTTACAATTTTTGAATATCTGAAATTTAAACAAAACTCACAAGCTAGATCATATATTCATCATAAAAAAGTTTATTCAATAGCCGAATCTTCTGGTTTCAAATTAAACGCAGCCTTTACAAGACAAATATTCCCATTTAAATTTTTAACAATTGGTAATTTTTTAAATAAAATACTCGAGATTATATTGTTTAAATTTAATTTGGGTATTAATAATTATTTGATTTTAAGCAAGAGTAATAACAAATATATACCTATGACAAAATCTATAATTATTCCTGCAAAAAATGAAGAGAAAAACCTATATCCTTTAATCTCAAGAATTCCAAAATTTGAGACACCATACGAAATAATAATAGTTTGTGGAAAGTCAAAAGATTTAACGCTAGAAGAGTCTCAAAAAATTCAAGAAGAAAATCCTAATATTGATATTCAAGTTATTGAGCAAGAAAGTAAAGGAAAAGGGCCAGGAGTTTTAGAAGCAATAAGTTTGTGTAAATATGAATTAATTACTGTGTTAGATTCCGATATTTCTGTTGCTCCAGAAACACTGATTGATTTTTTTAATATTGTTGAAGAAGGTAAAGCAGACTTTGTAAATGGAACAAGGTTTGTATATAAAATGGAAAAGGGTGCAATGAGAAAGTTAAATAATTTGGGTAACTTGTTCTTCCAATTTATTATTTCAATTGTAATAAATAAAAAACTAACAGATTCACTTTGTGGAACTAAGGTTTTTAAAAAAACTTCTATAGATCACTTGTATGATTGGAGTAATAATTTAAAAATTAAAGACCCATTTGGTGATTTTGATTTTATTTTTTCAACAGCTTACTCTGGAGGAAAGATACTTGAGTATCCTGTACACTACAAAGCTAGAGTTTATGGAACAACTCAAATCTCTAGATTTTCTGACGGTTTAAGATTACTTTTATATTTTATTAATTCTTTTTTAATTTTTAACAGCTCTAATAATGTTAAAAAATAAACAATTTATTCTTGGCTTTTTAGTAATTTCTTTTGTTGTTTATCTTACACATGTTTGGATAAACTTCTTTTACATTGCTTCATTAAATGTCGATTTTTCTAAATACTACGATTACATAAACTACTTTCTAGGAGTTGATGTAGATATTGACTATGGCCAAGGTGCTCTTTATTACTATTTAATTTCTATATCTATTAATAATAAAATTGAACTAATCAATATTGGTAATATTGATTATGTTTTAAGTTCATCTGTTCATAATGTGAATTTGGTCATATTTGTATTTGGTTTAGTTGGAATTTATAGACTTTTAAAATTTAAAAACTTTGATAACTTTACGATTTTTATATCAATTCTTGGACTTTTAATGTTTCCTCAATCAATTTATATGCGAGCAGTTATGAAGCCTGAAATATTGTGCTTTGCTACACTTCCGTGGATTTTATTATACTTAGAAAAATTTATTGTAAATAAAAACACTACAAATTTAATTTTGCCAATTCCTTTTTTAGTCATCGCACTTAATACAAAAGGTTCTGTTGCGGGAATGATACTCCTCTACTTTTTTATATCATACTTTAAAGTGTTCAAAATATTGAATATTAAGAGTTTGTTAATAGTCTCTTTAATTTTTGTTTCAATTTTATCAGTTATGCAATTTGAAAACTTTAGAATTACCCAAACGTCACCCTTAGAAAGGCCATATGATCCAGAATTTGACTACAAAGCAAGCCCAGATATTCTTTTTAGATTTTCACCTGGGGAGATTATCCGTAAACCCTTTTTTGAGTTTGACTATCAACAAAACTATTATGACATCCATGCAAAGTCTGCCATAAATTTAATTATTCTTGATACATTTGGTGATTACTTTAACCAAATGTTTGATATGAAGCAAAATTATTTTTCAAAAAATAGAAAAGAATTTATAGTTAATGATTCTAATTTATTAATCAATAATAAAAGGGAGATCAACTACGCTGGACCACTTTCATCCCTACTAATGCAGGAAAATTATATCAGAAAATTACTTTCTGTATTCTTTTCAGTTATTTTTTATATTCTTATTTTTAGATACTTATATAAAGATAAGGAAAATTGGAATTTTTATATTGCACCATTTTTTGGAATATTTATCTTGTATATAAATGCAATAGGCATACCTTCAAATAATTTCAATCCATATAAAGGTGATACATTTAAAGCTTTTTATTTTTCATTTTTTCTCTCAATAGCTTTTGTTTTTGTTGTATCAAATATTTTCAAAAAGAATCCAAAATTCAAACTTGTACTAATCTTTTTATTTGGTTTAGTAATAATGTTTATTTCAGGACATCCAAAAAATAATAGTCAATTTGAATCTGAAAGGCTTGTTGCAGCAAATGAGTACTCATTATTTTGTAGTGTAAATAATATTTTGTTTTTTGAAAATAATTTACTTAAAACACTTCATGCAACTGGCAATATTAATGAATATAGATCTGACTGTAAAAACAAATCTTCTTCAAAATTGCTTTTTTATATAAACAGGGAAGATTATGACTCAAATTTTAAAGATGAGTGTATTGATGGAAATAATAATTTACTTTACAATGTTGATAAAAGAAATATATCAATAGAAAGAGCCTGTAGAATTTATACTATAGAACTTTCTAACAATGAAAATATAAATTTTTCAAAGCCTTATTTTGCTGTTTTATTATTAATCTTGTCAATGAGCATAGTTATTTACGAAACTAGAGTTTATGAAAAAATTTATAGATTTAATAATTAAATTTAATTTACTATTTGTAATAATTTTTATTAAAAGATTTTTATTTTCTATAAAGAGACTTTCCTACTTAATTTATAAAGCATTTTCTTGGTTTCTTTTTTCAAAGGAACATACAAATTTTTCCTTTGAAATTGATAACAATAACCTGGAATCCTTAAAGTTGTTTTTATTAAATAATCTGAATATTACAGAAAATGATATAAATTTACTTTTTGAAGAACTTAATAATATAAAAATAGATAAATCAAATTATAATGATACTTTCTCTTCATCATTCTCAGATGTCGACTTTAAAAATAAATGGGACTACAGACTTCTACCCTATGTAGCTTTTATTTCATCAGACGTTAATTCATTATTTGAGTTTGGTTATGACCAAGGTAGATTGCCATTTCTTTTACAGAATTACATAATTAATAATCCAAGTTTTAATAAAAAATATATAGGAATTGATATCAATCCAAGAAAAGGTGCTTTGATTTATGGTTCACAAAATTTTGAAAATATTATTTTATTAAATAAGTCATTAGAAGAGTATCTTCCTTCTATAGATTTAACAATAATGAACAATTCAGTAATTGTTAGTAGCACACATGAAAAAAATAGTGAAGATTTTCTATTTGAAACATTAAAAGAAAATAATATAACACCAAAAATAATAGTTTCAGATGAGGTTGCAGAATACAGTGCTTATAAATTATTTGTTAAGGACAGAAATTATAAAAATAATATTTTAATTTTTAATGACAAAAATGAATTTTTAAGTCCTTTATATATAGGTATATCAATTAGAAATTAACTAGCCTAGTCCACTTCTTAAAGTTAAATTATTGAAAAATGAAGTATTAGTACAAATATTTTCTAAATTATAAAAAAAAGATTTTTCAACTAACCAGGGGTATCTTTGGATATAGTTTTTTTCTTGCTCAAACTGCATTCCTGCTTCTCCAAAGCTAATACTGTTATATTGTTCCTCTAAATATTCTTTTTGCTCATCAGTTAAGTATCTTCTCATTCCGTAAGGTATTGCAAAATTTTTTATTTCAGCAAATTCTTCTAATCGGTTTCTATTTTTACTATCTTCAACAACAAACTCGTCGAAACTTAAATTTGATAAAGTATAGTGAGTATGAGTATGCGCTCCAATTTCATGATTATCCTTAACTAACTTTTTTATTCCAGTCTCTGATATTAATTTTTTATCTGAATTTATATTTATATTCCTAAGATATCTAGTTAAATTTTCATCCGACAAAAAAATAGAGTTTGTAAAAAATGTTGCTTGCACATTATGTGTTTGAAAAATTGGTAACAATTTTAACCACCCGGCGAAACCATCGTCAAATGTTAGGGATAATAATTTTTTATCAGTCTCAATTAAGTTATTGAAATCTTCAACTGTTACAAATTGATAATTTAATGATTTAAAAAATAAAATAATGTTTTTTATGGAAATTAATTCCTGCTCGTCAATATCGTGGAAATATATACTAATTTTTTTGGGTAATTCATTTTTAAAAATAGTTTTGTTCACAAATCTAATTAAATGTTGTAATTTTTTTTTCATAGTGTTAACTTTTAAT
>MDTA01208659.1_pt1 | contig 11117 bp, 18 predicted proteins | sample 811151 | NCBI WGS metagenome assembly MDTA01 (sample SAMN05326648, study PRJNA326480) | marine metagenome | isolation source: seawater | place: Indian Ocean: South | collected 2010 | reverse complement strand
TGGTTAGCTCATTTTTAAGAAACTCACACATAGCAGTACGATCCATTTCTAGATCAGTAACACTATTGTTATCTATTCGATCTTGTATGTTTTTGTAAGCCATCTCTCTCCCTGGTTAGTTCTTTCATTTTACTTTGGTTGAACTCGATATTGATCTTATGTTTCAACCTAGCTATCTCTGCATTGATCTTAGCCACTGCATCTTCATTGAGTTTAGTCATACATCCACCACCTGGAAATCTATGTGTTCCCAGTCCTTCAACATATCCATCAGTTTGATCATGTATGGCTGAGTTTTCTGACTAGGCTCTAAATCATCCCAGTCTGATTTGAGACTACAGATCATGAGTTTGGCATTATGTACCGCCTCGGCTCTATTGATCCCAGTGATCTCGAATAGTTTGTAGTTGGTTGGTTTGTACCTGATCTCGCAGATCTCTTTAAGATCCAACTCCAGTTGATCCGGCCTCTTTATGTGATCTACACGATCACCATACTGATCTATCTGTACGATCTTATGATCACCATTTGTATCATCTATGATCCATTGTTTATCTTTTGTACTCATATTCACTCCACCTGTGTAAATGCTTTGTGTGTCTTAACATGTACCTAATTACTAAATGATTGATATATCTCGAAAAAAACAGAAACACCCCGGTAGAAAGACAAGCCGAAATCATCAAATCTTCATAAGCAAATGCTAATATAGCCTGATCCGGAGATATGATATCCCTCTGTAGGCCGCAGAAACATTGGCCTGTAGACTTTTTATGTCACCAGGCAGTGACAAGATGAACCCACCCCACCCCTATCAGATCCAAATGGGGTAACTTGGCCGCAGCCTATACGATAACCCTCTCATATTTTTTTATAAAATATTTGGTTGTTGTTGTAGCCAGGCTGATAGTTCAGATCTGTAGATCAACTCAGTGATTCCATTGGCCATAGTATTGACCAGGATCTCTTCTGAGGTTTTATCATCACATTCTGATATGGAGTATATGTGATGCATGATCTCATGGATAACTAGATTAGCTGCATCTACTCCACCTGAAGATATGATCTCACGATCTAGATAGATCTTGTAAGGTGGTGATCCAATGTAACATCCTTGCTGCTCACCGATCTCTTTAGTGATCTCAGGATCTACCAGGATCAACTGGATCTTAGTAAACCCTAAAGTCACACTTCCTGGAAACTTGGCGAAGGATCTAGGTGCCATTACCATGTCACCAATAGTAATCCTATGATTACCAATATGATCAACTCAAAGATACTGATCTCCGGTCTAAGATATGTAGTTCTTACCTTATAGAGTAGATCAGGTCTGAAATGTGTAGCTGCTGCTATAAGACATAGTAGTAGTAGTAATAGTGTTGTCATATTGAACCTTTAGATCTAGGTGTACCATAACTACTCTGAGAGTGACTAGGTGGAGTGAAGTATCTATGATACACCCATGTTATCTCTAAGATCACTTAGTGTTACTCTTAGAGTTATGACTTCTATCTCACCCACCCTTGCACTACATCTAAACATGTACCTATTAATTTTTTATAGGTTTGCAAGGCTCTTTGTATTGATAGAAGGAATCAATGGATCCAGGAATCTCTAGTCTTACGACCAATCGTATGATCTAAGAATCTATCAAGTTCCTCTTGTAGTCTCTCTTCTTTAGCACTATCCAATGCCTCATCTACATCTCTTCCTATGGCCTCATTCCATACCTGGACTGCCATGGCTAAGACATCTATTTGGTCATCATGTCTCAGACATCCTTTAACCTTAGTTAGCCTGGACATCTGATAAAATAATTGGTGATCTCTTTCAAGATCAAAATCTCTGTATATAAGTTCCTGGTTTACGACCAACCTATGTTGGTTCATTACAGGCTCTAGAGTGTCTATAATCCGCTTTTCTTTCTGAACAGATGATCGTACCTCAGATAAAGTACAAGGGTATAATCGGCTCAGAATTGGCTCTAATAGCCTATTAAACATGCCATCACCAAAGTTACTCTCTACGACTATCTCATTGACATCCTGGGATTTAGCAGCCAATGCTAGATCAGCTAATGTCTTTTCATCATAGCCGCCATCAAAAGATCCTACATCAGTAAGATACAAGATCCCATTGAGCATCTTTACGATTGCATATGCGGTCTTATCCTTACCTCTACCGGCTGGATCCACCGCCATCACAGATCCTTCAAATGGATAATATTCATTACTGGAATACATTGGTGCTACATAGTAATCACCTTTGAGGCCTACATTAGGTAACTCAGGATCTAGTGCTTTGATCTGCTCGATCCCACTAGCCCACTGTACTTTACCTGGTGCCTCATCCCAGGAATCAATCCCTGACATGATCATTAGATCATTTAGTTTCAATGGATACATATCGACATCTGATAGAGTTGTATCTAGCATGAATTGTAATGCAAATCCTGATCGGCCATATGAGGCCTCTCTTTCCATTAGATCTTCATGATCAAATCTTTTTGGATCCACAGGATCTCCAGGTACTAACTTACGATCATTATTGATCAATGATTGAGCTAGTTTAATACCATAGTTGATCTTAGCTTTTTCTTCAGGATACCTGGAAGGCCATATCTGAGTTTTAAATCCACGATCCTCTAGTGAGTTGTAGATCGACATTTCAGTTTGTGGTGTTCCCAGGAATACAATCCTACCTACTTCAGGTTTTATGATTGAATCAAATTCTTTTACTGTTTCACTTAAACGATCTCTCATCAGTTGTGTTTGAGAGTTGTTAGCTGATTCAACATCATCAGCAATAATTAGATCTGCTCTTGATCCGGTAAGTTGTCCGGTTATACCCATAGATTTTACAGATGGTGCATGAGATGCTCTAGCACCACCTACATCAAAAGACACTTTAGATTGTCTTTGATTTTCATTAGGTTTCAAATGTTCACAGATCGGAAGTTCCTGGATCAGTCTTTGTGTGAATGTACTGAAATCATCTGCTCTAGTTTTACTAGCAGATACTACCAGGATGTTACGATCACAATCCATCAATAGATTCCATACTGTAAATGCAGATGTGATCCAAGATTTACCGGCACCTCTAAATGCCTGGATACAAATTCTTTTAGATCCATATTGTAGATAGTCTGCTATCTCATATTGCATTGGAGTTGGATCCGGTAGTTGTAAATGTTTCCAGGCTAAGTATAAAAAGTTTTTAAAGACTTTTAGTTTAGCTGGTAGTTTAGATTTTTTAGTTACCATTTAACTTTGTTAGCCCAGTATGCGGCTGACATTTTTCCTTTAGCAATATTCTTACCATGCCTGGCCTTGAATGATCTTGATCTTGCAGTATTACCTTTATCACCGGTAACACCTTTTTGACCAAATCTAATTAGTTTAGTTTTACCACCTGACTTAGCCAAAACTGCATGACTTTTAGTTTTGTGGCCTGGTGTTCTTTTTGGTTTATTAAATCCTGAAAAAGTTTCAGATCCTCGTTTTATAGACATTTTCTCTCCTTTTATGAAAAATGGAAGGCCTACAATAGGCCAAAATCGCTTTTAAATGACATGAGTGGTACCCTAGGTACCCCTAAAATTTAAGTGCCATCATGCTCAAATGGGAGATCTTTAAGAAGATCCAGGTTAGGATCAGCCATGATCCCTGATGAATATGTCTTACAGATATCCAAACATACTTTCATTTCACTTGCTGATAGTGGTTCTGATGAATTTAATCTTTTGTGTGCCTGGTCTATTAGCATATCCACGATCTCATCTGCTTTATCTTTTGTTGTTTTATCAGTCATCTTTGAAAACTATATATAAAATTAACATCAAACAAAAAACACTTATTCCATAATTTAAAGTGCAAATTTGTGGTGACATTATTTTTTCTTTTTCTTTTTAGGAAACCCAGCTTTCATATTTGCATATGCTTTAGGTGTAATTGTAGATTTCTTTTTAGATCTAGAGATCCCTAATTTCTTTCTACGATTAATGTTTGCATAAAGGCCTGGTCTTTTACTTGGCATATCTTATCTCCCTAGTGGATTACTATTTTCTAATTCTAATTGTCTAACTTGTGTTTGTAATACTTTGATCTCAGCATTATTAATTTGGATCTGATTTTCTAATGGTTTGATATCCGGCATAGATTTAGCCTCAAGTAAATCAACTCTTTCGATCAGCTTACCCTGGAATATTGCGAACCCAAGTAGAGTAATCGCTAGTGATCCTATACCTAACCATTCTTTTACACCCATATTAATAACCTCGTATATTTCTTAAATGTTCTTTTGCTCTGATCAGATCCGCATTGGCCTGGTCTACTTCTTGTTGGTATTTATAAAATACCGGTGATGATATTACACGATCATCTTTTTCCAGTTCCCTGGTGTATGCATTTGTTAATGACATCTGCGGTATCTCTAATTGATTCTCGAAGATCTCATTACCAAACTGTGAGTAACTTGTAATAGCATTATTATTTTTACCCATCATGATCTTAGCTACGATCATTTGTGTAACTGCTACTCTTTTATTTACATCATCTATTTTAGCTGCAACTTTATCTGCAATGTCATCTATAGTTACTGTAACTTCAGTATCCCTACTGTCGTTATCGTTTTCGGTAGTTTCGACTTCTTCCGGATTATCAGACATTGGCTCTGAACTGAGTTCTGTTGATTCAGTCTGTTCAACCTCTTCTGTTTCAGATGTGGTTTCAGGCTCAATACTTTCTGCATAAATTTCCTCTTCAATAGATTCTACTATTTCTACTTCTGTAGATAATTCTTCTACGATCTCAGGCTCTATGATCTGAGGTTCAGGTTCCATTACCGCCAGGATAATTTCTTCTTCTATAGCAATAGCCTCTTCTATTTGAATTTGTGTGATGTTCTGTTCTACGATTTCTATTGCTAACTCTTCAAACTCTTCTATAAAAATTTCTTCTGCAATAATTTCTTCAGGCACTACTTCTTCAAATAATTCTAATACCTGGTTCAACTCTTCTACACTTTCAGTTATAGCTGCGGCCTGGACTTCAGTAACATATTCACTGTTATAATTTAACACGACTTCGATATCGTCGAAATTAACTCCACCATATCCATTCTCTTGTGCAGCATCATAACCACTTAATTTTATGTTACCGATACTTGCACCGGTACCACTGTAAGTTAATTGATCACTGAATGTAGATCCTATGATCTTAGTTGGATCTGTTCTAGTATTACTTGCAGTAGCCAGGACATTGTTATCACTATCTCTAAATTGTAATCGAACAGTGAAACTATCATAACCACCTCGGCCTGATCCAGCCCAACATCCAGTACCAGTACATTCACCATTTTGAACATTCAATGTGGAGATCAAGGTACTCGGATTATTATCTAACATAGGTTGAGTTATGTTATCGCTAATGAGGGTAAATGATTGTGATAATGATCCTGACTTACCGATCTCCACATCTTTAGTTGAATTGTTTAAACTACAACAATCATTGAATACTGCTACATTTCCTTCTGTAGTCCAATGATTCAAATTCCCTGATTCAAAATTTCCATTTAAGATCAAACTGTCGGTAGTTAAACTCTCAGCATGTACGAAAAGAGGAGTTAAAAACAAACATGCTGATAAAAATCTTTTAATCATTTTTTAAACTTTCTTTATAAATTCTGTATTGATCTACCTGGTCTGTGACATCAGCATTTAATTTATCCCATTCTGCTTTAGCCTCTTTACCGATCTTTCCATTTATTGGACAGTAACTCGCAGCATCATATAAGGCTCTACGAACATTTGGATCCTGGCATAACAATGACAAGGCACCAATTCGTAAACCCATTTTATCCAGGGTAGTTGCTAGTAATCTTCTCTCACAATATGGATCATGATAATAGGATGAACCAGCTATCCCAAAAGTCACTGTACTTAATGCACCACTATATGCAATCGTACAACTCTGAGATGAATAGATCTGAGTTGATGGTGCATTGGCCGGTGCAGCCGGTGTTTTATTATTATTGTTGGTCGTAGAATTTGTAGTGGAAGTACTATTGGTTACTGGATTTGAACCTGAATTGTAATTGGTTGTAGATTGCTGCTCGTAACCTACGATACTTGTATTATTTCCACTGGTACTTGTATTGCTTGATGTGTTATTAGATGAAGTTACATCAGCTAATATTACTTGCTCTATACTGAGTAATACAATCATACCCAATAATACTAATCCAGCTTTTAAGTATTTCATCTTGCTTTACTTATGCTAGATCCCAGGTATAAAGATACAATACTGATCATGATATGTTTATGCCATTCTAGTATTGGAATCCCATTTACTTCTTGCCAAACATATTCTGTTGATCTTGTATCGAAGATTAACCAATCACTACCTGATTGTACTTCTGTTTGTATATAAATTGGTACATCAAAAATAATAGGTGCTAATGAAGGAACAATGATGATAGAGAATATTGCCGCTAAAACAACAATTCTTCTTGTCATCATAAAAAATGAATTAGTATTATCTCTAACTTTATCTCTACTAATCTCTTCTAGTTTATGATTAGCAGTAAGTTGTTTCATCATCTCAGCTTGTGCATTAGCTTTACTTCCCATGATCTGCATTATGGATCCCATAGCCGAACTCAAAAGTAAATTAGCAACTTCTCCTGTTAAAAATCCCATCAGCCACCTACCATTAACATTCTTACTGTTATCAATAATTGAGTAAATATTATCAAAGCAACCGCCCAGGTTACTTTTTTCATTTCATTTAGAGCATTATTTAGTTCTCTTATGTCTTGCTCGATATGATAGAGGTGATTATTTTTTATAATCTCTATATCTTTTTTTACAAGCAAGATAGTCGATTTAACTTTTTCGACTTCTAAATTTAACTCATTAGCATCTTTCATTACTTTTTCTTTTTCATTTTAGAGGCTATTATCTTTTTCTTTAATGCAGCCGGTAATGTTTTTTGCTTACCTTTTAACATAGACTTTTTAGGCCTACCTACTTTTGAACCATATGTACCTTTACCCATTGGCATAATATTTCTCCTGTTAAGTTATTGTTTTGTTAAAAATAAATGTTCTATTACAAATGCTGGTGGATCAAGTTCCCACCATTTATGGCCATGCCTATAATCTTTAGATCTTGTATGATGATAGTTATGCCATCCTTCACCCCAGCTAATTAAACTTGTTAGTGGTGAATTGACTGCAGTGCAATCTTTATTAGGTTTAACTACTATGTAGCCAAACTGTTTCATGTGTGGTATCACACCAAATGCACCAGCCGCCTGGTATACACATGCAGCCGGAAAAGAAAATGCAAAGATCCCTAACATTGGATCTATAGCATATAAAGTTATGATCCAGGTAAATAATAAAGTCCAATAATGTTTAGTTATAAACATATAATCTTTATCTTTTAGAATATCTTTTACCATACCTTTAGGCACTACAATAGGATCATATAAAGTTAGCCAGGCTCTTATGTATCCAATACGATCAGGTGATTCATTATCTTTAGCACTACCACTATACATGTGGTGATATCTATGCATTGCAGTCCAGGATAGTGGACTACCAAATGCCGCTATGATCGTTATGTATTTTAAAAACTTTTCTTTTATCGGTGTTGTTGTAAAACTTCTATGGCACATAAATCTATGTATAGCTATGTTAGTGCTAAATATATTTACAAACATCCAGGCTATTAATCCATAGACAATATACTCCGGAAAGTAAATACATCCAGCTATAGCAATAATATGATTTATAAGTGCAAGTAATTGAACACCTCTCGCATGATTCATGTCCACCTCAATTTTTTTATAATCCAAACCCAGGGATCAAACCTTAATGGTTGTAACTTTGGTGATCTATGATGATCTTCATGATTACAATCATTAAATATAAGTGGATACATCCAAGGTATATTTGTAGGTATACCTTTATCGTAGCCATGGCACATAATCCCTGTACCAAATACCATCCAAAACTTTGACATAGAAACTGCAATAACCCACATCATAAACACATCAATAGGTAATGCTAAAAATAAAATAGCATTGAATGTATAAACTAATACTGTTTCATGTTTCGTTAGAAAGTATTGCCATTTGTTTTTTAATCTGTTACCAGCTTTCCTTACATCAAACTTATGAGAATGTGTTTTAAATATAATATCAAAATAAGTCATCCACTTTGGACTGTGTGGATCATAAATAGTATCTGATGTTTTGTGATGTGTTCTATGCCATGCACTATAAGATATTGGTGTTCCTATTAATGCAGTCATAGATACTACAGACATTATGTTTTGAAACCATACTGGTGGATTCCACAGATTGTGTGCTGACCATCTGTGCAAAAATAATCCATTAACCAAATCGGTTAATAGCCAAAACATAATATAAGTAATTAAAAGTTGTTGCCAGGATAGAAAAAATACTGATGGTATAGCTATTGCAAAATAAACTATAAATAAAAGATTAAGTAACACATTAATACTCCCATAACATTCTCTTCATATTGTGTTCTAAATCTGTTTCCTCTAGTGTGCCAAAGCATATTCCATTGTTATGCATCATTGTATAAAAAGTATCAATAGCTGATCCTTTAATACATTCTATTCCCCAATGAGTACCACCTAGTGATTGTACATAATCTTTGTTAGCTTGATGAAACTCTGTACTTGCAGTCCATGATTTACTATTATTTATTTTAGCTACAATACCTGTAATCCATATGTAATGATTGTTTTGAAAATAACAATGATTAAACATTGCTGGTACACCATCTTTATAAATCTTTATGTTTTTTTGATTATGAATAGTATTACCATTCATTAAATGAATCATATAATTTTTCTTTTCTTGATCATTCCAATCAGGGTTTTGTATGACTGTTCCACCATCTAAATCTTCTTTACTATCTTCATATAAAGAGTTCCATTCATCATCTATATCAAAAGTTTCTACTTCTACCCATGTATATGCCATTATGTAAACCTTACTGTTGTAGTTCCACTGTTTGTAATTCCACCTGAATTACCCCATTCATATCTACGAAGTGAACCTTGTTGTGTATTCATAACTGCTGCTGTTCTGTTATAAGTTATTTCACCACCACCATTTAATGAAAGTTTCATGGAAGTCCAGCTTGTACTATTTGTGTTCAAATATAATCTGATTCTATCAGGACTACCAAGTCCTTGTGGTATTGGACTATCATCATGGAAATATAATGCTTGTATGTTACTACCAAATCCTGATGTGTTCGATATTGAACCAAAAGCAACATTACCTGTATTGGTATCACTATTACCATTACTGTATCCTTTTTGATTTAGACCAGCTTTTTGACTTCTATTAGCATTTGATATTGTTGCATTAAAAGTAATATTAGATGTGCCATAAAAGTTTGCAGCCATTAGTATCTGACCACTACTTGCTGGTGCATTACCTTTACCATATAACTGAGACATAGCAATCTGTCCTGATCCTAAACCAAACTCGTTTCTTATTTGACTAAGTGATAATTGTCCACTACTTGGTAGAGCCATTTTCTAGTTTCCTAATTTTTTCTTTTAACTCTTTTATACAGTTAATTAACAATCCATGGATCGCATCATACTCTACTGTTTTATATTCTTTACCATCATGTAGTGCAAGTTTCTTTTCTCTAACCGCCTCAGGTAAAACTTTTTCTAATTCTTGTGCAATGATCCCAGCAGACTTCTGACCATTGTGCCTGGTAAATGTAACACCTCTGACTTCATCAATCTTATCTAGTGCATTAGGTATCATTTCTATATCTGTTTTAAGTGCTACATCAGATATTGTGGTTGAGAAAGCAATAACATCTCCATCTACATGAAGATCGCCATCTGATTCTAACCTCATTTCTTCGCCATTATTAACATTAAATCTAAAAGCATTAAGACTATGGTCATAATGTATTACACCTATATCTTCATCATCAGTATCGCCAAAGAATATTCTTGAGCTATCTGTGGTAGTTGGACATAGAATTTGTAAAGTTGCATCGCCACTAGCACTTGTTACAACCATATCGTGTGCGGGACTGGCAATATTAACACCTACCCTGTTGTTAGATGAATCTACTTTAAGTGTAGACGTATCAACAGTTACATCTCCACTTACTGTTAAAGATGCAAGAGTACCAACAGATGTTGCTCCTGTTACGTCAGTTAATCTTGCTAGTTGTATCCCACCAGCAGTAGAGCCATCATGTACTCTCAATGTTTTCAAATCGGTATCAACAGTAACCTCTCTTACAGCTCCTGTAAAAGAACCATGGTCTGATGTTGTACCTCCTCTTAGTTGTAATTTTTTAGCCATTAGGTTATACCTCCGAAATCTATTTGTAAGTTAGTACCATCTATAGTACCTATATTGCTCATGTTGTTATTTTGTCCATCTAATGCACCTCCTAGTTGTGGTGTTGTATCTTCAACAATATTTCCTAGACCAGCAGTTATACTCGCCCATGCAGAACCTGTGTAGTATTTAACTGCATTTTCTGTTGAATTATAAAATAAATCTCCCTCATCTAAGCTGGATGTTGGGTCAGATGAACCTACTCTATATCTGTCTGCAAAACTATTTACTCCAGATATGTTCGTAGCTACTGTTGTTATATTTGCATTTGCTCCAGCAACGGTAGAAATATTAGAATTTGCTGATGCAACAGTACTAATGTCTGAAGAAATTCCAGCTACAGTAGCAATGTTTCCAACAACACCTGATGCTCCCAAGGTTGCCATATTTGTTACGTTGGCACTCGTTGCTAGTGTATTTAAATCTGTAACAATATCAGCAGTTGCTAATGTGTTTAGATCAGCAACAATATCTGAGGTAGCTAACGTGTTTAAATCGGATACAAAATCTGATGTTATCAATGAAGCTACACCAGCCACACTTGTTACATTTGATGAAATGCCAGCAACGGTATTTATATTAGAATTGTTTGTTGCAACTGTCGTTACATTAGCTGATATCCCAGCAACAGTCGTAACATTTGATGAGATACCAGCTACTGTTGTAATATTAGACGATATTCCAGCTAGTGTGTTT
>MDTA01173225.1_pt1 | contig 11117 bp, 13 predicted proteins | sample 811151 | NCBI WGS metagenome assembly MDTA01 (sample SAMN05326648, study PRJNA326480) | marine metagenome | isolation source: seawater | place: Indian Ocean: South | collected 2010 | reverse complement strand
GATATACTATATAAATTAAAAATCAACAGAACATTTATAGAACATAATAAAAAATTATCAATAAAAAAATAAAAAAAAATGTAAGTAATAAAGGCAATGCCTAAAGAAATAAAAATCAACCCTTATGGTTTCAGAGAGTATGACGCAAGATGGCTGTATGAAAAAGACATAAATCAATTTGGAATAGAAAGTTTAGGTAAAGGTTTAGGAACTCAGATCATAAATCATACAAAAAAAAAGAATCCCAGGGTAATAGTAGGTCACGATTATAGATCCTACAGTGAAGAAATTAAAGCTGCTTTAAAAAAAGGATTAATGTCAACTGGATGCTATATAGAAGATATAGGTTTATCATTATCTCCTACTGTTTATTTTGCTCAATTTAATTTAGAGGCAGATGCAATAGCAATGGTTACAGCAAGTCATAATGAAAATGGTTGGACTGGGGTAAAAATGGGAATTCAAAAAGGACTAACTCATGCACCCGAAGAAATGAAAGAGTTAAAAGATATCACATTAAATAAAGAATTTATTAAAGGTGATGGAAATGAAAAAAAAATTGATAATTTTCAAAAGATCTATAAAGAAAATTTAATAAATAAAAATAAAATTAATAAAAAAATTAAAGCTGTTGTTGCATGTGGAAATGGTACTGCAGGAATATTTGCTCCTGATATATTAAAGGGCATTGGTTGTGAAGTGATAGAACTTGATTGTAATTTAGATTACAATTTTCCAAAATATAATCCAAATCCAGAAGACCTACAAATGCTTAATGCAATAAGTAAAGCTGTAAAAGATAATAATGCAGACATCGGTTTTGGTTTTGATGGTGATGGTGATAGAGTTGGTATAATAGATAATAATGGCAATGAAATATATTCTGATAAAATTGGATTACTAATTGCTAGAAACTTATCAGAGAAACATAATGGATCAAAATTTATTGTTGATGTTAAATCAACGGGATTATATGCGAAAGATAAAATTCTTTTAAAAAATAATTGTAAAACAATTTATTGGAAAACAGGCCATTCTCATATTAAAAGAAAAGTTAATAGTGAAAAAGCTCTTGCGGGTTTTGAAAAGAGTGGACATTTCTTTTTTAATGATCGACTGGGTTATGGGTATGATGATGGTATAAACTCAGCTATACAAGTCTGCAATTTATTAGATAATCAAAATAAAAAAATGAGTGAAATATTTGAAGAACTTCCAAAAACTTATCAAACACCGACAATGGGTCCTTTTTGTAAAGATGAAGAAAAATATAAAGTTGTAGAAAATCTAATTAAAAAAGTTGAAGAGATTAAAATTAATAAAATAAAAATTGATAGTCAAATAATAATTGAAGTACTCACTGTTAATGGTGTCAGGTTTTCTTTTGAGGATGGTTCCTGGGGATTAATCAGAGCTTCATCCAATAAACCTTCATTGGTAGTTGTTACTGAAAGCCCTACATCTGACAGAAGAAAAAAAGAAATATTTAATTTTATAGATAAATTGCTACAGGAAACTGGCAAGGTCGGTGAGTATGATCAAAAAATATAATTAAATATTAAGATATCTATATAAAAAAATAGTACCAACTACATATAAAAAAATTCCGAATAATTTTTGAATTTTTGCTTTATCAATCTTGTGGACTGTATTTGCACCTACTCTAGCCATAAGCATTGTTATAGGTATAAATATTAAAAAAGCTGGAATGTTTATAAATCCTATACTTAATGGTAAATTTGCCTCTAAAAATGATCCAGTAGTTAAAAACCCTATCGCTCCAAATAGCGCAATAATAAAACCTATAGCTGCTGCACTTCCAATTGCTTTGTTAATTGGATAACCAAAATACCTCAAAATTGGTACATTCATAATTGCTCCACCTATTCCCATGGGGGCTGAGATAAAACCCGAAGCAAGTCCAAAAAAAATTCTCGGTATTAAATTAAATTTTGTTTTTATTTTACTTGTCTTATCTTTAAGGTTTAAAAGATAAGCTCCTAAAAAATAAACTATAATCGTAAAAAATAATAATAACGACTTAGTATTCATTATTGCTGCAAAAAAAGTACCTGTTAAAACACCAATGATTACAAAAATGCCATATTTTTTAATTACATTTGCATCTACTGCGCCGTGTTTTCTGTGAGTGATAACTGATACTACAGATGTTGGAATAATTATGGAAAAAGAAGTTCCAACAGCTAGATGCATCAAATAATTAGGGTTTATATTTAAACTTTCAAAAATAAAAAATAAAAATGGAACTGTTATAAGTCCACCTCCTATACCAAATAATCCAGCAAAAAAGCCAACTGGAAAAGCAGTTATTAACATCAAAAATATAAAAAATAAATATTCGTTTGATAATATTGAACTAATCAATTTGACCTTCTGTGTGTGCTTGTGGAGCTAACCTTACTTTATCCATAATATGATCAATTTTTTTGACATCTGCATCTCTCACACACATATTTTCACTAAGATATCTTTTCCAAAAACTTGATCCTGTTTGTCCATGAAATAATCCTAAGGTATGTCTCATAATTTGGTTCATTCTTGTTCCTTTTTTTATTTCATTTTTTACATAAGGTATTAATTTTTCAATTACTTCTTCTCTAGTAAGAATATTATCATTTTTAAAAATTTCTTTTTCAATATCTGCTAGAATGTATGGTGAATGATAAACGGCTCTTCCAATCATTGTACCATCAGTTTTTTTTAAATGATTTTTAATTTGTTCAATAGAAGTTATTCCACCATTTACTATTATCTCTAAATTTTTAAAATCTTTTTTTAAATTATAAACCATCTCATATTTTAAAGGAGGAATATTTAAATTTTGTTTCGGAGTATATTTACCTAACATAGCTTTTCTTGCATGAATAACAAATGTTTTTACTCCTGTTGATTTTAAAAGATTGATGAAGTTATATAAATTTTCATAATCTTCTACGTCATCGTAACCGATTCTTGTTTTAACTGTAACCGGTAGAGTTGTAGAATTTACCATTTTGTCTAAACAATCCGCAACTAAATTTGGTTCTTTTATTAAACATGCTCCAAATTTATTTTTTTGCACTTTTTTGCTTGGACAACCTAAGTTTAAATTTATTTCGTCATATCCAAATTCTTCTCCAATTTTTGCCGCTTGTGCAAGAAGTCTTGGTGAAGAACCTCCTAATTGTAATGCAACTGGTTTTTCATCTGCATTAAATGATAATAATTTTTTTTTATCACCTCTATCTATAGCCTCAGAAACAATCATTTCAGTGTACAAGAGTACATTTTTACTTATTAATCTAAGAAAATATCTCTCATGTCTATCAGTACAGTCCATCATAGGAGCAACTGAAACTTTCCTATTCATAACTTGCTTTTATATTATTTTTTTAAGAATTTGTATCTTCTGTATTTTCTTCTGGAGCTTGATTTTCATTTTCCGATAATTCATCCAAAGAAACCTCCTTTTCGGCTGTTTCATCAGTAGTTTTATCTACATTTGTTTCATTGGAACCTTTTAATTCTTCAATGTCTTCCTTGGTAACTTGTAATTTTTCTGGTATTTTTCTAGCTCTTTTTGATGGCAATATAGGTGTGCCGCTTTTTGAAATTTCTCCTTTATATAAATTTTCAAAATCGTCTCCAATATCTTCATCGTCCTCTAAACCATCATCAACTTGTTCTACATGTTTTCTCAATTTATATATTGCACTTTCAGTTAATTCTGGAACTTTAATCTTTTCTGAAGCAATTTCTCTTAATGCTACTACTGTGTTTTTGTCATTGTCTCTATCCAATGTTGGTTCAACTCCTGAATTTAATTGAGTAGCTCTTTCTTTTGCAACTAAAACTAGTTGATATGGGCTATCTACTTTATCTATACAATCTTCTACGGTAACTCTTGCCATGACGAGCTATTTATACTCCGAATTAAATAAAATCAAGGTATTTTTATATTTTTATAGGATTTAACTTATTTCTTACTAAAAATAATAAAATTATTGATAATGATATGTATGAAGCAGATACTAAAGAAATCTGTTCAATTGAAAAACCTTTGTCTATTAGAAAACCAAAAAGTGCAGTTCCAAAAGCTGTTGCAAAGACCATTAAAGCTGTAGTCAAAGCCTTTATAGAACCAATATATTTAACACCATAAATTTCTGCCCAAGTTGATGAGCCCAAAACATTAGCAAGACCATTGCTAATTCCAATCAATCCTAGAAAAAAGAATGCTGAAACAGGATTATCAAAAAAATATATAACTATTGCTGAAAATAGTAATGGTATATTCATATAAATTAATAGTTTTCTACTAGAAAATTTATCAATTAAAAAACCTGAAAGAAATAATGTAATTACAGAAAAAATTGAATATGCCATAAATGACTGAGCAATAATATATGGTCCCCAATTTTTTGAGGTAAGTATAAAAGATTGGTAAACAAAAACACCTGTAGCGATCCAGGGCATTGCCAACATATTCGAGCAAATCACATAAAATCTATAATCTTTAATAACTTCTAATCTTTTCCATTGTTTAATTTTTTTTTTATCTGCTTTGTTTTTTTCTACTTCTTCTCTTGAATCTAAATTTATATTTCTTACTAAAAAAAATGAAATTAAAGGAAGAAAAATCAATACAATGATTGAAATAAATATCCAAATATTTCTCCAATCTATTAAAGAAAGCATGTATATCATTAAAAGCGGTAAAATAAATTCTGCTGCTGACAATCCAAACCATCCTGTACTTAGAGCCTTCCCTCTTGATTTTGTAAAATACCTAGAAATAGTAGTCGTTGCTGTATGAGACATCATGCCTTGTCCAGAAAACCTCATCAAAAAAATTGATAAAAATAGAAAAATAATAGAAGAAATTTTAGAAAATAAGAAACATGAAAATGATAATAAAATCGATACAAAAAACGCAAATTTCAAAACATTCATATCATCAATTTTTTTCCCTAACCATATTAGTAAAAAACTACTTAATAATGTTGCAGAAGCATATATATTTCCAAATTGGCCGTGGGTAATTTGTAATTCATTTCTTATGCTTGAATTGAATATTCCTAAAAAAAAACTCTGTCCAAAACTTGAAAAAAATGTAAATATAAAACCAAATATAATTACTTTTAAACTTAAACTTTTAAACATTTTAAATTATGACTTGTAATGTTGCTTTCATAGGACTTGGTGTCATGGGCTATCCAATGGCTGGTTATATATCAAAAGCTGGACACAATGTAACTGTTTATAATCGCACAACTTCAAAAGCTGATAAATGGATAAAAGAATATAAAGGTTCAAAAGCAGAAACACCTGCAAAAGCTGCTGAGGGAGCTAATTTTATTTTTACCTGTGTAGGAAATGATAATGATTTATCTGAAGTGGTTTTAGAAAAAAATGGAATTTATAACACTATAAAAAAAGGTGCTGTGCATATTGATAATACAACTGCATCTGCGGAAATTGCGAGGAAATTATATAAATCTTCGAAGGCTCACGGTTGGGGTTTTTTAGATGCTCCCGTATCCGGTGGACAGGCCGGCGCTGAAAATGGATCTCTCACTGTAATGATAGGTGGAGATCAAGAAGATTATAATAAAGCAAAACATATTATTGATTGTTATAGCAAGAAGATGAAATTACTTGGAAAAGCTGGAAATGGTCAATTAGCAAAAATGGTAAATCAGATTTGTATCGGTGGTTTAGTTCAAGCATTATCTGAAGGAATTAATTTTGGAATAAAGGCTGGTTTAAATATGGAAGATGTTATCGAAGTTATATCAAAGGGTGCTGCTCAATCATGGCAAATGGAAAATAGATATAAAACAATGATTGATAACAAATTTGATTTTGGTTTTGCTGTAGATTGGATGAGAAAAGACTTAAAAATTGCAATGGATGAAGCAAAAAATAATGGTTCGTTATTACCAATAACAAAAATTGTAGATGAATATTATAGTGAAGTTCAAGCTATGGGTGGAAAAAGATGGGATACATCTAGTCTAATTAAAAGATTTAGAAAGTAGCGTTGTATGCAACCAGCATACTATGAAAATTTTAGTGAAATAAAAAAAAAGATCTGGTCAATGTTAGATGATGCAGTAACTAACAGAAGTTCACAATTTAGAATTCCTGTTTTTGTTTGTGGAGACCAAAAAGAGTTTGATGGAAGAATTGTTGTACTTAGAAAATCTGATCAACCAAATGATTTAATTCAATTTCATAGTGATATTAGATCAGATAAGATTGAAAAATTAAAAAAAAATCCAAAAGCTGCAATGCTTTTCTACGACAAAGAAGAAAAAATCCAAGTAAGATTAAAAGTTCAATGTACTATTAATCATAATAATGAAATTGCTAAAGAATCTTGGTCTAAAACTCAACATATAAGCAGAAAATGTTATTTAGTTGAAAATGGACCGGGTACAGTATCAGATAAACCTACCTCAGGATTAAAACCTGAATTAGATAACTTTGATTTTACAAAGGAAAAAAGTGAAGAAGGTTACAAAAATTTTACTGTAATTCAATGTAAAATAAAATCTATTGAATGGCTTTATTTGGCTGCCAAAGGACATAGAAGAGCTAGATTTGATATTGAAAAAAATAAAGATATTTGGCTTATTCCTTAAATTTTTTAAAAAATTTCATAATTTAATTTTTTTAGATCTTCAGAAAAAATATTGTTTATTTTTTTTAAAACATCCTTTGGAAGTATTTCTCTCCAATTATTTGCTTCGCCTTGGTTAAAGAATTTTATTCTTTTTCCTGTTTTTTGCCCAAGATTAGATTCGGGGAACCCATTTTCTTCTTCATTTTTTTTTAAAATTTTAAAATCACAATTTTTTATTGAATTGTTTGCTTTTTCTTTGTCAAATTTAATAAAATTACTGTTACTTTTCAAATTTATAAAGTTAATAATTTTTTCTAATGTTAAAAGTGCATTATCTTCAAGATCTTCATACTTTACTAATAAAGTTGGAAATAATTGGTTTTCTATCCAAGTTTTATAATGAATGTTCCATGAACTTAAAAAATTAAAATTAACATATTTATCTTCAATCTTTTCTGAAAGTATATTTTTTTCATTTGTCATAAACTTAAAAGCCTCTTCATAATCAATTTCATAATAGTTTTTAATTGATGTAATAACGTTTCTAGGATCTCTAATTATATAAATAGAGCCACAAGTATTTTGTTCATCTGTAAATTGATTATTATTAATGCTGCCTAGGGCATTATGAGTCTTCAATAATCTTATTTTATAATCTGAATTTATTTTTTTTTGAGCTTCTATCCAATATTTAGCCGTGTCGTCAACATTTACTAGACTATCTTTATAATCTTTAAAAAATTTTCTCGCAGGAAAAGCATAGATTTTTTTAAGTAAATCAAAATTGAATTCTCCAGTTTTAGTAAAATAATAAGATACTAACAAAGATCGCAACCATGTATTTCCGCTCTTTGGATATGAAGCTAGCCAAATTATCATATTTTAGAATATTTTTTCCAATTATTCTGATAGTGAAATGCGTTTTCTTTTATTTTTTCTATTTCGTTATCTGTAACTTTTCTTATTATTTTTCCTGGCGACCCCATGACCAGTGAATTGTCTGGTATTATTTTATTTTCTGTTATGAGTGATTTTGCACCTACAATGCAATTTTTTCCAATTTTAGCGTTATTTAATATTACCGCTCCTATGCCAATCAAGCTATTGTCATCAATTGAGCATCCGTGCAGCATCACAAGATGACCTACGGTCACATTTTTACCTATTTTTAGTGGATATCCGGGATCAGTGTGTAAAACACTTCCATCCTGAATGTTAGAGCCTTCTCCAATATAAATGTTTTCTATATCTCCTCTTAAAGTTGCATTAAACCAAATACTTGTATTTTTTTCTAGAGTTACATCGCCTATTACTACTGCATTAGGGGCTACCCAATTTTCGCCAGAGTTTTTTGCTTTTTTATCTTTTAAATTATAAAACATAAATTATATATTCTTTTAACATGTCACTTACAAAAACACCAATATGTGAATTTGGAAATAAAGCCAAAGATTTTCAATTAAAATCTACAAGTAATAAAATAATTACGCTTGAAGATGTTAAAGGCGAAAATGGAACTCTTATAATGTTTATTTGTAATCATTGCCCATATGTTAAAGCAGTAATTGAAGATGTTGTCCAAGATACTAGGCAACTAAAAACACAAGGAATAAATTCAGTTGCTATTATGTCTAATGATATAAAAAACTATCCAGAAGACTCATTCGAGAATATGATTGAATTTTCAAAAAAAAATAATTTTAATTTTCCATATTTAATTGACGAAACTCAGGAAGTTGCCAAATCGTATGGTGCAGTTTGTACGCCAGATTTTTTTGGTTATAATAAAAAATTAGAATTACAATATCGTGGAAGGATTAGAGAGTTAAAAGAACTTAAACCTGTTAGAAGTGGTGAAAGTGATTTGTTAAAAGCTATGAAAATGATTGGTAAATCTGAAAAAGGTCCAACTGACCAAATTCCTAGCATGGGATGTAATATTAAGTGGATCAATTAATCAATGTATTTAGTTGTAACTAGATCATTTCCTCCAGAAGTTGGTGGTATGCAAAATTTAATGTGGGGATTAGCTAATAATCTTTCAAAACATTTTATGCTCAAAGTTTTTGCAGATTACCACTCTCATCACAAAGATTATGATGAAAAAGTGTCTTTTAGCATTGAAAGAATTGGAGGAGTTAAATTATTAAGAAAATATAGAAAAGCACATTTGGTTAATGAATATTTAAAAAAAAATAAAAATATTAAAGGAGTAATAGCTGATCATTGGAAGAGCTTAGAGTTAATTAAAACTAATAAAAAAAAAATTTGTCTAATTCATTCCAAAGAAATTAATCATCCTAAAGGAAGTAGTATTAACAAAAGAATTTTGAGTGTTTTAAATAATGCTGATATTGTTGTTTCAAATTCAAAATTTACTAAAGATTTAGCTGTTGATTGTGGAGTTAATAAAGAGAATATATCAGTTATAAATCCTGGCGTTTATCCTGCTGAAAATTTGGATAAAAATTCAGTCAATGAAGCTGAGAAATTACTACATAATAGAAAACCGAGATTAATTACAGTTTCTAGATTTGATAAAAGAAAGAACCATGATAAGATTATAATGGCTTTAAGAAATCTAAAAGAAATTTACCCAGATATTGTCTATATTTGTATTGGATATGGTGAAGAAGAGGAAAATATTAAAAACTTAGTTAAAGAATTAAATTTAACAAATCATGTTTTATTTTTAAATAATATCTCATCAAATTTAAAAAATGCATTAGTTTCAAAATCCAATGTATTTGTAATGCCTTCAATTATTTATAAAAAATCAGTAGAGGGTTTTGGAATCGCTTTTGTTGAAGCTGCACAATATGGAATTCCATCTATAGGTGGCAAGGATGGAGGAGCTTCTGATGCAATAGATCATGGAAAAAGTGGATTAATTTGTGATGGAAATAGTTTGGATGAAATTTATTCTTCAATAAATTCTATTTTAGAGAACAAAAAATTTATTGAATATGGAAAAATTGCCAAAGAAAATTCAAATAAATTTGAATGGGACAAAATAATTCAAGATTATAAGAGAATTTTAAACTAAATAATTAAATACTAATTTTTTCAAAAACTTTAGAAGCACTTAGTTTATATAAATCTTCAACCTCAATAGCCTTAAAATTTTTTCTTTCAATGCTAACTTTATAGGCAGTAGTATGTTTTCCAAATAAAGTTAGGCCTTTTGCATTAAGATGCGCAGCCATGTGTGCGGGTCCGGTATCATTTGCAATCACAAAAGAACTTTGTTGTATTAAAGTTGATAACTGAGAAATATTTAAAGATTTTCCTTCGTCTAAAATACAATGCGCATTTATTTCTTTGGCATTTTTTATTTCATTTGGGCCAGGCGCAACTAAAATTTTATATTTATTACCATATTTATTTTCTATTAATTTAATTAGTTCATTATAATACGGCCATTTTTTAATTAAAAGATGTTCAGAGCAAAAAGGAAATAACAATATATATTTTTCTAAATTATATTCTTTTTTAATTTTACTAATATCTGAATTTGCCCAACTAAAATCTGGCAACATTGTATGGTAAGTTGAAATTCCAGAAGTTTTTAATTGATGATCAAATCTTTCAAGAACAGAAATTTTATCAAATTCCAATTTATTTTTATCTATTGGTAAAGTTGTTTCCGAACTTGACCAAACATTAAAATCTTTTTTTGGAAATAAAATATTTTTATAAAATGTTGTTCTAGATGAATTTTGTAAATCATAAATCTTTTTAATATTTAATTTTTTTATTTTTTTCATTAGAAAATATAAATAGATTAAATTAAATCTAGATAATCTTTTGTCTAAAATTACCTCATGAATAAAAGGATTTTTTTTAAATAAATCAAAATAAGGCTTTGTAGTTAAAAGATAAATTTTATCTTCCTTATGATTTTCAGATATATCTTGAATTGCACCACTGGCTTGCGCTATATCTCCTAGAGAACCATGTTTTATTATTAAAATATTAGACATAGTTTAAACAATTTAACATAGTATATTTTTTTATGAATAAAATTCTTGTAGAAGTATCAGTTGGAGAATTGCTAGACAAAATTTCAATATTAGAAATTAAGAAGCTAAAGATATCAGATGAAGAGTCATTAAAATTCATTGAAAAAGAATATTTGGTTTTAAAAGAACAATTAGATCAAAATATTAAATCTGACAATAAAATTAATGAATTATTTAGATCTTTAAAAGATATAAATTTGAAGTTGTGGAATATTGAAGACCATAAAAGAATGTGTGAAAAAAATTCAGATTTTGGCGACGAATTTATTAAATTTTCAAGAGATATACATTTTCTAAATGATGAAAGATCAAAAATAAAACTTGAAATTAATAAATATACAAATTCCAAGATACGAGAAATTAAAATGTATACTAATTATTAATAGCTATATTTTTTTTCTAAATATTTTATAAAATTATGAATTATAAATGTCATTAATAAATAAATACTTCCAGCTACTATAAAT
>MDTA01145562.1_pt1 | contig 11117 bp, 8 predicted proteins | sample 811151 | NCBI WGS metagenome assembly MDTA01 (sample SAMN05326648, study PRJNA326480) | marine metagenome | isolation source: seawater | place: Indian Ocean: South | collected 2010 | reverse complement strand
TTTCACTAATAAGTGCTTGAATATTAGACCGAGCTACATCTTCAACATATATAAAATCATAAGCTTGAGAGCCATCTCCATTAATCAGGGGTGCTTCATTAGCTTCAATTTTATTTAACATTACAGGAACAACTCCTGTATATGCAGCAGTTTGATCTTGATTTGGGCCATAAACATTCATATACCTTAATCCAATTACTTTTAACCCATAACGGTCATTAAAAGCAGTAGCCATAGCTTCTCCAGCAATTTTGGAGGCACCATAAAAATTTTTATTATTTAAAGGATGATCCTCTGTCATGGGTAACTCTACTGCATCACCATAAACAGATGCTGATGAGGACCAAATGAGTTTCTTTATATTGTTTTTTACACAAGCCTCCAAAATATTAAATGTTCCAGCAATATTAACATCAAATGCAGTTCGTGGGTAATCCTTACAATGTAATAACCACATTGCTGCCAAACTAATCACAAAATCCATCCCTTCCATCGCATTATTTAAAATATCTATTTCACGGATATCTCCTCCAAAAGGAAATAGAGAACATCTATCGTCTTTTAATTGCTCTGACAGATATGATTTACTACCTCGAGCAAAATTATCATATACTACAACTTTTTTAAGAGGGTACTTTAATAATTCAGAAACAACAAAGCTGCCTATAAATCCAGCTCCACCAATTACCAATACATTTGAATTTTCTAATTTCATGTTACTGTATTTCTAATTTTACTGACTATCTCAATTGAATTTTTTGCATCTAAAAGCCCATATCCTTTAGCTTCAATTATCTTTTGATAGCTTACAGTGTGTAGATCTGTAAAGCCTTTACTAAATTCAATTTCCTCCCCCTCAATGGATAGAGTTCTAAAAGTAGAGAGCCCTTTTTCTTTTGCTGCTAGGGGTAAATTTTCTGAGTTAATACTTAAATACCAATCTACTTTTGCTTTTTGCAAAATAAGTGTTCCTGCATTGGTATCCATAGTTTTTGTATGAACAGAAAAATCTTGCATTGGTCCAAATATCCATTGAAGCATATCAAAGAAGTGAACTCCAATATTACTAGCAATACCTCCTGATTTAGATTCATCACCTTTCCAGGAGGTAAAATACCATCTACCTCGAGAAGTAATATAGGTTAGATCAATGTCATAAACCTTTTCTCGTGAACCTTTCTCAACTTTATTTTTTAGGTTTAAAATGGAATCATGGTGTCTTAATTGAAGAATGGTATTTACTTTATTGGAGTATTCCTTTTCTAATTCAATTAATGCATCCAAGTTCCATGTATTTAAAACCAAAGGTTTTTCACATATCACATTTGCTCCTATACGAAGTCCGTAACGGATATGTGAATCGTGCAGATAGTTGGGGGAACAAATTGAAACATAATCAATGTTGGTTCCTCCTCTTTTTAATTTCTCTATATGCCGGTCAAATCGTTCAAACTCATTAAAAAAACTTGCCTGAGGAAAATAACTATCAATTATTCCAATTCCATCATAGGGGTCATATGCAGCAACTAAATCATTACCAGTATCTTTTATTGCTTTCATATGGCGAGGAGCAATGTATCCTGCAGCGCCAATGAGTACAAAATTTTTCATTCTTTTTTAACTGTATTATTATTTAAAAAATATTTTTCTCCACTTTCAGGACAAAAAGCAACATTATTTTTATTAAAGTTGAGTCTGTGTCCAAATTCACTTACCCATCCAATTTGTTTTGCAGGATTTCCAGCCACCAATGCATAAGGAAATACATCTTTGGTTACAACAGCACCAGCTCCAATCAAACAATATGATCCTAATTCATTTCCACATACAATAGTAGCATTAGCACCTATTGATGCTCCTTTCTTTACTAAAGTCTTTACGAACTTATCCCTACGCACGATTGCTGATCGCGGGTTGATAATGTTTGTAAAAACCATTGAAGGCCCCAAAAAAACGTCATCTTCGCAAACCACTCCAGTATATATTGAGACATTGTTTTGAACCTTAACATTGTTACCTAAAATCACTCCGGGGGAAATGACTACATTCTGCCCAACATTACAATTTTCTCCCAATTGCGAATCAGACATGATATGTGAAAAGTGCCATATTTTTGTATTTAGTCCAATAGAACAATTTTTATCAATTACCGATGTCTCATGTACAAAATAATTCTTCATAATCTATAATCTTGCATCCACTTGGTTAGCATCTAAAACTGACTTTAGATCATAAACCACTGACTTTTTTTGGCTTTTTAATGAATCTAAATCAAGCTCAATAAATTCTTCATGGGCCACAGTAAGTATAACCACATCATATTGTTTTGTTTTTGTTATCAACTTAATTCCAAGATATTTATTAACTTGTTTACTATCAGCATGTGGATCAAATACATCTACCTCCATACCAAAACTTTTTAATTCATTATAAATGTCCGGAACTTTTGAATTTCTTATATCAGGACAATTTTCCTTAAAAGTAATTCCCAATAAAAGTGCTTTCGACCCTCGTACTTGAATGCCCTTTTTGTTCATTAATTTTACAGCCTTGTTAGCCACGAAAATCCCCATATTATCGTTAACCCTTCTACCTGATAGTATTACTTCTGGATAATAACCTAAGCTTTCAGCTTTGTGTGCCAGATAATAAGGATCTACACTAATACAATGACCGCCTACTAACCCTGGTTTGAACTTTAGAAAATTCCATTTTGTTGCCGCTGCTTCAATTACCTCAGAGGTATCGATCCCGATCCTATCAAAGATCAATGCTAATTCGTTAACAAATGATATATTCAGATCCCTTTGTGCATTTTCAATTGCCTTGGAGGCCTCTGCCACTTTTATAGATGATGCTTTGTGCGTGCCTGCCTTAATAATTTTTTGATATAATTTATCTACCATCTCTGAAATGTGAGGAGTGGAACCTGAGGTTACTTTTTTGATCTTTGTGAGTGTATTAATTTTATCTCCTGGATTAATCCTCTCGGGAGAGTAGCCACAATAAAAATCTTTGTTAAACTTAAGTCCAGAATTTTTTTCAAGTATAGGTACACAAAATTCTTCTGTACAACCAGGATAAACAGTACTTTCATAAATCACAATATTATTTGTATTAAGATATTTTCCAACGACTGTGGAAGCAGCTTTTAAATAACTTAAATCTGGAGTTTTATTCCTATTGATTGGTGTGGGGACCGTAATTATGTAAATATCATATCCCTTTAAATCTTTTTCATTTGAACTAACTATAAGTTTTTTATTTATCACCTTATCTAAATCATCTAAATTAGCTTCATCTGTCTTGTCTACTAACCTATTAAGTTCTGCTACTCTATCTTTATTTTTATCATAACCAAGCACATGAAAATGTTTGGCAAATTCAATTGAGAGAGGTAATCCAACGTAGCCTAGACCGATTATAGCAATTTTATGTTCAATATTCATGATCCTATTGAATAAATTGTGTCAGTTGTTGAAAGGCCTTTTTGAATAATTTTTCTACCATCAAAAACTTTTTTGTATTGTGAAATTTTATTCCATTTTAAATCTCTAAACTGCTCCCACTCTGTTAAAATAGCAATAGCTTCTGATTCATTTAATGCGGAAATATGATTACTTGAAATAATTACTGAACTATTTCTTTTCTTTATTTCTTCATAAGATAGAGAAAGTGATTCCCAAAGTAGTTTCAAATCTGTTCTTATTTTATCCTCTTTTACCATAGGGTCATAAACTTTAACAATAGCACCTGCCTCTAAAAGTTTATTTGTTACATAAATTGCTGCAGATTCCCTACTGTCATTTGTGTTGGCTTTAAATGCCCAACCTAAAACAGCAATTTTTTGATCTTTAACTTCTCCACCAAGGTTATCAATTATCTTTTGAGCAAATCGATTTTTTTGATAATCATTAATTTTAAGAACTTGGTGCCAGTAATCAGCAACTTCATCTAAACCGAAGTGCTTGCACAGGTATACTAAATTAAGTATGTCTTTTTGAAAACAACTGCCACCAAAGCCAACTGAAGTATTTAAAAATTTTGGTCCAATACGATGGTCCATTCCTACTGCTTTGGAGAGTTCTTCTATGTCAGCACCTGTTTTTTCACAAAGTGCAGAGAGACTATTTATAGAGGAAATTCTTTGAGCTAACATAGCATTAGAAGATAATTTTGCAAGCTCAGAAGACCAAACATTTGTTATCAAAATTTTCTCTTTGGGAATCCACTGAGAATAAATGTCAAGTAAAGCAGCTACTGCTTCTTTTCCTGAACCTGTTGAATCTCCACCAATTAAAACCCTATCGGATTTAAATAAATCATTAATTGCAGTTCCTTCGGCTAAAAACTCAGGATTGGAGAGTATTTCAAAGTTAACACTTGGATCTCCTTCGGCTATAAGAATTTCTTTTATTTTTTCGGCTGTTCTAACAGGTAAAGTTGATTTTTCAATTACAATTTTATCCGACTTAGCTACTTTCGCAATATTACTAGCACAAGCCTCAACATATTTCAAATCTGCAGCCATCCCAGCTCCAGGTCCATTAGTTTTGGTAGGGGTATTAACAGCCATGAAAATCATTTCTGAACTATCAATATTTTGATCGATTTCAGTAGAAAAAAATAGATTTTTTCCTCTGGTCTGAGATATAACTTGAGCTAGTCCTGGTTCATAAACTGGTAAATTGTCAAGATTTTTGTGATTCCATGCTGCAATTCTATCGGAGTCAATATCTACTACAGTAACAACAATTTCAGGGCATTTTAGAGCAATCACTGCCATAGTTGGTCCTCCCACATATCCAGCCCCAATACAGCATATCTTTTTAACCTTCATAGAGCAAAATGTGTTTGCGTTCACTCAAAAATTTTGAGGCTAAATAAAAACTAACTTTTCTTTTTATGAGTTTTTCAATTTTTTCCTCCAATTGAGTAATATAACTCATGTTTAAATCCTTTCCAATCAGAAAAACCTCAATATTTCCAGTATCATTTCCCTCAGCATAATCTCCAACTAAGACTATTTTTTTAACATTTCCCATTCTTTCCAAAACAGTCTCCACTATATCCTCTAAACCTAAATGTTTTAGGACCACTTTTCTCAAAATATCATATAAAGGGTGTTTAGTGTTTGCTTGATATTCAATTTTATTATCATTCTTGACTTTATCAAGATATCCAGCATCATGAAGATGATTAAGTTCTTTGCGAATAGAATTAGAGGATTCACCCATTTCGGATGCAAGTCCATTTAGGTAACCCCGGTTGGCCTGTGAAACAAAAAATTTGATCAACAACCTCAACCGGGTTTTAGAGGTTATAAGCTCTCCTAACATTATAATTAATCTAATTCAAGTACCAAAAGTACTTAAAAATTATATATTATCAAAAATTTTCAAGTAAAAAAAGTACTTAATTTTAATTTTGCTCTAAAAAATATTAGTTGCAACGTTGGTCGTATGTGGCTTGAGCTTGGGTATAACCAAAATTTATGGACTTTAATAAAAGCTCACAGGCTCTTTTATTTCCACCAATATTAAAATTAGTCAATGCACATATGTACTCAGATTTGCCAGTTTCAATCTGAAAATTATTCATGACTTTTTCAGAATAAATTATTGCTTTACCATAATCACCACCCATAAAATATGCGCTAGCAGCATTTTCAAAGTGGGCGTACTCAAGCGAATCTATCGATGCTGCGCTTTCAAATTTAAGTGCAGCCTCAATGTAAAGACCTTTATTAAAAAAGTTTAGCCCTTCTTTTGAGATTAAATTCGCACTATTAATATTAGCATTTCCAATTACTGCAAGTTTTTTTAGGGAAAAAAGCTCCTTATCTTCTGGAAATAACTTAGCCGCCTGAGTAGCAAATTTTACTAAATCCTTTTCACCACCCTCTACTATTTGAGATAAAACAATCAAAAAGTTTTTCCATATAACTGGTCCAGATTTTTTTGATAACAGATCAAAAGCTTTTTTTGTCTCAATTACATCCTTTTTCACTGCAAGGGTTTGAGCAAAGGTAGAGGCATGTAATGCGTTTTTTGGTAGTCCATAAAAAGCTTTTTTTGCATTTACAAAAGCGCTATCTATTTTATTTTGCTCTAAAAAAATCTGTGCTTTTAAATTTTCACTAAAAAATAAATACGGATTTGCGGGTATTCCCTCATTTAATAATCTAATTGCTTTATCATATTTTTTTGCATTGAAATAATACCTTGCTTTAATAGATTTCATAGGTATTGTTGTGACAGTTATATTTGGTAAATCAGGGGTTATATTATCAATTTTGTTCATCGCAATACTATACTTGCTTGAATTAAAATCTCTTAACAAAAACATTTGCCCTTTAAGAGATTGATAAGTAGTGTGGGTGATTTTTGAACTAAAAATCATTAAAACAATAACAAGAAGAGGAAATAAGATCGTTAAAATTGACTTTAGTTGACTTGCATTCGATTTTTTTTCTCGATTATAATAGTAAGAAAGCAAAGCCATAGTGAGTGCCCAAGGAGCTAGTACCTGTGGGCGGGCAATCGGGAAGTTTAAATTTGCATCAATAAAATATACTCCTAATGCAGAAATAAGTAAAAATATAAATGATTTATCTTCTAATTTTAGATCAGATTTAAAAAGTAGAATAAAGCCAAAGTATCCCCCAATTAGAAAAACCCCCAAATAAAGTAAAAAACCTATAATACCTAACTCTGCTCCCAGCTGAATAAAATCACTGTGCGCATGATATGGAACAATATAACCGTCTATATCTTCTCGATCATAATGAATCGAGGATAGCTTCCAATTACCTATCCCAACACCAAAAATAGGATTGGATGAAAAATGATTAACTACATCTTCATAATAACGTAAACGCTTACTAATGGAACCATCAGCTTGACTAATAGAAATTGTAGCAGCACGTGAAATTGCATCTGCTCCTTTTTCAGAGGTTAAGATTTGATTTAACCCTAGTGCCAGTATCAATGGAATAATATAAAATATGTTGGGAGTGAAATCTTTTATACTCTTGGATTTTACATAGAGAAATGAAGTCCAGAAAAGAAGTAAAATCCCAATTAAAGATGCTGCAACAAAAGATGCCCTACTTTGGATGATACTTAATGAAAATAGGCTAAAAAAGATTAAAAGGGAGTATGTAAATTTCAGCCAAAGTTTTTGATTACAAATAATCAAATAAAGTACATAGGGTATTTTAATTGCAATAGAAAAAGCAGTAATGTTTCTGTTTGCAGTAACCCCCTTGAGCTCACCAGGATCAATGGCACCTGCCTTGAACATTTCTAAAGCTTGTTCCAAAACCGCATAAACTTCAATAATTAATATCCCCGTTATGGCGATACTTAAAAGACGATTCTTATTTTTTATGTTATATAAGATTATTCCTAAATTCAAAAACATAAATAATGTATTAAAGTGGCGAACGATATTAACCAAAACTTCAGTTGGATTAATTGCATAGAAATAAGATATTGCAGCCCATACTACAAAAGAGATATAAAAAATGCTCATCCAGGAACTTAATACTGAAATGATTCTATCACTGTAATTTTTTCGATTAAGAAAAAGATATATCCCAGTACAGAGATTTAAAATGCTTAGGTACAACCACTGAGGAGCAATTTTATCAACAGCCTCCCAATTGGGGATAAATCCCACACACATAAATCCAATTATAAAAATAGAGGGTACAAAGTTAGAGGTGTCTAATTTGTTTTGCTTTGGGGCTATTTTAGCCATCTTTCATATTATTCTTGTTATTTTGCAATATATAAATTTATTTGAATAATTTATTTCACCTGAACTATGAATAAAATTCATATTTTAATAACTATAATATTAAGTATAACAATTGCTTTCGCATTAAAAAAAATTTTTACAAAACTCGGGAAGTTTGATGCAATAAATTACCGTTCGGTCCATAAAACTCAAGCAACTAAAACAGGGGGAATAGCTGTTTTTACAACTTTATTTTTGATATCTGTTTTTTTGTATTTATCTGAACAAAAGTTATTTGATTTTTCTCTTTTAATTCCCTTAGGAATTATGTTTATGGTTGGGGTTTATGACGATTTTTACAATGCAGATTTTAAATTGAAATTTTTTCTTCAAATTATTGTAGCAAAAATCTTAATTGACCAAGGTTTTGTAATTGACCACTTTCATGGTGTACTTGGAATACAAGAAATTCCTAGGGTAGCTAGTCAAATCTTTACAGTTTTTGTTTTTTTAGTTATTGTAAATGCAATCAATTTTATTGATGGAATTGATGGTCTGGCTGTTACTGAAATGATAAAAGTTGTTTTGCTAGTAGAATTTTTTTCAATAAATCAATCACCAATTTTTGTACTCGGTATAATTGTAGCTCTCTCTTCATTACCATTATATTATTTAAATTTTAAAAAAGAAAATAAAGTCTTTCTCGGAGATGCAGGTTCATTATTATTTGGAACATTGATTGCTATTTACCTTTTCCACGTATTAGGATCAGATTATATTTTTAAAGAACAATTCAAGATAAATAAGCCACTACTTACTATTAGCCTAATTATTTATCCATTAATTGATCTTTTGAGGGTATTTATTATTAGAATCGCTGATAAAAAGTCCCCTTTTTCACCAGATCAGAATCATTTGCATCACCTTCTTCTTAAAAAGGGCTTTTCGCATTTAGCCATTGTTTTATTTATTCAAACATTTAGTCTAGGCTTTCTTTCTCTAGTTCAAATTATTGGATAAAAAAAAACCTTTCCAATTGGAAAGGCTTTTTTTTAATCAAATGAAAAATTAATTAATCAGTTAATAATTTAACTTCCAAATCATCATTAATTAATCCATCATTACCAATTAGCTGTTGATTAGCTCCAGCAGTTTGTGCTACACCATCAGCAGCCATATCAGCTTGTGCACTATCTATTTCGATAGACAAAGTAACTGTACCAGCAAGTCTGTTTGTTTGAGCTTTGTAAGCATCGTAGAAAGTTTTGAAACCAGTAACAGTTTCTCCTGTTAATGAAGCAGGAGTATGTGGGTAAGTTTCAGAACCAGCAACAGCCTTGGTGTAAGTACCGTTAACTAAGTTATTGTTAATTGTTACTGTAACAACTGCAATAGGCTCTGCTAGCGTAGTGGCAGAAGGTGCTGTGATGTTAGTCAAAGATGTGTTTCCAGTAATATTAACATGCTTAACTTTAGTCATACTAGACATATCAAGTGCCGTGAAAAGAGGATCTGTATTTCCAGTTACACTAATAGTAATTGCATTATCTCCTTCAAGGAAAGTATGATTTAATGCAAAACTTTCAAGAGCGGTGTTATTTTTAACATCACAAGTGATAATGACACTTCCTTCCACAGTTGCAAGAGAAGTAAGAGTTGAATTATCTACAGTAAGTGTACCAAGATGACCAGCAACGCTTAAAGTAGTTAGCGATGCATTAGCAGCAGTAACTGATAGTGCATTTTCTGTTTCTTGACTATTTGGTGCTACAGTAGCTGCTTTTTTACCAGTGTAGTCTAATTCAGTCAATTTAACGGCAGTTACTAAACTTACAACTCCTGTTTGCTCAAATAACTTTAATATACTAATACTAGCTAAAGTTTTAAGTTTTGCAGGATCATTTAATGATTTTAAATGAACAGTTGCACCAGCTTTTGTATTTATTGTACCAGTTGTAGTACTTAGCGCTGGAGCAGCAAAAGTTGTAGCTTGTACAGCTTCAATTGATCCATCAAGTGTAGCTAGAAGGGGTACAGATATTTCTGATGGCCCAGTAAATGTAACAACTCCTGATGATGATGTTAATCCTCCAATACTTAAAGTTGTAGCAGATACACTCAATGCAGCAGCATTAGTTTGTAGGTTACCAAGATTAACAGAAGTACCAACTAAAGTCGTACCACTTGCTATTGCAGATAAACCGCCAAGATTAATATCTCCACCTGAGGTTATGGTCAAGCCTTTGGCAGTGCTAACTCCAGGAAGACTTACACCTCCAACTGCAGTAATATTTACTGTCCCTATGAAAGAGTTAGAATTAAGTGTGAATTCAGTACTTCCATCTATATTAATAGTTGTAGCAGTTTGAGCTGCTTGGCTATTAGATACAAAAGTAGTAGCAGAAACACAAGTAACGGTTGTAGGTAATACTCCAGAAATTTTTACAACTTCTGCGTGAGGTAAAACAAGCTGGTTGGCAGCAGTTCTTGCAGTTCCTTCAGTTAATCCAGAGAAATCAACTTCAGTGATTGTAACATTAGCTGTTTGAATTGTGATACCTCCAGCAACGCTGTTCAGAGTTGGCATCAATAATTTACCACTTTGGTTGATTTCCATCAGGCCAGTAACTGTGGTAAGTGCACCGGCAGTTAGCGATCCTTTTTCAGCATTTACATCTAAGTTACCTTGAACATATTGTAAAGAAGCAGCTGTAAGTGCCTCATCAGCAGTTATAGTTACAGTTTTCATAACAACTTTGATTTTGTCCATAACGGCATTTAACCTTGCAACATCAGCTGCATCTGTAATATCACTTGCGCCAGTTGTATTTACAACTAAAGATCCATTTATTGTAACATTAGGATCATCAGCGCCCGTAGCAATCAAATCTTCAGCTAATGAAAGCTCAGCTAAAGAAGTAATTCTAACATTTTGGTTGATTACAGCGTTAGCAGTTAAAAGCTCGTTTAACTTCTCAAGAATTAAATCTACCTCAGCATCTAAATCTGCAACTTCAGCTTCAATAGTTTCTAAATCTTCTTCTACAGAGATTGCAGCAACTTGTGCTTTAACATCTGCAACTTCAGTTAAAACAGCTTGTAAGTCTGCATCTGTAAGAGCTGTGCTCGCTAGATTGTCAAGTTTTGTGCTTAATGCAGCAACATTGCTCTGAATAGTAGCTAAGCTAGACACTTCTGATGATAGAGCGGCTATCTTAGTATTCAGATCATCGAATTGATCGTCATAGTTCTGGCACCCAACAACTGCTAGGGCAAGAGCTAATAGACCTAATAAACTTTTTTTCATTTGAATAAAATTAAATTAATTAATAATGTTTATATTTTTTGATTACTATATATGTAAAAAAGCAATC
>MDTA01056868.1_pt1 | contig 11117 bp, 11 predicted proteins | sample 811151 | NCBI WGS metagenome assembly MDTA01 (sample SAMN05326648, study PRJNA326480) | marine metagenome | isolation source: seawater | place: Indian Ocean: South | collected 2010 | reverse complement strand
GTTTTATTAGAGATAACCTTAATTAGTTTTGAAATTCCATCTGGACCAAACTTATCTATTATGCCTATATCACCTTTTTTCCAAAAGAATGAGCCGATTTTTTTCGCTGGTTTAACAAAAATTTTTTCATAAATTTCATCTATGTACCACTTATTAAGTAAAAAATAATAAAGAGGCCTATTAGTATGTTTAACATCATCTAAAATCTTTGGATTTAAAATATATAAATAGAAAGACAGGGGTATTGAAATTATAACCAAGATAGGGGTAATTAATAAAAACCAAAGTGGAATAGTTTCGTGTTTTATTTCATTTAAAAAAAAGATTGAACCTTGCCAAAATTCGTTACTATGATTTCCTATAAAAGTACTTTTAAATACGTATCCTGAAAATATTGCTCCCATTCCTAAAAATACTAATGGAGTCAACATTAACCATGGCGACTCGTGAGTTTCATTTATTGGTATTTTTTTATTGTTATAACTTCCGTGAAAGGCCTTAAAAAATAATCTCCAGGAATAAATTGAAGTTAAAAAGGCTGTAAATATTCCGATTGTAGCTGCATAGTTTCCGAGAGGAGAATTCTTAAGATATGCAAATTCGATAATTGCGTCCTTAGAATAAAAGCCTGATAAAAAAGGAAAACCAGTGAGTGCTAAAGTCCCTAATAGCATAAATAAATAAGTAAAAGGAAGTTTTTTTCGAACTCCACCCATATTTCTTATATCCTGCTCATCCTTAAACGCGTGTATAATAGAACCAGCTCCTAAAAATAATAGAGCTTTGAAGAAGGCGTGAGTAAATAAATGAAACATCGCTACATGATAAGCGCCTATTCCTGATGCAAAAAACATATATCCTAATTGGCTACATGTTGAATAAGCTACAATTTTTTTTATATCATTTTGTACTAATGCAACAGACGCAGCAAATATAGCTGTTATCATTCCCACTATCGTGACTAAATTTAAAGCCACTTGAGAATATTCAAATATCGGTGAGCATCTTACTACAAGAAAAACTCCAGCGGTTACCATTGTTGCTGCATGAATTAAAGCTGAAACTGGTGTTGGTCCCTCCATAGCGTCTGGTAACCAAGTGTGAAGTAAAAATTGAGCAGATTTTCCCATTGCTCCAATAAATAGAAAAATACATATTAAAGTTATTAAATTTGATTCAAAACCTAAAAATTCTATTTTTTTGTCTGCAAACTGGCTTGTTGCTTGAAAAGCTTCATCAAAATTAATAGTTCCAAAAAAGAAAAAAATTAAAAATATTGCGATCGCGAGTCCAAAATCTCCGATTCTATTAACTATAAATGCTTTAATTGCAGCATTATTAGCAGTCTCTTTTTTATACCAAAAACCTATTAACAAATAAGAACATAAACCAACGCCCTCCCAGCCAAAAAAGAGTTGTAAAAAATTATCTGAAACAACTAAAGCTAGCATCGAAAAAGTAAATAGTGATAAGTATGACATGAACCTTGGTTTGTGAGGATCATGACTCATGTAACCAATAGAATATATGTGAACCAAAGCAGATACAAAAGTCACTACTACTAACATTACTGAGCTAAGAGGATCTATATTAATAGACCAATTGGCACTAAAGCCACCAGAACTTATCCATTCAAAAATTACATAATTTCCATAAATGTTATTTTGAATTCCATTCCAAAAAACAATAATTGAAAAAATAGCAGAAACAATCACTAATATGCTAGTAAAGATTTCTGCGAAATAATTAGCTAAAGATCTTCCTAAGTAACCCAAGAGCGCACCAACTAATGGTAAAAATAGTATAGCGTATTCCATTTAGCCTTTCATTCCGTGGATATCCTCAACCCTAATTGAACCTCTATTTCTGTAATAAACTACAATAATTGCTAGGCCTATTGCTGCCTCTGCTGCGGCAACTGTCAAAATTAACATTGTGAAAATTTGACCAACAATATCCCCCGAGAAGATAGAAAATGAAATTAAATTTATATTTACTGCCAATAAAATCAACTCAATAGACATTAAAATTACTATTACATTTTTTCTATTTAAAAAGATTCCTATAACTCCTAAGAAAAAAATTATAGCCCCTAAAGATAAATAGTGCCCTAAACCAATTTCAATCATCAATTTTTACTCCTTGATAAGACTTTACTTCTTTAAGTTCTACTGCAGTTGATGGGTTTCTAGAAATTTGATTTAAATAACTTTGTTTTTTAACACCTACCCTTTCTCTAAATGTCAAAAGAATAGCTCCAATCATTGCTAAAAGGAGTACTATTCCTGCTAATTGAAAATATAAAATGTAATCAGTATACATTACTAAACCTAATTGATGAGTATTTGAAGTTTTAGATAGAATTAACGTACTGCTAGACATTAAATCTTCTTTATATTTCCATCCTCCTACTACAACTAACAATTCTAACAAGATCAATACACTTACTATTAAACCTGTAGGTATATGTGTCGATTTTTTTCCAATAAACCAAGATTGTTTTTGCTCCGCAACATTTAGCATCATAACTACAAATAAAAATAAAACTGCAACTGCTCCAACATAAACAATTAGCAAAATCATTCCCAAAAATTCTGCACCAACCATTATAAAAAGACATCCGACTGAAATAAAATCTAATATCAGAAAGAATACCGAGTTAATTGTACTCCTAGACGTAATTACCATTAAAGAAGAAAAAATTGCTATTACTGAAAAAAAATAAAAAAAAATTGAGTGAACTATCATCTATCTGTAAGGTTTATCTAATTTAATATTTTTTGCGAGAACTGACTCCCATCTATCACCATTTTCTAAAAGTTTTTCTTTATTATAATAAAGTTCTTCTCTAGTCTCTGTTGCAAACTCAAAGTTTGGTCCTTGTACTATAGCATCAACTGGACATGACTCTTGACATAGTCCACAATAAATACATTTTAGCATATCAATATCATACCGAGTTGTTTTCCTGCTTCCATCTGATCTTTCTGCTGACTCAATTGTAATGGCTTGAGCGGGACAAACTGCTTCACACAATTTACAAGCGATGCATCTCTCCTCTCCATTAGGATATCTTCTGAGAGCATGTTCACCTCTCATCCTTGGGCTAATTGAACCTTTTTCAAAAGGATAATTTATAGTTTTTGATTTTCTAAATAATTCTTTAATAGCCATCCATAATCCAGAAATAAATTCTATAAGAAATATAGTTTTAAAAATTCTATATAAATTCATTAAATATTTACCTTAGGTAATTTATCAAAATAAAATAAGAAACTTGCTGTGAGTACAAGATAAATTAGTGAAAATGGTAAAAATATTTTCCAACCCAATCTCATTAATTGATCGTATCTATATCTAGGCACAATAGCTTTAATCAGGGCAAAAAGTAAAAATAAGAATAAAATTTTCATAATCATCCAAATTGGCGCAGGAATTTCATTTAGAGGATAAATATCAATTATTGGCAACCATCCACCAAGAAAAAGTATAGATCCCATGGCACACATTAAGAGTATATTTGCATATTCTCCAAGCCAAAACATTGCATACATCATTCCTGAATATTCGGTTTGGTAACCAGCGACTAACTCAGCTTCAGCTTCAGGTAGGTCAAATGGAGGTCTATTAGTCTCTGCTAAAGCAGAAATAAAAAAAATTACAAACATTGGAAAAAGGGGCACTACATACCATAATTCTTTTTGAGCTAAAACAATATCATTTAAGTTTAATGATCCAACGCACAAAAGAACATTAATGATAATTATTCCTATTGAGACTTCGTAAGAAACCATTTGTGCCGCAGATCTTATTGCTCCCAAAAAAGGATATTTTGAGTTTGAAGCCCAACCTCCCATTATAATACCGTAAACACCTAAAGAAGAAACCGCGAAAAGGTATAAGACTCCAACATTTATATCTGCTAAAACTAAATCTTCACTCATTGGTATTACGGCCCAAGCCACCAATGCCAATGTCATAGTTACAATTGGAGCAAGAATAAAAACTACTTTATTTGCGCTGGCCGGAATTATAATTTCCTTGAAAATATATTTAAGTGCATCAGCAAGTGTTTGAAATAAACCAAATGGCCCGACTACGTTAGGTCCTCTTCTTTTTTGTACTAATCCCCACACTCTTCTATCTAACCAAACAATCATAGCGACAGATATAAGAATTGGAATAAGTAAAAAAATAATTTTATAAATTTCCTGACCTAAAATTTGCAAATATTCTATCATAGATTATCCGTACCAGTTTTATTTGAATTCTGTTTGATCTGTCGACATTCACTCATCGTCTTAGATGCTCTAGCAATCGCATTAGTGAAAAAATAATCCAATTCTTTGATATTGACCTCTTCACTTATAAAGTGATTAGAATTATCGTTTACTACCTCTTTTTTAAATTTAGGTAACTCATTAAGTTTCGTAAAATTTGGAATTGAATCTAAAACCTCTTTTCTTAATGAGTTAGAGTTATATGTATCTTCAGTATTTCCTAGCTTTTTCAAAATTAAATTGAAAATCTTCCAATCCTCTAAAGCATCACCTATTGGATATGAAGCTTTTTTGCACTCTTGTATTCTTCCCTCAAGATTTTCATAAAGACCGTTTTGTTCTGTAAATGCTGCACTGGGCAGAATTAGATCGGCAATTTCTGCGCCTCTATCACCATGGCTACCTTGATAAACAATAAATTCATTATTCTTTTTTATGTCTAAATTATCTGAACCTAGAAGGTATAACAATTTAAATTGGTTGTTTTTTAACTTTTCAAAAAATGAATTTTTTTCCTCGTCTTCCTTGGGTAAAACTTTTAAATCTATCAAACCTACGGTTGATGCGTTTTGTGGAAGGAAATTTAAAGCGTTCCACTCCTTATTAATAAAATTGTTTTTATTTAAAAACTTTTTAAATTCTTCAAATATATATTTGCCGCTTTTTAATTCTAAAGCAGACTCACCTATTATTATTATTGGTTTTTTTGAAGATAATAATTTTTTTGAGAATTCTCCTTCATTATCAAATATTTTTTTTATATCATTTGTGGAATTACCTATAATTTTATAATCATAAGTAAGGTCGCCAGGATCGCCCACTGAGAAAATCGGAATACGTTTTTTAGCGAATGTCTTTCTTATTCTTGCATTAAGCATTGTAGCTTCATGTCTTGGATTAGTTCCAACTAAAAGAATCAGATCAGACTCTTCTATATTTTTTATTGTAGAATTAAATATATAATTAATTTTTTCAGAGGAATTTATGTAAAAATTTTTTTCTCTGAATTCCAAATTTTTGCTTCTTAAAGTATTAAAAAATTTTTTAAAACTCAAAGCATTTTCCAAGTTTACCATATCTCCTATATGTCCACCTATTTCGTTTGAATTAACTGATTTAATTTTTTTTACTAGAATTGAGATTGCTTCATCCCAAGAAGATTTTTGAAGTCTATTGTCTTTTTTAATGTATGGGACATCTAATCTTTGCTTTAAAAGACCATCACAAGAATATCTTGTTTTATCTGAGATCCATTCCTCGTTAATATCATTGTTAAGTCTTGTTAATATTCTTTTTACCTCCCAATTGTAAGTATCGACTCTAATATTTGAACCAACTGCGTCCATAACATCTATACTTTCTGTTTTTTTTAATTCCCAAGGTCTCGCCTCAAAAGCATAAGGTTTTGATGTGAGTGCTCCCACAGGGCATAGATCGATCACGTTAGCTGAGAGTTCAGAATCCATAGCTTTCTCTAGGTAAGTTGTGATTTCCATATTTTCGCCTCTACCTATTGCTCCAATTTCTGGGACACCTGCAACCTCAGTAGCGAACCTTACACATCTTGTACAGTGAATACATCTAGTCATTTGGGTTTTGATTAATGGACCCATATATTTTTCTTTTACATATCTTTTATTTTCTACAAATCTTGATTTGTCTACTCCATAGTACATTGATTGGTCTTGTAAATCGCATTCTCCTCCTTGGTCGCAAACTGGACAATCTAATGGATGGTTAGCTAACAAGAATTCCATGATTCCTTTCCTGGCCTTTTCAACAAAAGGTGTGTTTGTTTTTATATTCATCCCCTCAGCTGCAGGCATTGCACAAGAAGCTATTGGTTTAGCTGATTTTTCCATCTCCACTAGACACATTCTACAATTTCCAGCTATGGACAACTTTTCGTGATAACAAAATCTTGGTATTTCGACTTCAGCAAGTTCACACGCCTGAAGCACTGTCATGCCTTTTTCAAATTCAATCTCTTTACCATTAATTGTAATTTTAGGCATTTTTATTATCCAAAAGATGTTGATCTACTAAATATGGGTTATTAAGTTTCTTTTTAATTAGTGGTTCTTCTCTACAACGACTTTCAATCTCTTTTCTAAAGTGTCTTAATAAACCTTGCACCGGCCACGCAGACCCTTCTCCAAAAGCACAAATTGTATGACCCTCTATTTGTTTAGTTACATCTGATAACAGATCAATATCACTAAACGTGGCTTTTCTTTTAACGACTCTATCTAGTATTCTCCACATCCACCCAGCTCCCTCTCGACAAGGTGTACATTGACCGCAACTTTCATGCTTGTAAAACCTTGCTATTCTAGCCATGCATGCAACAATATCTTGATCTTTATTAATAACAACTATCCCAGCTGTTCCTAGCCCACTTTTATTTTCTATCAAAGTATCAAAATCCATAGTGATAGTGTCACATATTTTTTTTGATAACAAAGGCATTGATGAGCCACCAGGTATGACTGCTTGAAGATTTTCCCATCCACCTACGACTCCACCTGCATGTTTCTCAATAAGTTCTTTTAAAGGAATTCCCATCTCTTCTTCTACATTGCAGGGAGAATTAACGTTTCCTGATATGCAAAATATTTTAGTACCAGTATTTTTGGGTTTACCTATTGATGAAAACCATTTACCGCCCCGTCTTAAAATAGTAGGGACTACAGCTATAGTCTCAACATTATTTACAATAGTCGGACATCCATACAATCCTACTAATGCGGGAAAAGGAGGTTTTAATCTAGGTTGACCTTTATTTCCTTCTATGCTTTCTAATAAGGCAGTTTCTTCTCCGCAAATGTATGCACCGGCTCCATAATGAATGTGAATATCAAAATCCCATCCTGTTCCGCATGCATTTTTTCCTAAATAATTTTTTTCATAGGCTTGATTTATTGCAGCTTGTAGTCTTTTACCTTCATTAAAATACTCACCTCTGATATAGATGTAACAAACATGAGCATTTACTGCATAACCAGCTATTAAACATCCCTCAATTAATTTTTGAGGCTCAAATCTTAAAATATCTCTATCTTTACAAGTTCCAGGCTCGGACTCATCAGCGTTGATTACAAGATAATGTGGTCTGGATCCAACTTCTTTTGGTGCGAACGACCATTTGAGCCCAGTAGAAAAACCTGCGCCCCCTCTTCCTCTTAGCTGAGAAGTTTTTACTTCATTTATAATCCACTCTCTACCTTTTGACACTATAGTTTTGGTATCTTTCCAGTCATCTCTCTTTATCGCGCTATCGATTTCCCAGCCTAGATCATTGTAAAGATTTTTAAATATTTTGTTTTCTTTTTTAAGCATAATTTTCCCCATTAACTGATTGTTTCTTTTCTGGAGCTGTATTTTTTCTACCTCTATAAGAACCTGGTTTCAAAGGTTTGTCTTTTATTAAAGAGTCTAAAATATCACCTGCGCTCTTTTCATCCAAATCTTCATAATAATTTTCGTTAATTTGTATCATTGGAGCACTTACGCATGCTCCTAAACACTCTACTTCCGTCCATGAACAACTCCCTTTATCAGAAATCTCATTTTCATTTTCCGATATTTTTTCTTTACAAAGTTTAACAATTTTATCAGCTCCTCGGATTAAGCAAGGCGTAGTTGTACAAACTTGGATATAATGTTTCCCTACAGGTGCCAAATTATACATTGTATAAAATGTTGCTACTTCATAAACGGAAATGTATGGCATTGATAAAAAATTGGCTATGTATTTCATTGCAGCTAAAGGTATCCAATTCTCATTTTGTCTTTGCGCCAAATAAAGAAAGGGCATCACCGCACTTTTTTTGCTTTGTTTAGGATATCTTTTCAAAATTTCTTCTGCTTTTTTTAAATTTTCATTAGAGAATTTAAAATCTTTTGGTTGATCGTCGTGAACTTTTTTTAAACTCATCTATCTACCTCGCCAAAAACTATATCTAAAGAGCCTAATACAGCAGGTACATCTGCTAACATATGACCACGAATTAAATAATCCATTGCTTGAAGGTGAGAGAAACCTGGGGCCCTAATTTTACATCTGTATGGTTTATTAGTTCCATCTGATATTAAATAAACTCCGAATTCTCCCTTAGGGGCCTCAACGGCTGTATAAACATTTCCTTTTGGAACTCTGTAACCCTCCGTAAAGAGTTTAAAGTGGTGGATTAAAGCTTCCATAGATTGCTTCAGATCGTCTCTTTTAGGGGGTGAAATTTTGCCATCAACAGATTTTACTGGGCCCTTTGGAAGTTTTTCAATACATTGTAAAATGATTTTTACACTTTCTCTCATTTCCTCAATTCTACAGAGATAGCGATCATAGCAGTCACCATTTTTCCCAATTGGAATTTTAAAATCTAAATTATTATAAATTTCGTAAGGTTGAGATCTTCTTAAATCCCAGGGAATGCCAGATCCTCTTAACATCACTCCTGAAAAACTATGATCCAATGCTTCTTGTTTTGATACTATTCCTATTTCCACGTTTCGTTGTTTGAATATTCGGTTATCAGTAAGAAGTCCCTCCAAATCGTCAATGATTTTAGGGAATGATCGACAAAACTTCTCAATGTCCTCAACTAGTTTTAAAGGTATATCTTGATGAACACCGCCTGTTCTGAAATAATTTGCATGTAAACGTGAACCAGACGCTCTTTCATAAAAAGTCATCAAAGTTTCTCTTTCTTCAAAGCCCCATAAAGAGGGTGTTAACGCTCCAACATCTAAAGCTTGTGTCGTAACGTTTAATATATGGCTAAGAATTCTACCGATTTCACAAAAAATCACTCTTATATATTTAGCTCTTATTGGGACTTCAATTTTAAGTAATTTTTCAGCTGCTAAAGCAAATGCATGTTCTTGATTCATTGGAGCTACATAATCTAATCTATCAAAATACGGTAAAGCCTGAGTATATGTTTTTTGCTCAATCAGTTTTTCTGTACCTCTATGAAGTAATCCAATATGTGGATCAGCTTTTTCAACTACTTCTCCATCTAATTCTAAAATTAAACGCAAAACTCCATGTGCAGCAGGATGTTGAGGGCCAAAATTTAAGTTTAAGGATTTAGTTTTTTTTACCATCTTTTTCTATTTTTTTTATTTCTTTTAAATAGCTTGTGCCTTCCCAAGGACTTTCAAAATCAAAATTTCTATAATTTTGTTCAAGTTTTACCGGCTCATAAATGACTTTTTTTTCCTTCTCACTATATCTAACTTCATTAAAACCAGTTAAAGGAAAATCTTTTCTTAAAGGGTGTCCTTTAAAACCGTAATCAGTAAGTATCCTTCTTAAATCTGGATGATTTTTAAATTTTACTCCATACATATCAAAAACTTCCCTTTCCATCCAATTAGCTGAAGGAAAAATTTTTGTTATTGAATTTACGTTTTGGTTTATTTCAAAACTAAAAGAAAGTTTTATTCTTGTATTGTTTTCATGTGACAAAAAGAGATAGACTAGTTGGAAGCGTTTTTCTTCTTCAGGATAGTCAACCCCCGCAATATCAATTAACTGCCTGAATTTACACTTTTCGTTGGATTTTAAAAATTGCACTACCTCTAAAAGATCTTTTTCATTAATTACAACGAGTAATTCATTATTTTCAATAATTGAATTTTGAACTTTACTTGTAAGTTCTGAGTTAATTAAGTTTTCTAATTTTTTTAAATCTTCTGACATTTTATCTTTGTAAACTACCTTCTCTTCTTATTTTTTTTTGTAATTGTAAAATACCGTAAAGAAGTGCTTCAGCAGAAGGTGGGCAACCAGGGATATAAATATCTACTGGTACAATCTTATCGCATCCTCTTACCACTGAATAAGAGTAATGGTAATATCCACCGCCATTTGCACAACTACCCATCGACACTACATATCTAGGTTCAGGCATCTGATCGTAAACTTTTCTAAGAGCTGGAGCCATCTTATTTGTTAAAGTTCCAGCAACTATCATAACATCTGATTGTCTAGGGGAAGCTCTTGGAGCAGCACCAAATCTTTCTAAATCATATCTCGGCATAGACGTCTGCATCATTTCTACGGCACAGCAAGCAAGACCAAATGTCATCCAATGTAAAGATCCGGTTCGAGCCCAATTTATTAAGTTTTCTGATGAAGTCGTTATAAAACCTTTTTCAGCAAAATCTTTTGCTAAATCTTTAAATTCCTCTGGTATTTTTTTTTCTTTATCAGAATTAATATTGAATTTTATTCCCACTCTAAAGCTCCTTTTTTCCATTCATAAATAAATCCAATTGTTAAAATAGCTAAAAACAACATCATTGACCAAAACCCTAAAGCTCCTAAACTACCTAAAGAAATTGCCCAAGGAAAAAGAAAGGCAATTTCTAAATCGAAAATAATAAATAATATGGCTACTAGATAAAATCGTACGTCAAATTCCATTCTAGAGTCATCGAAAGCCTCAAAACCGCATTCATATGCCGACAATTTTTCTGGATCAGGATTAGATGGGGATGCTAAATAATTAGCAACGATAAAGCCTATGCTTAAAAATAGGGCTATAAATAAAAATATTATTATTGATAAGTATTCTGATAAAAAATTGTAAATCATGTTTTTTAATATCTACCCCAATACCGTAGTTTGGGGATTCTTATATTAACAGTATCTATTTATAACATTTAATAATTAAGAGTACAGGACAGATGGAAGCATTAATGTTAACTAATTAATGTTGATTTACAACTCACTAGATGAAAATCATTATCAACTAGTGGCGGGAGTGACGGGACTCGAACCCGCGACCTCCTGCGTGACAGGCAGGCGCTCTAACCAAACTGAGCTAC
>MDTA01173200.1_pt1 | contig 11118 bp, 15 predicted proteins | sample 811151 | NCBI WGS metagenome assembly MDTA01 (sample SAMN05326648, study PRJNA326480) | marine metagenome | isolation source: seawater | place: Indian Ocean: South | collected 2010 | reverse complement strand
ATTGGATCACTAGTCCTTTTTGGATTAGTGGGGTTAATTGCTGGTCCTAATTTGTCTAAATTTGATTCTGAGGCAAACCAAGATTAGAAAATTTATTCGAATTGATAAAAAAGGCTCTAATAGAGCCTTTTTTTTTAACACTTTTCTGAAAATATTTTTATGGTATAGGTAGTTTTAAATATTCAATGTTTATTAATCCATTATCTCCATTCACTTTCTTAAAAATTTCAAGCCTTAAAGCTACAATTTTTATATTATTTGCTCTTTTACTTAAATCAAATCTCTTAAGAATAAAGGGTGGCTTAATTGGTGGTTTATTTGCCATAATTCTATTATCAGGTATTTTGGTCTCATCTACAATTGCAGCTGGATCTGTAATATATGCACTAAAGATTAAAAAAGATAATAGTCCAACTAAAGATGTAGAAGTTGAGGATAAATTAGAAGCTGTCAATATATAACTTCTTATTTTATTTTTAATAAAAAATATTTTTTAGAATAAGAAATAATATAGATATTAAATTTGAAAATACAAATATCTTAACTTCAATATCTAATAGTAATACTAATAAAATAATTAATTTAGAGTATAAACCTATGTAATTTTAATTTAAACATACTAGGTTAAATCTTTAAATAAATTTTTATGGTAATCAACAACATTTTGGCAACTTATAACAGGAGTAAATTCCATATGTATTCCAAATTTTGCTCTCCATGGGGCAAAATGTTCAAAAATCTCTTTATCACTAAAAGCTTTGCATAAACAAACAACTCTTCCTTCTCCTGGAGCGTGAACTCTGAAAAGCATTTCAAATTTATCATTTTTATCTGATTTTGCTATTTCACCATTCTCCCAAGCCTTAATGAATGCTTGGTATGCTTGCACTTGATTCTCAATATCTGTAAATTGACAATCTGCTAAAAATAATTGCATAAAAAATACTATTTTATGTAATTATTATTCAAATTTTTAATTTTTGCAGTAAAGTTTTAGTTTGAAGACTTTTAGGTTTAGGAATGCTTTCCTGACTTAAATCAAATATGAAGATAAAAACTCTAAAAATTTACCAATATCTTTTTTGTATAAACTATCAGTGAATTTTAATGAAAAATATTCATTGTCAAGTATCTCATTTTTCCTTTTATCGAAATCTTCATTTTCATTAACTGTTATGTGATTCATTAGTTAAATTGATTCCTACTTAAAATTTATACAAATATTCTTAAAAGGCAATTTTCTTTACATAATTACATTTTAAATTTCATTTTTTATGTAAAAACTTTTTTAATTAATATTTTTCAAGAGACTATAGTTGTATTCAAAAATCTTTAATAATCTAAATTACAGGAAATATATTGATATAGATTTTATAATTGGTAACCAATTATATTTATTTGTAATTTTCCTTAAGCAAAAATAAATTAATATGGTATGAACTTACTTTGCAAATTTTCTTGAAAAATAGTTTCAATAATGAAAGATTATAAATTTAAATTAAATTTGTGATTTATAAATTAACCAGATTATGGTTAGTAAATAAATCTAATATATTTATTTACTTGTTAGTTTATAATTTTTAAATTTATAAAATTTTAAACATCCTATATCTTTCAAACATTAAACCTTTAATATTTACTTTTTCTTTACATTCAATTTTCCACTTCCTTTTAAGAAGCAATTTACAACTTATTAAACTGGCTTCTGTCTTTAATTTATTTATACCTGATTTCAAAGCATCTCTTTCAATTGAGTTTAGAATCAATGTTCCAAAACCCTTTCTTTTAAAGTTACTTCTCACATAAAAAAGAGATAATCTATTCTCTGGATATCTTGTGGCAAAACCAATAATCTTATTATCGCTAATAAGCTTTAAACCAATGCCATTGACAAGTGATTTTTCAAACTCTGAATTCTCCCATGCTTGACAAGCCCAAGCAAATTTATGTTCTTTACTATAAATATTTTCATCAATTGATTTAACTGAATCAAAATAAACTTCTTTAAGCTTTAGTTGATCTTTTTTTGTTATTTGTTTTAATTTCATATAGTAAACAGTCTAAGACATGATAAATAAAAATATTGTTGCAATTGGAGGCGGAGGTTTTGGCCGTTCATTAGGAAATTTAAAGATTGAAAAATATATTGTTTCATTAGTTAGTAAAAAAATACCAAAAGTATGTTTCATACCTACTGCTTCTGGAGATAATGACGTATATAAATTAAATTTCTATAGAGCTTTTTCAAAATTAAATTGTGAAACTTCTCACATAGATTTTTTTTCAAGAACAGAAGAGCTCGAAGATAAAATATTAAGTCAAGATATAGTTTATGTTGGAGGAGGAAATACAAAAAGTATGTTGGCTGTTTGGAGAGATTGGAATTTAAATTTAATTCTAAAAAAAGCTTATGATTCTGGAATTATTATGAGTGGGGTTAGTGCTGGTGCAATATGCTGGTTTGAAAAGGGAATTACAGATTCTTATGCAAAAAGCCTTGAAATATTAAATTGCCTTGGATTTGTAAAAGGAATTGCTTGTCCTCATTTTGATGAAGAAAAAGAGAGAGAACCTTATGTGAAAGATTTAATAAAGAGAGCTATAATAGATTCTTGTATTTGTATTGAAGGATATAGTGCTTTACATATTAATAAAAATGGATTTAAAACAATAAATTTTGGCGATAACAAACAATGTTTTAAACTTTACAGAGAAAACAATAAATTTTTAAAAAAGATTTTTTAATTAAAGTTAGCTTTTTAAAATTTTATAGGCTATAAATCAACTAGAAAAATAATTTAAATTTGGAACAACAATCTATTCAAAGAGAACAGTGGAATTCTAAACTTGGTTTTATTCTTGCCGCTGTAGGAAGTGCAGTTGGATTGGGCAATTTATGGGGTTTCGCTTACAGATCTTCGCAAGGGGGTGGAGCAGCTTTTGTTCTGCTATATATATTTGTTGTTTTAGTTGTTGGTATACCTATTTTTGTTGCCGAATTTTCTTTGGGAAGGAGTACAAATACTAGTGCAGTGTTAGCTCCAATAAAGGCAGCAGGAAAAAAATGGGCTGCTTTAGGCTTTCTTTTTCTTATAGCTCCCCTCGCCATAGCCTCATATTATGCAATTATTATGGGTTGGACAGCAGATATTTTCTTCCAATCATTATTTGTGGGTTTACCTGAAAATACTACTCAAGCTGGAGAATTATTTAATATTATTCATAATGGAAAACGAGATTTTATTGGTCAGATTTTTAGTTTAGCCCTTGCTTTATATATCGTTTCTAGAGGTATTAGAAAAGGAATTGAGAAATTAAATAAAATTTGTATGCCAATTTTATTTATCATACTTTTAGGACTTGTTGTTTGGGCAGCTTCTTTAGGTAATTCAGTAGAAGGTTATAGAAATTTTTTATTTAATTTTGATTTAAATCAACTTGCTAATCCAACCACAATAAGGAATGCTTTTAGTCAAGCATTCTTCTCTTTGAGTCTAGGAATAGGAATAATGATTACTTATGCTTCTTATTTAAATAAAAAAAGTAATTTAACTAAGCAATCTGTACAAATTGCCTCATTAGATACCGCTGTTGGTTTAATGGCAGGATTGATAACATTCCCTATTATTTTTACCTTTGGTTTAAACGAAGCCATTAGTAATAGTACAATTGCTACTTTATTCATAACAATTCCCTCAGGTTTAGGTCAATATGGAATAATTGGTAGATTAGTTGCTATTTTATTTTTTGGATTAGCTTATATAGCTGCAATTACCTCTTTAATTTCTCTTATTGAAATTCCAGTATCTACACTAATTGATAAATTTAAAGTAACAAGGAATAAAGCATCTTTAATAACAATTATTTTTATATTCATACTAGGGATTCCTTCAGCCTTAAGTACTGATTTCTTAGGAAATATTGATGCAATTGCCAATGTTTTACTTATATTGGGAGGTTTTCTCGTTTCCTTTCTAATTGGATGGGTATTACCTAAGACACTTGATAAAGAATTAACTAATTCTGGTTCATCATTATTAACTAAAAACTATTTAAAATTTATGTTGAAGTACATAACCCCCACAATAGTTGCATGGGGATTAATTATTAGTGTTTATGATTTATTAATAGGTTGGATTAATTAAAAAAGGTAAATTATTCTTTGAAAATTATATTTCCTCGTTTTTTGCTATTGATGTAAATTCAACCCCTTGATACTTCACAAAAGATGCTGTCCATATCTCTTTAGATAAATTTCCTAAATATTGAAGAAACTGAGAGGTGTCTCCATCTCTTATCCATTCAGCTTTAATAAAAGGTAATTCTTTTTGCATTCTTTTTGGGTGCATGTGAACTACTAAAAGGCCTTTATCTTCTGATAATCTTTTAATTGCCCCATCATCACTCCTCTGGAATAGTCTAAGTAAGAGATTCAAAATTACATCATTTGCGAGGTTTTTAAAGTTTTCTTTTTCCTCTATATCTAGCTTAATTTCTTTACCGCCAAGAGGCATTGATCTTTCGTTATTTTGTTCAATAAGAGCAATTGCAATTAAATAATCTTGGCTAGCCATATGTTTTATAAATCAAGTTCGTTTTATTCTAACTCTTAATATACTTGAAATAACTTTTAATTTAGATATCAGCTAAATTTTTAAATTGTTATTTAATAAAATTAAAAAAACTAATAATAATTAGAATATTAAAATTAATTATCTTTTTATTTCTAGATTCGTTTTTAGTATTTGAGATTATGACAATGATTTGATGAATATCATAAGTATTAGTTTACTTTGAGATAATTCGGAATTTTAAAAAGTTTATTATTAGAGTTTGTCTTTGATATATAATAATCTTATTCATTGAGAGATTAAAGATAATTTCTCAAGCTTAAAAATCGCAAATTACGATTCTATTCGATATTAGTTTTTATTAATTATTATTAAATTTGTATCATTTTCTTTTTTTATTTAATGTTTAAGAACTACAGAGTAGAGGTATCTTTTAAGGATTTTGATCAATTAAAAAAAAAGTTAGATTTTTGTTTAAATAATAAAATTTATAAAATAAATATTCCTTGTAAAGGAAAAATTAAAAAGGATTTTTTGTTAGAAGTCGTTAAATTTATAGGGCTTAATTATATGAATTTAGATGTAATTTACCACTATAGCTTTTATCATCAATTTTATAATAACAAAGATCTTTCTTATCAAAAATTTTTAAACTTTGTAGAAGTAAATAAAATTTATAATAAAAGTAATGAAATACTCTTAGTTTCTGGTTCCCAAAAAAGGAATAAATTTGAAATCTTAGATATCTTAGAAAAATTAAAATTTGATTTAAGTAAAAAAGTAAAATTTGGAGTAGCATTCAACCCTTATTCTTTTGAAGATAGTGATTATAAAATCGAAAGAAATAGATTGATAGATAAATTAAATTCCTATTTTGTTCACTCTATTTGGTTGCAATTTGGCTCAGATGTAAATCAACTTGCCAGAGAAATTAATTTTCTAAAAAAAATAATTGGTGATTTTGAAAAATTAATTGATAGAGAAATAAAGATATATGGGAGTCTTTTTATTCCTTCCAAGCAGTTTCTTGCAAGATTTAAATTTAGGCCATGGAGAGGTGTTTATTTATCTAATAAATATTTAAATTCTTTAGAAGAATCAACTAAAATTACAAGAGAAATAATAGATTTTTATTTTAATAATAGTATTATTCCTTTGGTAGAGACCGAATTATCTACGGAAAAACAATTTATAGAAGCTCAAAATTTTATTGACTTATGACTGTTTTATAAATTATGCAAAATATATATGATTTAGTAGTAATTGGAGGAGGTATATCTTCCTCTACTTTTATTGCAAATATATTAAAACAAGGGTTTAAAGGAAAGATTGCTGTTGTTGAAGCAGGAAGAGGATTAGGAGGTAGATGTAGTACTAGATATCGCGATAAGGATAAAAAATGGACTTTGAACCATGGCTGCCCTAATTTCAATATAAAAAATTCTCTAAAAAATTCATGCTTAGACACTTTCATAAAAGAACTTCTAGATAAAAATCTCATAAAAAGTTTAGAGAATTCATTCTTTGAATTAGATGAAAATTATAAATTTAAAAAAAAATATGATAATCAGTTTTATTTTGGGGATGTTTATACATCAACAACTAATATGAGTAAACTTGTAGAAAATGTAATTCATCTTTATAGTTCAAAGGATCAAATAGATTTTTATTTTGAAACTTTGATTGTTAAATTAAATTTTAAATCAGGATTATGGAATATATCATCTAATAAAAATAAAAAAATTGTTGGAAAATTTTTAGTTTGCTCTAGTAATCTGTTGCTTCATAAGAGATCTTTAAAGATTCTAAATGTAAAAGAAATTCCATTAAGAGAAGCCATAAACAAAGATAAAAATGTTAAATTAGATCAAATTATAAAGTTTGCTAATCAACAAGAATATATAAAAAGAGTAAATTTTTTAATTTATACAAAAGAAAATTGTAATTTAGAGGGTTTTTTTAATAAAGAAATTATACATTTTATTTTTAATGAGAACGCAGAAAAAGATATTGGATTTGAAAGAATAATTTTTCAAAAACAATTTGATAATAGTCTCGGAATAGTAATACATACAAAAGATATAGAATTTAAAATAAATAAATATGAGCGTAAGGGTAGTAAAACTTTAGATCAATTTATTTCAAATAAATTAAATACCTTTTTAATTAAAAATAATATAATTTTTAATAATCTTTTATTTGACGATATTTCAAGAATGAATTGGAGAGCTTCCCAACCTTCAGGAGAAGGGCTCCCCGAAAGACTTCAACTATGTAAAGAATATAATATTGGATTTTGTGGAGATTGGATTCAAACAAAAGGTTATGGTTCCGTTTTAGGAGCTATTTTGAGTGGTTTAAAGTTATCAAATAAATTTATTGAATTTTATTAGTTAATTTTTTAGAATAGTATTTATATCAGGATCTTTTATAAAAATCAATTCTTTACCTTTACCTAAAATTTTATAAGATTTTTCCTTTGTCTCATAAATATCCCATGCTCTTATGAAGTCCTCTATAGATTTACTTTTACTTTTACCTCTTTCAATATAATCTCTATTATTAATTCTTTTCATGCATATTTCTTTATTTATTTTTAATCTTATTAATAGATAATCATATCTTGATATAAATTTAAGTAATTCCAGTGTAAAAATTCCTTCTATAATAAGATTATTAACACTTGATGATTTTTCATAGTTAATTTCTGTTCTTTTTTTTATGAAATCATATTTATAAGAATAATTTATCTCTCTATTTTTAAGAATTCTATTGATTGTTTTTTTTAATAATTTACTATCAAGGCTTATCTTTCTGTCAAAATATGATTTTATAAAAGTCGAAAGAAAATTACTTATAATACCTGTTTTATAAAAATCATCTGTACTGATAATATAGCTATCGTTCAAATGCAACTTAAGTTTTTTTGCAAGGCTGGTTTTTCCACTCCCAGATGCACCCGTAATCATAATTATTTTCATTAGTTGAAAATATATACTACTAATCTACGAAAATTATAAATATGCTGATTAATTTGGGAAAAAATTAGCTACAAATATAAATATATGAATCTATATCAAAATTTCTAATTTCTTATGGATATCAAAGAGAGTAAATTGATTAAATTAAATTAAATAAAGAATTTATAAATTTCTGCTTCTTGTATTATTGGAATTAAATTAATAGGTCACAAATCATTTTATCAACAATTAATTTTTATAAATACAAAATATTAGAATGATAATTTCATTCTTATTAAGGTTATTAACTTGCATTACATTTAAAAATGTGTCTTTATAAGAATGTTAATAAATAAAAATCTAATTTCAATTGAAAAACTTACTAAAAGTTTTTAAATAAATTAAGCGAATTTAGATTTTATTAATTACTTAATTGATTAAATGTTTTCCAAAATCCTAAATAAAATAAAATCAATCTTAGGCAAAAAATCAATTTCAAAGACTTCTAAGCCTAAGAAAGTTTCAAAATCAACAAAATCCACAAAAACAACAAAATCCTCAAAATCAACAAAAACCTCAGTATCAACAAAGGCTTCAAAGGGAAAGAAACAAGAAATTAAACTTTTAATTGAAAGTTTTACATCAATTCCCGGTGTTGGCGCAAAAAGTGCTAAAGCTTTTTATGAAGCTGGATTTAAATCTACTAAGGATATTTTATCTGCAAAAGATGAAGATCTTTTAGCCGTACCCGGAGTTGGTATAAACCTAGTAAAGAAATTAAAAGAGTACAAATCTTAATTAATGAATAAAGTATAAAATCAAAAAATAATTTGATTATTTATAAATTTAAATAAATGGAATATAAATAAAAATTTAGATTAAAAAAAGTACAGAAAATAATAAATTTATTTATTTTCCCTAATTATCCTTTTTTTTTAAGTTTATCTTCTTCTTGCTTTTCTTCTTTGTTGTAATTTTCTTTTATATTTTTCAATAGGTGTTTCATGATGCCTGAGCCTTTTTAAATCTGCAAATATACCCGCTTTAGATACTTGTCTCTTAAATCGTCTTAATGCAGACTCAATCCCCTCATTTTCTCCTACAGTAACTTGTGTCAAAATCAAAACTAATTATTTTACTTAATTATACTAACATGTGGTTTCTGTATTTTTAGTTTTTTATAAAATTTTTTGTGTAATTTATTCTTCTTTATGAATTTGAGTAGATTTTTTCATCTTTCTATTGTATTTTTCTATATTAAAGAATAACTAATATAAATTTCAGTTAAATAAGTTATTTATTGATGTATTAAAAAACAATTTATTCAAACCATTTTGATCTATTTAATAAAATAAATAACTTAAATTATATACATAACTAAATTTTTTTATCATTTTTGAAATTAATCAGGCATTTATTCAATAAAAAAAATATTGTTGATTTTTTCTTATTATTAAAATTAAATGTAAATAATTTTATTTTATTTTGATGATAAACTTCAACGTTTTTTTTATTAGTTTGTTCTAAACCTTTTTACTATATTAATTTATTTAAGCAATAAAATTATTTCTATTTATTCTTTTGAGAGATTTGGAGTATATGTAGATGCTACTAAACTTAATAAGGCTATAATTTGTTCATTTGGACAATTCGTTTCTCTAATCAAATTCTTACATTCATTAATAATATTTTTATAAGTATCTTCTACTATTCCGTTCATCTCATCTTCGCTAAATGAAAACTGTTTAGTCATTTTAAATAATACTATTAATTTTTAACATACAAAATTAATCTTATTTTATTTTACTTATTTAGTAAAAATTATTATTTCCACATTGGATCTTTATTTCTATATTTCTTTGACATGTTTGGCCTATAAGTATGAAGTTCTTCAATAATTTGTGCTAAATCTTTAACATGAACTTTTATTGCCTTACTTTTTATGATGCTTGAAAGAGAAATTCTTTTTTTTATTTTTAACAGTCCCAAAGAAGTTTGCCAAGAATTTTTATTTTTATAAGTTTCTATCCAAAAGTCAAAAATATTTTCCATGACATTTAAAGGTATGTTAAATGATATCCCTTTAGGTGGCTTTTCAATATTAAATCCATCTTTTTTTAAATCATTTATTAAATTATTCAAATTATAATTTATAGCATAAAGTATTTCCTCGGCTGAATCCTCGGCTATTAATTCTTTCCTATGGCACTCTAACAAGTCTTTATTTTCTATAGTTTGAAATTCATTATTAATTTTATCAATTAACCAAAAACCTATTCCATTAATTTCTCCGTTAGCAAGAATTAAGTATAAATTTCTACTTATCAAGATTAAGTATCCTCAATATATAAATATATTAAAGTAATTTAAAAAAAACTTTTCGAGAAAACTATTATATGAACCATTATTTACTAAAAATTTATATTTTACTCGCAATAATAACTTTGCCTTGATAAAATTTATATTTTATCATGTTTAGTTTTACCGAAGTAGAGAAGATGTTTTTTGATCCAATTGATGTAGCAATATCATTGGCAAATACTTATCTTTTGAAAATAAAAATTATTAATTCTATTTTTTCTTAGGAAATAATCTATTTATTTTTTCCTTTTGTATAGTATCTTTTTTATCTCTCATTTTTTTATCTTCTAACGACTCTTTATTTGTGCTTACTGCATAAATAATATAAAAAACTATCGAACTAAATATAAGACCGCAAAAAATTATAAAAATCCCTAATGGAGCTGTTGGGCTAAAAATAGTTAGATCTACATTTTCTTTCATATGATTTTATACATTTAATTAAATTATTTCACTTCTTCATATCCAAGATAAGAAGATTTATTGAATTCTTTATAACCATTTGAATATGCCTCAGGATTTTTTTTATCAAAATTTCTTGCCCTTCTGGTTATCATAAGAAAAGGTATAAATATTGCTCCAACAAAAAAATGAAGTATTAAAAAATCTGAAGGGAAACCATTACTCCAATCAGGGAAAAATAATAATGTTGAAAAAAAATTATACATTTAATTTGAATTATTAATAGCTACTATGGCCGATAGATATCTTAAATATGGACTTTTTTAATAAATTGAAATTTAAATATTTCAATAACTAAATGATTTGAGTTTATAAAACATCAAAATTACGTTTATTTAATTTATTATAAATTTATTACTCAAAGTTTAAATTGTTCAAAATTTTTATTAGTTTAATAACACTTTGTATTATAGTAATTAATCCAATTCAAGGATTTTCTTCTACTTCTACAAATCCAAGTGCAATTGCACTAAGGAATAGAATTTCCAATAATTTCTCAAATAAGTTTTGCAAAGGAATTGAAAGTGGTTTTTCTAAAGATCAAGCAATGAGATCTGCAATTATAGATACAGAAAATATTGTTGCTTTTTCTATTAATCCTCAAAAAAAGTTTATATTAAAAGATGATTTAGCAAATCAAATATCTATTAAAGTTATAAATAATTGTGGATGGTCTTTTGGGCTTACAGGCAAAGACGGGATTAATTATTTTAAAAAGTATTTTTTAGAGATTAATGAAAAAACCACACCTAATAAAAAACTAT
>MDTA01006700.1_pt1 | contig 11118 bp, 11 predicted proteins | sample 811151 | NCBI WGS metagenome assembly MDTA01 (sample SAMN05326648, study PRJNA326480) | marine metagenome | isolation source: seawater | place: Indian Ocean: South | collected 2010 | reverse complement strand
GATCCTGTAATACCAATTTTTTTCATTTAAGTTTTGATATCAATAGCTCTATCAATTTTTGGTCGATTTCTGGGTTAATTTTATTCCATAAATAAAATGCTTTTTGTCCTTGATAAATAAACATATCAAGTCCATTAAAAACTTTAATATTTCTGTCTTTTAAATATCTTAAAGTCTTTGTTTCGAGAGGATTATATATAGTATCAATATAAACTAAACTGTTTTTCACAGGTTCAAAATTAAAATCAAACTCCTGACCATTCACTAAGCCTAAACTAGTTGCATTAATGACAATATCATAATTTTTAACTTCTGCTTTGAGATTTGACCAATCAACTATTTTTAAATATTTAAATTTTTTTTTTAAAAAAATACATTTTTCTTTTGTTCTGTTAATGATTGAAATATCTTTTGCACCAGATTTTTCAAGGGCAAATATAACTGACGGGGAAACACCGCCAGCTCCGATTACTAATAGTTTCTTTGTTGATATGTTATCTACTTCTTTTAAATACGCTGCTTGTAAACCAAATACGTCAGTATTCTCCCCTATAAGCGTGCCTCGATCGTCAAGATAAACTGTATTTACTGAACCAGTTTTGTTAGCATCATTGACTAACTCATTACAGTGAGGAACTATTTTTTGTTTAAAAGGTAAAGTTATATTTATGCCATATAAATCTTTATTTTTAACTTTATTCACTACATCGGTCAGATCATCGTCTTTGGTCTCAATAATTGAATACTTTGCATCAATTTTATATTTTTCAAACCAATAATTGTGCAGGATAGGTGAAAGTGAGTGTTTTACTGGTCTTCCGATAATTGCAAATTTTTTTGTCATTTTTTAAATTGTTTAATATAATTAATAATTTCTCTTACTGGTAAACCCATTATTGAGTCTTGATCTCCTTTTATATAATCAAATAATTGCAATCCATCAGCTTCGATTTGATATACTCCATAAGAAAGAAGGGTTTCAGTTTTAATTTTATCTAAATATTCTAATAGCTCTTTTTCAGTTAAGTTTTTCATTTTAAGCTCCGAAGAGTCAGAATGATTCCAGATCATAGCACCGTTTTTAGAAATACAAACAGAACTTATTAGGTAATGTTTACAATTATTAAGTTTTTTTAAAATACTTAGGGCATCTGATCGAGATTTTGGTTTATTAATAAGCTCATTGTTAAGTGAAATGACACTATCTGCGCCTATAACTAATTTATCTGGGTTATTAGAGCTCACCTTTATTGACTTTATCTCTGCTAAATTTTTGGAAACTGTTAATGGATCTGCTCCCTCACTTAATAAAGATGCTTTAACCTCATCCTCATCAACATTCGATACTATAACTTCACATTTAACATTATTTTTATCTAATATCTTTTTTCTTACTCCGCTTTTAGAGGCTAATATTATTTTCATTTATGTTTTTTAATTTCTATTATCTTTAGAATTGATGCAGCAGTTTCCTCTACCGACCTTCTTGTAACATCAATAATAGGCCAATTATTTTTTTGGAAAAGTCTTTTTGAATCGTTAATTTCTCTTTTTATAGTCTCAATATCAGTATAATCTTTTAGTTGATGATCTCTCATTATAGCTACCCTATTACGTCTAATATCTGCTAGACGTTCGGGATCTGCAATTAAACCAACGACACAAGCTTTCGTTTTATATGTAAGATCACTTGGTATTTTTTGGTCTAACACCAAAGGAATATTTATTGTTTTAAATCCTCTATTGGCTAAATAGATTGAAGTAGGAGTTTTACTTGTTCTACTTACTCCTAATAAAACTACGTCAGCACTATTAATATCGTCAACTTTTTTTCCATCATCATGTGACATTGTAAATTGAATAGCTTCTATTCTTTTATAGTAATCATCATCTAAAACGTGCTGTGCGCTGGGCTTATGGATTGCTTTCTGGTTTAGTAATTTAGAAAAACTTAAAATTAAATTTCCTAGTATTCCAAAACAAGGTAAATTATTGATTTCACTTTGTTTTGAAATGTACTTTGCTAATTTTGTTTCTACTATGGTATATAAAATTAAAGAATTTTTAATATTTATACACTCATTTATAATTTTATCTATTTGTTGTTCAGTTCTTACAAATGCAAACTCTTTTTTATCGTATTCAAAATCTGCAAATTGTGATTTTAGTGATAAAAATATTCTATCTAGAGTTTCGCCCGTAGAGTCCGACACAAGATATACATTGTATTTTTCGTTCATATTATTGTTAATAAATAAATGATAAATAATGCTTTTTAAACTGTATAAGAAAATTGAGTAAAAAGATTAACATTAATTAACATTATTTAAACATTTTATTAGATGTTTATAATGTTGTTGTACTAATGTTTATAAGATTAATAAAGACAGTAAATAAGGTGTTTTTTGAAAAAAAATATTAAACCAATCATGTATAAGATATGTATAAAAAGTTATAGGAGCATTAAACAAACCCTATCACTACAACAAAATTTTAAAAATACTTTTTTAAGATATGAATAATTTAGAAAACATATTAAGGGATAAAATTTCTTGTAAATCTGTCTGGTTTATGAGACAAGCAGGTAGATACTTGCCTGAATTCAGAGAAATTAGATCCAAAAATACTGATTTTATAAAACTTTGTTTAAATAGTGACTTAAGTTCAAAAATTACATTACAACCTATCAAAAGATTCGACTTAGATTCTGCTATAATTTTTTCTGATATTTTAATGACACCCTACGCACTTGGTCAAAGTGTAAATTTAACAAAAAATCAAGGTCCAAAATTAAGTAATTTTGATCTTGAAACCTTTTTAGATAATGATGAAAAAAATTTTTCTAAAAAACTTAATCCAGTTTATGAAGCAATTAATATAACAAGAAAAAAATTATCTAAAAAAAAATCTTTAATTTGTTTTGTTGGTGCACCTTGGACATTATTAATCTATATGCTTGGAGTTAAAAAAGGTGAGGCGGGTTTAGATTTAAAAAAAATCAATAAAAAAAAATCAGAAATGAATAAAATTTTAGAAAAATTAATTGAGTATATTTGTATACATATTGATAATCAAATAAATGCTGGTGCGGACGTAGTGCAAATTTTCGATTCATGGGCTGGTTTAGCACCAATTAAGAATCTTAAATATTATTGTTATATACCTAATGCTAAGATAGTAGACTTTTGTAAGAAAAAAAAAATTCCTAACATTTGTTTCCCTAGAGGAATTAAAGAAAAATATGAAGACTTTAACAACTTAGTAAAACCTGATGGAATTAACATAGATTCTGAGATAGATCCTGAATGGGCAAAAAAAAACCTGTCAAACGTGGTTTTACAAGGAGGGCTTGATCCAAAGGTTTTATTAAAGACCGAAGAAGAATTAGAGAAAGCAGCGACGAAATATATTAGAGTGTTTAAAGATATTCCTTATATATTTAACCTAGGCCATGGTTTACTTCCCGAAACAGATCCTGATAAAGTAAAGAAACTAATTAAATTATATAGAGATTCATAATGGAAAAAAATCACCCCAGAGTAAGCTTTGGTAAAACAGGTGTCTTAATAATAAACCTAGGCACCCCTGACTCAACAAAGTGGTTAGATGTAAGAAAATATTTAAAAGAATTTCTCTCTGATAGGAGAGTAATAGAAGTTAATCCTATAATTTGGCAAATAATCTTAAATTTATTTATACTAACTTTTAGGCCATCAAAAACTGCTCACGCTTACAAAAAAATCTGGAAAAAAGATACAAATGAATCCCCTCTTTTATTTTTTACTAGAAGCCAGGCAGCCAAACTTAGTAACAAAATTGGAAATGAAAAAATTATAGTAGATTTTGCAATGCGATATGGAAATCCCAGTATTAAATCTCGTCTTAACAAGCTTAAAGAAGAGGGATGTGAAAATATCATTGTCTTACCTTTATATCCTCAGTATGCTGCGGCAACAACAGCAACGGTTTGTGACGAGGTCTATAGGTCTTTAATGAAAATGAGATGGCAACCAAGCCTTCAAATCGTTCCTCATTATGAAAGCGAGCCAATGTACATTGATGCATTAGTGGACAGTATTGAAAAAAAAATTGAGGAAATAAGTTGGGAACCAGATCTCATTATTTCCTCCTATCACGGAATTCCAAAATCTTATTTTGACAAGGGTGATCCGTATCAATGTTACTGTCAAAAAACTACAAGATTAATTAGAGAAAAATTTAATAAAATTGAAATTAAAACAACATTTCAGTCAAGATTTGGACCACAAGAGTGGCTTACACCTTATACAGATAAAACAATTGAAAATTTGCCAAGAGAAGGTGTAAAAAACTTGTTAGTAATATGTCCGGGTTTTGCATCTGACTGTGTAGAAACGCTTGAAGAAATTAACATTCAGGGTAGACAAGCATTTATGGAAAATGGCGGTAAAAATTTTGATTTAATTCCATGCCTCAACGATGATGCTAAACATATAGATTTATTTCAAAAAATAATTAACAAGTATATTTTCTAACAAGGATGAGTTCATTAATAATTTATTCGTCAACGGACGGCCAAACAAAAAAGATCTGTGAAACTATAATAGAAAATTCTTTAAATAAAAGTTCTTTTGAGATTTTAAGATTGGAAGATGCCTTTAATAAAGAATTAGAAAAATATGATCGAATCGTCATTGGAGCGAGTATTAGGTATGGTAGACACAGCCCAAAAATTTATAAATTCATTAAACACAATAAAAATATTTTAGAAAAGAAAAAAAGTGCTTTTTTTTCTGTAAATGTAGTTGCTCGTAAACCAGAAAAAAATACCCCAAGTACAAATCCTTATATTTTAAAATTTTTAAAAAAAACTAATTGGCATCCTAATAAACTAGGTGTTTTTGCAGGGAAGATTGATTATCCTAATCTTACTTTTTTAAATAGAAATATAATCAGATTGATAATGTTTATTACCAATGGTCCGACCGATATAAATAATCAGTATGAGTTTACTGACTGGCAAAGCGTAAAAAGGTTTGCAAAAGATCTGGACGAAATGTAAATTAATTTATTTGATCTTTTATTTTTCTAGCAAATCTAAAAGACTGAACACAAAGAAAAACAAAGTAGCCTCCTGAAACCAACATCATTATTTTTGTGAGATCAGCCCAAAAATTTTCAAACATACTTCCAGTAAATAACCCTCTTAAAACATCTAATCCACCAAAAGTCACAACAACACCTAAAATTACCACCAAGTGCATGTATATTTTTTTTTTATTTGGAAAAACCAATGATAAACTTGAGAAAATTAAGATTCCTAAGCCAAAATAGGTTGGAATATAAGAAGTCATAGAGGTACTTTTTGATAGAAAGCTTACAACTAAACCCAAAAAAATTAAAAATACTCCATAAATCAAGGACAGATGTTCAATTTTCCTACCAAAAGCTTTAAATTCTTTATCGTTTAAATCCATAAGGAGCTTAATTTAGTCTTTTTTTTAAAAAAATAAAAGACATCTCTTACTTGAATTTTTTTTAAAAAGTCATATATTCTCAATTAACACTCCTTATAAAAAAATAATCACATGAATTTACAAGAACTAAAGCAAAAGAACCCTGCAGAGTTAATTAGTGAAGCAGAAAAGTTAGGTATTGAAAATCCCAGCACTCTAAGGAAGCAAGAAATTCTCTTTGCAATTTTAAAGAAACTGGCCGAAAAAAACGAGCAAATCACCGCAACAGGCGTACTTGAAGTGTTGCAAGATGGTTTTGGTTTTCTAAGGGCAATAGAGTCAAATTATCTCCCAGGTCCAGACGATATTTACGTAAGCCCTAGTCAAATAAGAAGATTCGGATTGAGAACAGGCGACTCTGTGGAGGGAGAAATTCGAGGACCTAAAGATGCGGAGAGATATTTTGCTCTTCTCAAAGTGAATAAAATTAATTTTGATGAACCAGACAAAGGTAAAAATAAGATTGCTTTTGATAATCTTACGCCACTTTATCCTAATGAAAGAATTAAATTAGAAGTTGAAACAATAAAGGTTGAAAAAAAACCTGACAATACTGCTAGACTAATTGATCTTGTAAGCCCAATTGGAAAAGGGCAAAGATCTTTAATAGTTTCTCCACCAAGAGCTGGTAAAACTATTATACTTCAAAATATTGCTCAATCTATTACTGCAAATCATCCTGAATGTTATCTTATGGTTTTACTAATTGACGAAAGACCAGAAGAAGTTACTGATATGCAAAGATCTGTAAAAGGTGAAGTAGTTGCATCAACTTTTGACGAGCCAGCATCTAGACACGTAGCTGTGGCTGAAATGGTTATAGAAAAAGCAAAGAGGCTTGTAGAACACAAAAAAGATGTAGTTATTTTATTAGACTCGATCACTAGATTGGGAAGAGCGTATAACGCCGTTATTCCAAGCTCTGGAAAAGTTTTGACGGGAGGTGTGGATGCTAATGCGCTTCAAAGACCTAAGAGATTTTTCGGAGCAGCTAGAAATGTAGAAGAGGGAGGATCTCTTACTATTATTTCAACAGCCCTCATCGATACTGGTAGTCGTATGGATGAGGTAATTTTTGAGGAATTTAAAGGAACTGGAAATTCGGAACTAATATTGGACAGAAAAGTAGCTGACAAGAGAATTTATCCTGCTTTAGACATCACAAGATCAGGTACAAGAAGGGAAGAGCTTTTATTTGAAAAAGACGAGCTTTCGAAGATGAACGTGCTAAGAAGAATTATTAGCCCAATGGGCACTATGGATGGTATAGAGTTCTTAATTTCAAAACTAAAAAACACAAAAAATAATTCTGACTTTTTTGACTCGATGAATAAATCTGCAAACTAATTTTTTATTGCATAGTTTGGTTGTTGAAATTTACTTCATGTAGGTAAAAGCTAATAATATTTTCTAGATTTTTAATTTTATCCTCAACGGAGACCGCCTCTAAAAGTTTCTGTTTTTCCTCAATAGTTATTGGTGATATCATAGCTAAAGTATTTATCCTTTGTATTTTGTCAAGTCTTTCAAATTCCTTCCAATTGAGAAGGAGCCCATTTTTTTTAAAAAAGATTTTTGCTTTTTCAATTAAGCTATCAATTTTAAAGTCTGAATTTGCATTTTCTAAGTCTATTTTAAATCTGCTATAGTCAACTTTAAACTCTCTATAAAGTTTATCGTTTTTTATTTCTTCTATTATTTTAAATCTTATCAAGCCAGTGAGATTAATTAGAACTCTTCCGTCCTGGCTTTTTTGGTAATCACTAATTTTTCCAAGACATCCAATGTTATAGACTAAATCTCCCATCTTTTGGGACTGAACCATACCCATTAATTTATCTTTACGATAGGTGTCATTGACAAGTTTTAGATACCTTTCTTCAAAAATATTAAGTGGCAAATTTGTATTTGGGAAATAAATAACCCCACTTAAAGGGAAGACGGGTATTATATTAGGAAATTTTTTCACAATTCATTATAGATAATTATTCTTTTTCTCGATAGCGACATTTTATTATTATTAAGGTTGACCCTTTTAGATGCGTTATATTATAATTAATCAAGTGCGGGCATAGCTCAGTGGTAGAGCGTCTCGTTGCCAACGAGAAGGTCGAGGGTTCAAGTCCCTTTGCCCGCTCCATTATAGTATGAGCGATTTAGCTGATAAAAAGTGTATACCTTGTGAGGGTAATATTCCTCCGTTTGATAAGTCGGAGATTCATAAATATTTAAAGAAAGTAGATGGGTGGAATGTAGAAAGTAATGAGCAAAAAAGCTTTCATTTAATTAAAAAGTTTTCTTTTAAAAATTTTAAAGAAAGTCAAAACTTTGTAAACGAAGTAAGTAGAATAGCCGAAGAGGAAAATCATCATCCTGATATTTCTTTTGGATGGGGATATTGCGAAGTAAAGATTTTTACCCACGCGATTAAAGGTTTGGCCGAAAGTGATTTTGTATTGGCTGCTAAAATCGATAAAATCTAATTAGTGATTAAAGTGTCTAATACCAGTGAAAAGCATTTTTACTTTATATTTATTAGCCTCTTTAATTATTTCTTGATCTCTAATTGAGCCACCAGGTTGTACTATTATTTTCACCCCAGCTTTAATTAAAGTTTTTATTCCATCAGTAAATGGAAAAAACGCATCCGAGGCTGCCACTGAATTTATTAATTTATTCGGCTGAAACTTTTTTGCTTTTTCTATTGCTATTTTACAGCTATCTAATCTACTTGGTTGACCAGCACCGATACCAATGGTTGAGAAATTTTTAGAAATTACAATTGCATTTGATTTTACGTATTTACTAATCCTAAAAGCAAATTCTACTTCGCCTAACTCTTTTTTACTAGGTTTTAATTTTGTCACACATCTTAACTTCTTCTTATTAATAATAACATTATTTTTACTTTGTATCAGAAAAGACCTACCGAAATCTTTTATTATTACATTATTTGAAAGGTTTAAATTAGATATGTCTATTATTCTTAAATTTTTTTTCTTTTTTAAAATTTTTAAAGACTCTTTATCAAATCCTCTCGCTAATATCACCTCGAGGAAATTTTTACTGATTTCATAAGCAATTTTTTTGTTAATTTTATAATTACTAGCGATAATGCCTCCAAAAGCACTTGTTGGATCAGAAGAGTAAGCGTTTTTAAAAGACTTCAAAGAATTCCTATGCTCAGATACTCCGCAAGGATTTGTGTGTTTCACAATAACAGTTCCAGCCTTTTTTTTGATTGACCTTAAAATTTCTAAAGATGCAAAGATGTCATTGTAATTATTATAACTTAATTCTTTACCGTGTAATTGTGTAAAACCTAACTTTTGGTCATCGTAGTCACTTATATATACTGAACTTGCTTGATGAGGATTTTCTCCGTATCTTAAATCTTTTAATTTTTTCCCAAAAATAGTTTTTCTTTCAGGAAATTTAATATTAAGTTTATTATTAAACCAATTGGCAATCATTGAATCATAATAAGCAGTTAATCCAAAAGCTTTAGAAGACATAAGCTGTCTGAATTTTAGATCTGTTTTACCTTTATTTTTTTCTAATTCTTTTATTAATGGGGAATAATCATTTTTATTTGTTATGATTGCTACATTTTTAAAGTTTTTTGCAGCTGCTCGAACCATAGTTGGGCCGCCAACGTCAATATTTTCTACAATATGTTTAGAATCTTTTGAATTTCTAACAACTTTTTGAAACGGGTAAAAATTAACGATTATTAAATCAATTGGAGGGAATTTGTTTTTAGACATTTCTGTCGTGTGAGACTTATTCTGTCTATCATGAAGAATACCTGCGTGTATTTTTGGGTGAAGAGTTTTCACCCTACCATCTAACATTTCCTTGAACCCAGTATACTTTGATAACTCTATACATTCGTAACCTAAAGCGGTAATATATTTATATGTTCCGCCAGAACTTATAATCTTTATTTTATACTTTTTAAAAATTTTCAACAGTGGAATTATATTCTCTTTATCAGATACAGAAACCAATGCGTTTTTAATCTTTAATTTCATGATTAAATTTTTCTCTTAATTTCCCAATTAAAGGATTTATCTTTATTAACTAAATTACCAGAAATTGATATACAAGCGCTATCTAAAATTTTTTTTCCTCCCAAATAAATACTTTTATTTACTTCTAGATTTTCATCCTTAATTGTAAAAATAAGTGATTTATTCTTAGAAATTTGTATTAAAGCACTGCTACCACTCATAGTTTTTACTGCAGTTAGTTCCGGGCTGAGGTGAAATCTAAATACATATCTAATAGGGATACCATCTTTTTTTTTTATGATGTGGTCTTTTCCAATTAATTTATTATTTTCACGGTCTAAATAAATCTCTCTTTTATGCAGACAACTAAAGTTTTTTTCATATCCATCATGCATAATTGAACAACCAATAAGGGATTTATCATTTTTAATATTAAATTCTTTAGTTTTAAATGAGTTTTTTATTGAGTTTCCATAAACTTTATTGATAAATTTATTTCTCTCAAATTTTGTTATACTCGTATCATTGATAGTTAAAGTAGACTGACTCGCAGTTAATCTACTTATTAATTCTGCTTTAGGCGAAATATTATCACCAAAACCACAATTAGTAATTATTTTTGTCCCATCGACGAAATATTCAAATGATAAAGCACCTGACTGGTAATTTTTAGAGTACTTTTTTTCTGGGGGATCTCCAATATCAAAATAAAGACTTTGCTGCTTCGATTTTGCATAAAATATTCCTCCTAAAGTATTCTTCATATTATTTTTGTTATTTTTTATATTTTCAAGATATTTTTCGAAATTAATTAAATCATTCTCAGATCCACCATTAAACAGAGGAAGTTGATTATCTGGTGTCTTTATTAATTTTATACAAATCAAGTTTTTTTTAATTATTTCGTCTAAGAATTCTGGCATAAGATGCTGAGCATCTTTCAAACACTCATGGCATAATAAAAGATATTTAGTAAAAAAAATTAAATCATTAGGGTTTCTTGTTAATGGAAAACCATGTTCATCAAAGTGAGATTTGACAAATTTCTCTAATTCTTTAATTGCCAAATTAAAATTGTCCTTGTATTCTTTAAAGACAATACCTGATAAGATTAGGGCTGCAAGCGCTTCTAATTTTTTCAAATAATTTTTTTCAAATCTTATATTCCTTTTTAAATGATTGCATTGTGATATTATATTTTGAAAAAAATTTTTCTTAAATTCGAAAGTTCCATTATTAATTATAAAATCGATATTCAATATCCAACTAATAATTCTAGAGCTTAAAACAGATGTTTCCCAAATTCCTTTTTTAAAGTTTGAGTATTTAAATATCCATAGGTAAATTATCTTTTGAATATTTTTACCATCTATTTTTCGATCTATCAAATTAAGCCACAAAAAATTATGATTCTTAAAAATATTTTTATTCTTATCTTTCATCCAAAAATCGTTTGGATTAATCTCATTTATCTTGAACGGTCTTTTTTTGTACGGAGATATTATTGATAATAAAAAAGGGTTAGGACTAAAGTGTACTTGAACAGGTGTTTTCGACCTAAGAGATTTGTTGTAATGATTAGACAAAAAGTAAATCTTTTTAAAAAATTT
>MDTA01032980.1_pt1 | contig 11119 bp, 10 predicted proteins | sample 811151 | NCBI WGS metagenome assembly MDTA01 (sample SAMN05326648, study PRJNA326480) | marine metagenome | isolation source: seawater | place: Indian Ocean: South | collected 2010 | reverse complement strand
TATTATTATTTACTTTAGAAAAAACTCCAACAGCTGTATGGCAATCACCTTCTAAGATACTTAATACTTTACGTTCTGATAAGGCAGAAATACTTGAAACTTTGTCATTCACTTTAGAAAGAAGATTAATGATATCATCATCGTCTTTTCTACATTGTATAGAAACAATTCCCTGACCTGCACTTGGTATAATTTTTTCGGTTGAAAATTCCTCTGAAATCAAATGATCTAATTTTAAAGATTTTATCCCAGCCTTAGAAAGTATGATGCTATCATAATCATTTTTATTTAATTTAGATATTCTTGTATCTACATTGCCTCTTATAATTTTGTAATTTAAATCATTTCTTATTCTTCTTAATTGAAATTCTCTTCTAAATGAAGAGGTTCCAATAATAGAATTTGAATTTAATTCGCTAAATTTTTTATTGTCTTTTGTTATGAGTATTTCTTCTGGAGAATTTCTTTTCAAAAAACAATTCGTTATTAAACCAGGAGTTTCTTGAGATGGCATGTCTTTTAATGCATGCACAGCAAGATCTATTTTTTTATTTATTAATTCTTCTTCAATTTTTTTTGAAAATAAACCTTTGCCACCAATGTCTTTTAATCTATCCCTCTGATTTTTGTCCCCTTCAGTTGTTATTTTCACAATTTCAATTTCCCCTGAAAAAAATTTATTTAATTCGTATTTTGCTTGATTAGCATAAATCATAGCTAATTTACTTGCTCTAGTTCCAATTAATATTTTATTTTTTTTCATTAATAATTTTATATTTAAATCTTATAATCTAATTGTACTATCTATAATATTATGAATAAAAAAATTACAATTTTAGGCATTGAATCTAGTTGTGATGAAACTGCAGCATCAATAATACAAGAAGAAAACGGAAAAATAAAGATTTTGTCAAATATAGTCTCCAGTCAGTTTGATATACATAAAGAATTTGGGGGCGTGGTACCTGAGTTAGCTGCAAGAGCGCATGTAGAAAAAATTGACCTTATTACTGAAAAAGCAATCTCAGAAAGTAAAATAAATCTTAGTGATATTGATGCTGTTGCAACGACTGCAGGACCAGGATTAATAGTTTGTTTAACTGTTGGATTAAACTTTGGAAAAACTATTGCTGCCTCCTTAGATAAACCCTTTATTGCCGTCAATCATTTAGAGGGTCATGCAATAAGTCCAATGTTAAATACAGATTTAAAATTTCCATATTTGTTACTATTAATTTCAGGTGGACATACACAGTATTTATCCGTTGAAGATTTAGGAAAATATAAAAGATTAGGTACAACGATTGATGATGCTTTAGGAGAAGCTTATGATAAAACAGCAAAAATAATAGGGATTGAATTTCCTGGTGGACCTAAAATTGAAAAGTATGCAGAAAAAGGAGATAAAAATAAATTTGAATTACCTAAACCAATATTAAACAAAGGTGGATGCAACGTTTCTTTTGCAGGATTAAAAACAGCAATATTAAGAGTTCAATCAAAAATAAAAACTGAACAAGATAAATTTGATCTTGCAGCCTCATTTCAGAAAACTATTGAGGAAATTCTTGTTGAAAAAACTAAGAAGGCTTTCGAAATTTATTTAAGTGAAAATAAAAATTTAAGAAAGACTTTTGTTGTTGCTGGAGGTGTTGCTGCAAATAAAGGAATAAAGGAAAAATTATTAGAAATGTGTGAGAAAAATAAATTTGAATGTTTATTTCCTGATATAAGTTTATGTAGTGATAATGCAGCAATGATTGCATTAGTAGGATTAGAGAAATATAAAAAAAAATTATTTAATAAATTAAATTATAACGTTAATCCAAGATGGCAACTTGATGAGACAGCAAAATTTCTTAAAGGTGCTGGTGTAAAAATATAATTGATTTTAATTAAATAAATATTTAATTACATTTTAAAATTCTGGTATCTAAATTAGATCCAAATAAAATAATATTATCAACCTTAACTTTTTTTGCATGAGAACAAAGATCATTATCTGTTCCTAGTAAGTCAAGATTTTTCAGTGTACCAAAATTCTTATGAGCGGTATTTATTGAATAAGCTAAATCAGTACTTTCTGATTTTACTCCAAAGATAAGTGGCATTTTACCTAGTGCCATAAAATAAAGACTTGATTTTATATCTGCAGTAACAACTCCTTCTTTGTATTGAAAAAACGACCAATATTGATTTTTTGGAGAAATATAAATAGCGGTGGTTCCATTTAATTTTAAAGATATATCTTTAGCTTTTTGAAGAATTCTTTTTGGATACACATTATTAGTAAATTCATTTAATTTTGATAAACCAAAGAGCTTAGATCTAATTTCACAAAAAATATCAAACTTATTTTTTTTACAATAGTTTATATTAACATCATCCATTAAAAATTTATTATCTTTTTGAAAATTCCAATTATCATTTAGTATTCTCACACTTTTAACTGTATGTTTTAATGTTCCACTATCATTATTTATAGAAACTAAATGTTTTTTAAAAAAAGCAATTGAAACTATAAATAAAGAAATTAATAAGAAATATTTAATTACAGATCTATCAAAAATAAGTGGCTCATCCGCCTTTGTAAATAAAAGAAGTTTAAATTCTGGTGTAATTAGGAAAAAAAATAGAAACCAGAAAGTAGGTAACAATTGATAAAAAGTATCACTATAACCGCTAGTCCTCAAAGCTAACACCAAAATGAGTAAACAAGCAAAAAGCAAAAAAAATAAAAATTTATTATTAACAATTTGTTTTATATTTTTTAAGTTAATAGGATTTTTCTTTAGAATTAAAAAAAATATAAAAAGAATTATTGGGATCAAAAAACTATTAATATATAGATCAGAGGAATTTAAAAAATACTGATAATAACCAAATCCTATAGCGCTAGAAGCTCTGTCTGTTTGTCCAAAATAAAGAATAATAAATAAAAATGAAAAAATAATAGAAGATAATATTATTATTTTTTGCGAATTTTTTTTTACTGACAAAAAATAACATATTAAACCTAATAAAAATAATCCATGAAAAGCTCTAGCAAAAATTGTGACTGGGACGAGAAACGATAAAACAATTATTTCTAAATTATTAATCTTAGATTTGCTAACTGCGTAATATAATAATGGAATTACCGAAATATATAAAAGTGTTGCAATTAAAAGTGATCTTTGTCCAAGAACATAATCTATGGATGCAAACGTAAGTATAAAAAACATTAAGATAAGTAACCAATTTTTAGAAATATAAGTTGAACCCATATAAATAATTAACTTGGAGCATCCATATATAAGAAACGTCGGCATCATTATGTTTGCAAGTATAGTGAAAACTTTAATTACATTAACTGTATCACTAATAAATGGATCAATAAAAATTGCAAAAAGAACATGATAGGGCTCGAAAAGAAGTCCATGAATTCCGTGACTTATGGATGAATATTCAGACCAAGAGTTTGCAACTGCTGCGTCACGCAAATAATCTGTGCCCACAATACCCACATAAGCTAATTCATTTATCCATGGAAGAGTACCTGTATGAATATTTGACAATCCAATAATTATAGATCCTGCTACAAAACCTATAATCATTTTTTGCCAACTTAAATTTATATTTTTATAAATATTAATTAAAAAAAAAAGTAAAAGATCTATAAGTGCAATTGAAGCAAGAAAATAGATTGGTAATTTAATATGAAATAATCCAAGCAAACATATCAACAAAATTGGGAATTGCCAACTTAATGAAAATGAAAATAATTTATTATTTTTTTTACTTAAAATATTAAAAAGTATTTCAACAATTCTTAACCAAAACCAAGTAAATAAAGCATATATTATATATATTTGATCTATGACTCCTAAAAAAAGATTTAAAAACATCGTAAATGAAGTTCCACCTACTAATATTCCAAAAGATAATAAAAAAGGCCCAGAGGGTTTAAAATTGTATAAATTTAATAATTTTTTTTTTAAAATAAAAGACATAAATTTAATTATTTGTTTTAAGTAAATTATTCCATGTATTTGCATATCTTTCTTCAGTCATAACTGCGTTAGGAATAAATTTTAATTTAGTTAATTTTTTCCAATAGAATTCTATATCTTTAGGTCTGCCCCATCTTTCTGGACAAACAATACATGAATTATATTTTTTAATTATTTTTAAATTGTTTTTAGATATTGGCAATTTTGTTATTGTATCGATCCATATACAATTAAAATATTTTTGTAAAGTTTTAGCTGTGTTAATTGATTCAATTTCTGAAAATCTAATCGCTATATTTCTCTGTCTAGTTTTAATACTTTTAAAAATATATGGATATTCAACATCTAACAAAAAATATGAACTGATTTTTGCTTTTTTTACTTTTTTTATAACTTCGTTTTCAATTCCAGCTTCTTTAATATTTAAAATTAAAGTTCCATGTTTATACTCATGTAAATAATCTTCAAACTTATCACCTTTGCTATCAGGTTCATGATTTAAAATTAAGTGTGAATTTTTAGATCTAATATCAATTTCTGTACCAAAAAAATTTGGTAATTTTTTTAATTTTTTTAAAGAATTAACCCTATGAATAATTATTTCCATATTAAAAAGTTCAACTTGTTTTAAATTTTTTTTTTAAAGCAATAATACATTTGAGAGTTTGTATAATTAGTCTTAATTTTGCTTTAATGGAACCTCCTCCTTTTGCTTCACCAGCTACCCTTTCATCCCATCTTACTGGATATTCAATAATTTTATAATGATTTTGTATCGCTACTACCATTAAGTATATATCTAATGAAAAATCATTAGGAGGATTTTTAAAAAATGATAAGAAATTTTTTGAAAATATTTTTGGTTGTGCATTTATATCAGTTAATTTTTTTCCAAATATAAGACTTGCAATAATTGACATACCAAAAGTAAATATTTGGTCAAAAATATCTCTATTTAACCTTTTTCCTTTTATTATTATTTTTTCATTTTCTAATTTATCAAAATTTTTTTCAAAAGCATCACAAACATACTGGGGTGGAGTTTGTAAATCTGCATGACACCACGATATATACTTCGAAGTAGATCGATATACACCTTCCATAATTCCATTTCCATATCCAATATTTTTTTCAACAATTACAAGCTTTATTAATTTGTTTTTGTATAACTTATGTAATTGAATTTTATGTAAAGAATCATCAGTTGAACCGTTGTCAACAACAATAATTTCTAGATATTCATATGATTTTTTAAGAGTTTCTAAATTGTCAAACAGGGAAGAAATATTATCTTCTTCGTTAAAACAGGGTATTACAATACTTAAACTTTTCATGATTTAAATTAAAAAATATTTTATCTCTTAAAATCAGTATTATCGTACTTTTCTAATTCTTTATAATTTCCCAAATCTATATAATTGTCTACCAATATTTCACCTACTTTGAGACCTAGTTTAATCGACTCTTCTATTGCCACATCAAGATAATATTCATTTTTAACTTTTTTTTTATTTTTGAATAATAAATCTAAAGAATTTATGAAAAACTCAGATTTTTTGAAAAAAAAAGATCCAACTATAGGTCTCTCATCTATAGGATTTTCGTTAAATGGTTTTTTACATGAAATTTCTAAATTGTTTTCTTTGTTATTTCTTACCCATCCGTAAGCGTTTGGATTTGTTAAATGAATTTTTTTACATTTTGTAGTGAAAACTAATACATCATAAGTTTCAATTTGTTTTTTATAATTATCAGTATTAAATTTTATATAACTATCGCATGCATTTATAAATACTTGATCATCTTGTTTTAAGTATTCAGAGGCTAATCCACATGTTGATGCTTGACCCTCCGTTAATTTATTCACAGATAAAATTTTATAATTTTTAAAATATTTCTTCGTTTCTTTTTCTATCTTCCCATCATCTAAAAATTTTTTTTGCGTTATAAAAATCCAAAAATCTGCATCAGGCATACATTCTGCAGATCTTATAAACATTGGTTTTCCATTAAGGTTTATTAAAGGCTTGGGAGTGTTATATCCTGCTTTTTTTAATCTAAGTCCTTCTCCTGCCATTGGCATTATGTTTACTTTATTGGGCACTTAGAATTTCTCCTTTTTAAATTTAATCAGTTAAATCACACCTTTATAAAACAGTCCATTAATTGTATTTATTACTGGACTTACAATTTTTAATAAATATTGTGAATGTAAAAATGAGTGATATTGGAAAGAAAACATGGATATTTCCTGATGCATTTCTACCTGCAAAAGGACATCCTTATAAAACCTCAAAAAATGGAGATCAATTTGGACACGAGTCTTTATGTATGCTTAATTCGTCTGATAAAGATGCTTTAATCAATATATCTTTTTATTACGAAAATAGTGAACCATTAGAAAATTATAAACATACCTTAAAGGCAAAAAGAAGTTTGCATCTTAGACTAGACAATATTACACTTTTAAATAACAAAAAACTATTGAGAGAAGTACCTTACTCAATAATTCTCAAAAGTAATATTAAAATAGTTGCTCAGCTTTCACGATTAGATACAACATCTGAAAACAATTCGTTTATGACATCAATGGGTTGGGGAGTTGATGATTAATGTTCAAAGCTGTTGATAAAAATAAAATATTTGATTCTAATAAAAAATATTCAGAAAATTTAAATAAGGATTATGATTATTTTTGTCAAAAAGTATCAAAATTAAATATTGATATTAAATATATTGAGGAGAAAATTTCAAATTTAGATCTTGCATTGCCTTCATGGGGTTTGGGCACAGGAGGAACTAGGTTTGGCCGTTTTCCGGGTTTTGGGGAACCTAGAAATATTTTTGAGAAAGTTGAAGATTGTGGCGTTGTAAATGACTTGGTTGGTATAACTTCTTCTATATCACCACATTTTCCTTGGGATAATGTCGATGATTATAAAGCTTTAAAAGATCATGCTACAAACTTTGGTATTAAATTTGATGTAGTAAATTCAAATAGCTTCCAAGATCAAATTAATCAAAAATATTCTTATAAATTTGGAAGTCTAACAAATTCTGACAAATCTATAAGACAACAGGCAATAGAATTAAATTTGGAATGTATAGAAAAAGGTAAAATCTTAGGTTCAAAAGGGCTCACAGTTTGGATTGCAGATGGTGGTAACTTCCCGGGTCAGCAAAATTTTTCAAGATCATTGTCTCATTATGTGGACTCAATGAAAAAAATTTACAAATCATTACCAGCTGATTGGAAAATTTTATTAGAACACAAACCTTATGAGCCATCATTCTATTCAACTGTTATAAACGACTGGGGAACAAGTTATGTGTGTGCTAAGGAACTTGGAGAAAAAGCCATGTGTCTTGTCGATCTAGGACATCATTTACCTAATACAAATATAGAAATGATTGTTTCAAGATTAATTGATCTTAAAAAATTAGGTGGTTTCCATTTTAATGATAGTAAATATGGTGATGATGATCTTGATACAGGATCTATTAACCCTTATGAACTTTTTTTAATTTTTAATGAACTTGTAGATGCATTTCATCAAAAGAAAATTTCAAATATATCTTATATGATTGATCAGTCTCATAATGTTACAGATCCTATTGAAAGTTTAATACAAAGCTCAAACGAAATAATAACTGCCTATGTAAAATCAGTACTAGTTGATCAAAAAATACTAGCAGAATTACAAAAGAAAAATGATATTATTGGAGCAAATTTATTATTAAAAGAAGCTTTTAATACCGATGTAAGTGGATTAATTAAAAAAATAAGATATGAAAATAATAATGCAATAGAGCCTATATATACCTACAGAGAATTAAATTATAAAAAAGAAAAATCAAAGATACGTATTCAGGATAAGAAAAATAAGCCAGGTATTGTTTAAATTTCTCAAATTAATTATTTTTCAATTTTTTTATCCAATACTCATAAGAAGAATTTATTTCAGGTATTTTTTTGCTTTTATATAATTTTAAATTTAAGTCGATTTTTTTTTTTAAATTAAATAACAAGCTTGCTCCAATACCCGTACCCTCTTGATTAGAACTTAAATATATTTTTTGACTTTCTCTAAGCGCACCAATTATTCTAAGAAAATTTTTATTATTAATTAATGGTCCAGTAATTATTATATTTTCTCTACAATTAATTAAGTCCATACAATAATTTAATACAAATGCAATGTATGTTATAATTGCCATGTATCTTGAAGTATGATTTTCTTTTAAAAAAGGTTTATAAATACCTTTCATTCTGCTGAATGGTCCACCAATGCCAAATGATGGATATAAAAAATTTTTTTTTTTAAAAAATCTAATATCAAAACTTTTAAATTTTTTATTTATTTTAAGTTTTTTATTTAGAAGTTGATATTCTCTTCCGCCCATAAAGCGAACTGTAGGAACTACCTTTCCAAAGACATTAATACCTCCGTACATTTCTTTATCTTCTTTTAGACATTTTGGCGAGGTGAAAGCATTCATGATCACAATATGTGTTCCGCTAGATATTAAATTGAACTTTTTAAATTTACCTCTTGTAAATAGTAAATACGAGGCGTCACTATCGTGAATACCGTTTATGATTTTAATTTTATTTTTACTCAATCTTTCGTCAAGCGAATAAAATCCTACAGTATTCCAAGCATTTTTAATCTTGGGCAATTTATTTTTTATTTTGAGTTTATTTACAAGGCTAGAATAAGTTTTTTTTTTAAAATTCCATAAATGTGTATGATTTCCTAAATAAGAAATTTCTGAAGAGAGTTTTTTAGAAAGAATCCAAGAAATATATTGAGGGAATGTGAGAATATATTTAGTATTTTTAAATATATTTTTTTCTTTTAATTTTAGATATAAAATTTGCTTTCCAAGATTTAATCCTTTTTCTGAAAGTGGTGACAAAGTCTCACTAAAAGAAGGTTTGATAATTTTAAATTCCTTTAATACTTTATCAAAATTATTTTCATAATCCATCACACCTAAAATAGATTTATTATTATAATCTACTAATCCACATGCAGCCCCATGTGCAGTTGTAACAATTTTTTTAATTTTAAATTGTTTAGAGTATAGATATATGTTTTTTTTAAACCAAGTAATTAAAAAATTAGTATCCTTTATATAAAAATTTTTTTTAATTTTTTTAAGAGGGTAGTTAGTTTTAATTACTTTTATTAATTTTAATTGACTGTTAAAAATTAGAATTTTTGCATTTAGTTTCCCAATATCTAAAACGATATTACATATTTTGTTTTTAGATTTATCTTTTTTCATTTAAATTTTAGATTAAAAATGTACTTGTAAATTAATCATTAATTTTTGGTCTATACCAAGATGATTTACCTATTAATGCACTATAAAATCCTGACGCTCTATTAAAAAATATTTTACTTTTCCTTTTATTATTGATTATTGAATAAAATAAAGACTTAAATATTGATAAAAAAAATTTTTTATAACCATCTAAAAACGCCTCAAGAAAACCATAATGCTTTTTATAAAAATAAAATTTAGACCATATCCAATGCCAATTTCTGGAAAACTCAACTTCATTATCATATTTTTCATTAACAGATTTTGCGCCTAAGTGATGTATTTTGGCATTTGGAACTACTAAAATGGAGCCACCGTTGTGAATTATTCTTCTACATAAATCATCATTTTCACAATACATAAAAAATTTTTCATCGAAGTATTCTTTTTCGTCAAACTTATTAAGCATTCTATTTTTCATAATTAAATTAAATTTTTTTTTGTTAAGTAACATCGCATATCCATCTACGCTTTTTACATTAAATGGTAAATTCATTTGATTGTTTGCTCTTAATTTAAGATAAGCAAATTCTACTGCTTGGCGAGCTTCTGTATTTTTTTCACCCATTGTGGATAAAATTTTTGGAAAAACTAATTGATCCTCGAACTGGTAGTTTGGATATATATCATCAATTGAAATTGGAGATAGTATTGTAAAATCTGAGTTCGTTTTAGAAGCCATTATGAGTTGATCTATTGTATCATCTTCAAGAGTAACGTCTGGATTTAAAATCAAAACATAATCAGTTTTTGAATGTTGTATGCCCAAATTACTTCCTGTTCCCATTCCTAAATTTTTATTTGCTAGAATACAGTTTACATTTGGATATTTACTTTCTAAATCATTCTTAAATTTTGAATTGTCGGAATTTTCAACAACAATTATTGATATGTCTTTATCTATTGATTCAATACATTCATGAATAACGTGTTCACTTTTTAAAGTCACTATTACAACTGATAAATTATCTTTTGATAAATCGGATTTTTTTGCCATAATATTTAGCCTATATTGTGGGATTGCCATCTCGTCAAGTTTATATCTAAAGCGAAATAATATAAGATATTATAGAATAGTTAAGTAAGTATTTTAAAATATAGTAATTTAAAAGGTCAATGATCAAAAATATAGAAATGTAATGAAAAAATTTATATGAATTATTGGCTATTAAAACCAAAGCTTACCATACATTATTAAGACTCTACCGACTCCCACTAACCTTTAAATTAACTTTACGATTAAAAATGTTGATTAGGGCTAATTATAATCAGTAAATGTATAGCACATCGTATAGCACGACTTTTTAAATTGTGCTAAATTATTTTAAATGTCTATTGTTGAAAATATTGAAACTAAATTAAAAAAAGTATTAGATAAAAATGACAAAGATAATTTTATTTATAATTTTTTAGAAGCCTACAATCAACCAAAATCTACTATTAAAAGAATTAAAGAAGGTGACTATAATTTATCTAAAAAAAAAGGTGAAATAATTTGGAAAAAAAAATATACTTTTATACAACACAACATGATGAAGATATTCATGATATTATAGATGAAATATCTAAAAATAAAATTATAGAAAAAAATAGGATAAGATTTCTTATTGTTACAGACTTTAAAGATATTTTATCCGTAGATACAAAAACAAAGTCAACTCTAGATATTAAATTAAAAGAATTATTAAAAAATGTTGATTTTTTCTTACCATTATGTGGTTTAGAAAAAGCAGAAGATATTATTGAAAATCAAGCAGATATAAAAGCTGCTTATAAAATGGGAAAATTATACGATT
>MDTA01195351.1_pt1 | contig 11120 bp, 8 predicted proteins | sample 811151 | NCBI WGS metagenome assembly MDTA01 (sample SAMN05326648, study PRJNA326480) | marine metagenome | isolation source: seawater | place: Indian Ocean: South | collected 2010 | reverse complement strand
TTATCAACAACCATAGAGTATATATCTTGCCTGCCATCGATTAAAGGTATTGAATCTGTGAACTTTGCTTTATACCAGAAATTGCTTAAATGTATAATTACAAAAGCGAGAATTATGGTTCCCAAGATGCCCATATATCTTGATCCAAAACTATTGGTTTCAGACTTAACTTTTTTATAGCCTGTTTTTCTTTTTAACTTTGAATCTATTGTTAAATATATAGTAACTAAAACATGTAAAATAATTGATATATATGTTATAATTGATAAAACTTTTACAGCAGGGTTTGTGCTCATAAACTCTGCATATTTATTAAACTGTTCTTGCGCTCCACTCGCAGCTGGTATTAGAAGCTGTAAATTTCCTAGTAAATGACCTGTTAAAAATAGAATTAGAAATAGGCCAGATAGAGCTGCTAAATATTTATTTAATATATAGTATTTCAATTTTTAAAATTAAAATGGAATATCATCATCAGATGTCACAGGCTCATTTGTTCCCATTGCTTCAGGAGATTGTGCGCTTACTTGTGACTCTGTTTCATTGTTTGATTGAGTTGCATTTTCCTGATTGTTAGGAAAGCTAAAGTTATCCGGAGAATCACTCTGCATTCCATATTGTTGTAAAGCTAATTGACTTAATTCTTCTTTCAATTCTGGAGCGGCATATATTGTGTCAAAGTATTCATCTTCTTTTCCTTTCTGGCTTGGCATAGCAATAAAAAGTCCGTTAATTCCTTCTATAATTCGAAAGCCCTTCATTGTAAACCCTTCCTCAGTCATTACATCAAAAAATGCTCTTACCTTTCCCCACGATCCTTTATTCATTCTTTCAATTTTCAATTTTTTTTCCTCCTATATATCATAAATATAATCAATTATTTACTTAATTCAATGGATTGTGAAGGATATTTTATTTAAATTCTTTATTCCTAAAAATTATTCATGAGACAAAGCAAATATATATATAATTTTGCGCTTGATGATGTTGAGGGTAGCAAAACACTAATTCATAAATTGGGAGGCAAGGGTGCCAATCTTGCTGAAATGTGCTCTTTAAAAATTCCTGTTCCACCTGGTTTTACAATTTCTACTGAAGTGTGTATTTATTATTTAAAAAACAAAAAGTTTCCAAAAGGCTTCAAAAAATCAGTCTTAAAATCTATAAAAAAAATTGAAAATAAATTAGACTGTAAGTTTGGTAGCAATAAGCGCCCGCTTTTATTTTCCGTTAGGTCTGGAGCTCGCCAATCTATGCCTGGAATGATGGAAACAGTATTAAATGTTGGTCTTACATCAGAAACGCTTTTAGGTCTGATTCAACAAACTAAAGATGAAAAATTTGTATATGATTCATATAGAAGATTAATAATGATGTATTCTGATGTCGTAATGGAAAAGGCTAATAATATTAACTGTGGTATTAGGGAAAATTTTGAGTCTATAATGACACAAAAAAAGAAAACTCTAAATATAGTTAATGATTCTGATCTATCAATTAATGAACTCAAACGATTATGTAAGGTTTTTAAAAAAGAAGTTTTAATTAATCTTAATACCGAATTTCCTGATGATCCATATGATCAATTATGGAGCACCATCAAGGCAGTTTGTGTTTCATGGAATGGTTTTAGAGCAAAGCAATATAGAAAAATAGAAAACATACCTAACGATTGGGGGACTGCTGTAACTATACAAAGTATGGTCTTTGGAAACATGGGGTCTCAGTCTGCAACTGGGGTTGCTTTTACGCGTAACCCAACAAACGGAAGGAACCAAATATATGGTGAGTGGTTACCAAACGCGCAAGGAGAAGATGTGGTTGCTGGCATTAGAACTCCATTTCCAATTAATGAAGCAAGTAAAAATGCTTTAACTAAACATAAAGAGACTCTAGAGTTTAAATTTCCAAAAATCTACAATGATCTTTTATCAATAAAAAAAACATTAGAGCAACACTATCGTAATATGCAGGATATAGAATTTACTATTCAAAACGGAACACTTTGGATGTTACAAACACGAAATGGCAAAAGAAATGGACAAGCGGCAATTAAAATTAGCTTAGAATTATTTGAAAGTAATTTGATTAATCAAATCGAGTTTTGTAATAGTATTAGTCCTAAGCAAATAGAAGAAGTTATGCATCCATATTTTAATCCCGAAAAAGAACGTCATGCGAAGATTTTAGGAGCTGGACTTCCTGCAGGTCCGGGGTGTGCCGTAGGAAGAGCAGTTTTCAGTCCAGAAAAAGCACAAGCTTGGTCTGCAAAAAAAAAGCAGGTGATATTAGTGCGTGAAGAAACTTCTCCAGAAGATATTCATGGGATGCATGTATCAAACGCTATTATTACTTCACGAGGGGGAATGACTTCTCACGCAGCACTTGTTGCTCGGGGATGGGGGAAATGTTGCGTGGTCGGTTGCAGTGATATGATAATTGACTACAAATCAAAAAAAGCATCTATAAAAAATAAAACAATCAACGAGGGCGATTGGATCTCTATTAATGGTACTTCAGGAACAATTTATAAAGATAAATTAGATTTAATTGAAACTGAAATTGACAAGAATGAAGACTTTAATAAATTATTTAATATTTTAAAAAGAAATCAAAAAATTGGAGTGCGCGCTAATGCAGATAATATCCAAGATGCACAAAAAGGGCTTCAAATGGGTGCACAGGGAATTGGTTTATGCCGTACTGAACATATGTTTTTTGACCCTGATAGAATTAATGAAATGAGAAAAATGATAGTATTTCGTAATAATATAAAAATGCGCAGAGAGTCTGTCATGCAACTATTGCCCTTACAAGAATTAGATTTTTATTCTATTTTAAAAGCAATGGCACCTTATCCCGTTACAATTAGATTACTAGATCCTCCTCTTCATGAGTTTTTACCTCAAGATAATACTCAATTAAAAAATCTTTCTGAATTAACTGGAATTTCAATTGATACAATTCAGCAAACCGTTATTCAGCTACACGAAAATAACCCGATGTTAGGGCATCGAGGATGTCGGCTTGGAATTTCATACCCTGAAATTACTGAAATGCAAGCATCTGCAATTTTAAATGCTTCAGCAAAGTTAATAAAAGAGGGCATTTCTCCTATGCCAGAAATTATGATACCCCTTGTTAGCTCTATAAATGAATTCAATCATCAAAAAAAATTAATAAAAAATTGTGCTAATATCGTAGAAAAGAAAAATAAAATAAAAATAGATTATAAAATTGGTACTATGATTGAGCTTCCTCGCGCTTGTTTAATTGCAGATAAAATAGCCGCCTCTGCAGATTTCTTATCTTTTGGTACAAATGATTTAACACAAACAACTTTTGGTTTTTCTAGAGATGATGTGTCTGGTTTATTAAATCATTATAATGATAACGGTATACTAGTTAAAGATCCTTTTCAATCGCTAGATATAGATGGCGTAGGAAAATTAATCGAAATCGCAGTTCAGCGTTCAAGATCAGTTAATTCAAAAATTAAAATTGGCATATGTGGAGAGCATGGAGGTGACCCAAATTCAATTAATTTTTTCAAAAGAAAATCTTTTGATTATGTTAGTTGCTCACCGTTTAGAGTGCCAATTGCAATTTTATGCTCCTCCAAATAGTGTTAACTATGTCACATATTATTACTTTAATAAATCGTAATTATTAATTAATTTTGTATTCAATTTTAAATGGAGTAGAATATTATGAAAAAGATTATGATTATAGGAATTGTTTTTTGTGCGTTATGTTTGTCTAGCGCTAATGCAAACTTAGCTGATATTTCTGAAGAGGAATTGGCGCGCCTTAAATCTCAAGCATTTGAACGCGCTCAAACAGTTATGATGCAAGAAATTTTAAATATTACTAAAGACATAAAACTAAATAATTCAAGAGAGGAATTAATTGAAAATTTATGCTCAACTGCTCCTATGAGCAATTTTACTATTAATGCAGATATATCAGACTCTCTAGTGCAAAATGCAGGAGATTTTTCTGGCTCAATTTTTGCATCAAGAGATGGTCAAAATACCTGGTTTTCTTCTTCTGAAGTAGGGCTGATTGGCACTGATGGGTATGAAAATACCTGGCAAACATCGGTTGAAACAAATGGAGATAATTTGGTTGATTGGTATCTAAGCGGGTTAATTAATTCTGAATCTTTTGGATTAGATTATGGAACTTTAATTGTATCTCAATCACCTAATAACATCAATAATACTTTTCCTACTCCACAGAATTTACTAACGACAATCGTTGAAGACCCTGGTAATGATGCCGGTGGAGGAAATTATGATATTGAAAAGGTTTCAGCAAGCTTTAGTACGGTCAGTTGGGATAGTGAAGATGTTAATCGTTTATTTTTTGAAGTTGATTTAGCTGGCTCTTGCTGTGATGAAGGCGGTTTGTTTGGCCCCTGGTATTTATATGGAATAGGCATTGTCAATCCTGATTCAGAATCAACCACTTCAGCGTACGCTGTTGGATATGGTAATGGCGGTTTTGGACAGCTTTCCCCTGGTCTTCTTTATATCAATGGAGATTTGACTTCAGGCGATGTAGAGGGCTTTGAATACTTAAATACCACTTATTTTGAATCTTCAGAATCAGGAGATAAATTAAAAATAGGTATTAACGCTTCAGATCTTTTTAATGATCCTAATTTTGGTGAGTGGCCCAACTCACTTGAAGGACTGATTCTAGTTGGAGTTGTAGTATCTGCTGACCTATCTTTCTCTGCAAATGTTTTAGATCAAACAGGTGTGGGAATGCTGTTACTTAATTCTCAGCATCAAGAAGGAAATTCAGCCCTAATCCTTTCTGATCCATTATTTGACAGTGAAATCAATCAACTGAGTGTAACTTATACTGATTCAGACAATAACCTTCCTTGGTATAAAGCTGCGCAAATATGCAATACTCCAGAGAATGGAGGCAATTGCTTTACTCAACTTGATATGATTCCCGATGCACATACATATAGTGAGGGGGTAAATTTTTCTGCTGATATAACTTCATCAATTGAAGAGTTTAATTTATCAGGAGATTATGAGGCTCACTTTTGGTTTGCAGACAGTGATGATCTTGGAGAAGCGCAAATTGAGCTTCCTATAACAATTGGAAATGGGCTCAGTTGTATTTTAGGAGATTCAAATGGTGATGGGGTCCTAAATGTACTAGATGTAGTTTTGCTAGTAAATCTAGTTTTAGCACCATCATATGAAGAGTGTGCTGACACTAACAGTGATGGAGTATTAAATGTATTAGATGTAGTAACTCTTGTAAATTTTGTATTAGCTCCATAAAATATTAAATTTTTTGTTACAAAAAAAGGGAGTGAAACTCCCTTTTTTTATACAATAAATAATTAAATTTTTCTAATCAATCATTTCTTGCTCTGATCCTCCGATTATATCTTCAATTTTAATATCTCCAGCATTAATCATGTTTTGAGCAAGTTCTACTATTTTTCTTCTTGATGCCATAACTTCTTTTTTGGGCATTGCTTTTTCAATTCCTTGATACATAGCTTGTTTTTTCTTTGGCATAATATCAATTATAGCATTGGTTTTATCCTCATCTAAACCTTTTACTGAAACAGCAAACACATCAATATCAATATCTGGGTTTGTCCAAAAATCGCTAGCAATCTCTTCATTCATATTAACAAGATCATTAAATGTTAAATAATATTTTTTTATATCCGAGTATAAATCAGGGTCGCTTGTTTGTACCTGATTTAAATATGCAGAAGCTTCTTCTTCATCCATATTATTAAGGATATCTGCCATTTTTTTACCTCCACCCCTTGAAAATTCTTTGCTTGCCGGAATATGGGCCGATTTTTCTTCTAAATCTCTTGCAATATTTACAACCATCTCTAGTGGAATATCATTTAAATTTCCTAATTCGAGAATAATGTCATTTTTTGCCTGCGCATCTAGCTTTTCAATAAAGGCTATACGCTTATCATTGCTGACCTGGTCGATTGCAAGCGCTGCTATTGTAGGCTTTTCAGTTGATAATAAATAATAAATTTCTTCTGCTGTTAAATCATCGAGAAATTCAAAAAGCTTTATAGAATCTGGTTTGCTTTTACGGTATTGGTCTTGGAGAAGATTGAAATTATAATCATCTAAAACACGTTTTTTAATTGCTGTAGGTATCTGCCCAGACAGCTCCGCACTCCTAACCCTAATAGCGCGTAATTGGTCTTTGGGCAATCCAGCAAAAAATGAAACAGCTAATGGTTCTCCTAATACTTGAAACAATATTGCGCACTTATCAATGCCTGATAAACTATTATAATCCATATTTATTCCTCTGTGTTTTCTTCATCATTTTTTGATTCATCTAGCCAGTCTTTTAAAATTTGTGTTGCTCCCTCTTTTTGACCCGCACTCATTGCAACAGCCGATTGTCTTTGTCTTTGAACTTCAGACTGTAAAACCCCCTCATCAATCGGCGCAGTGGTTGGAGGTACTGCGGGTGCTGCGGGTACTGCGGGCACCGAAACTTCTTTTTCAACTTGACTATTATTACCTTTTCCATCAGATTTTTCATTTTTTCCATTGTCTTTTGGTTTTAAATAAACTACTTTTTTCTTGTTCCCCATAATAATAATCAACGATAAAATAATTAGCAATACCAACAAACCAACTAAGACCCAAAGTAGCCAATTTGAGCCTGACTCCTGTTTTGGTAGCGGTGCAAACTCACAACTACCATCATCTTGGGTTGCGTTGGGTTTAAAATTTATTGCCTCGCTGTTTGTACAGCCCTCTAAATAAAATGGAGAAGAAGGTTCTCCATCAGCACCACTATCATAAATACAACAGTTATTGCAGCCCGTATTTGCTCTTGGATTAAAATTTCTTGCATTCGGATTCATACACCCTTCAATAGGATTATGAATTTGATCTACTTTTTGACCATAGCTTTTTAATAAACTATCTTGAAATGCATTTTGAATTGCATATTTTTCTTTATAATAAAGAAGTTCAAGATCTTGTGCTCTCTCTATTTTAGACTTTAGTTCCTCAATTTCTTGGGCCTTTTCTTGAATGTCGGCCTCTGACTCTTCTTTATCTTGCTCAATTAATTCTTTTTCTTTTTCTTCTAATTCATATTTTGCTAATTCAACCGTTCTCTCTAGCGCTATATTTGCATCAGTTATTTCCTGTAATTTTAATTCAAGCTCTTCAAACCTTTGGCTTAATTCTTGATTTTCTGCCTGAATTTCTTTGGCATCTTGGAATTCTTTTAATTTTTGCTCTAATTCTGCAAGCTCTGCTTCACTTGCTCCTGATGCCATTGTGCCATCATCACTTTTATATAGCTCCTTAACTTCAAATTGCACACAATCATTACAGTGATTTAGCGCAGGCCATACTTCAGTTTTAATAATTGCATCCATTGAGTTTTTTAGTTCTATAGTGTCATATGATGGATCAATGTATAAATAAACAACATAACCTTCATTCCATCCACTCGAATGGCTTTTCTTTTCTTTTTTAGGGGATGTTGGAATAGTTGGTAGTCCTGGGATATACTCTTTCTGAGTTTTTTTGGACTTTTTATCTTCTATTCTATACTGACTATCTAAATTTGCATCAGATCTGGTGCCAATCCAAATATGATACAAGGATGGGTCTAGCCCCATTCCTCTAAATCGATCATCGATTTGAATTTTCTTTTTTGTAAAGAGGTCATCCGTCTGGGCTCCAAACAATATAGTAGTAAATAAGATTAATAACACGTTTATTGTAAATAGTTTTTTTAACATACTGTCTCCCTAATAATTAATTTACTTAGTTGCAAATATTATTTTAATCCTTCTATTTCTTTTTTGATTTTCTGCTGCTGTATACTCTACATTTGTTTGAGCGTCGTCTGTATAAGTTGTAGAATTATACTTTTTAATTAAACCTTTTTTTATAACATCGCCGTTTCTCATTTCTGACCATGTAACATCTACCGGCCATTGATCTGAATAGCCCACAGAAACTAATCTATTTTCAGAGACCCCTAGCGAGTCCGCAAGATATGTTACAACTTCTGACGCTCTGTAGGCAGAAAGCACTCTGTTATTGCGATACATTTTTTTCAAATCTTTAGGCAAATCTAAGTTATCGGTATGGCCTTCGACTAAAATTCCTCTATTATCATCTGGATTTTGCATTAGTGGCGCCACTTCTTTTAATAGCTCCTTGATTCCAGGCTCTAGCTCAATGGAGCCTGAGCCAAAACAAATTTCTCCGCTTATTTCTAGCGCAACTCCTCTAGGGTCATGTGAAACTGTAATAGGTTCTTCCATATTTTCAATTTTAGATTTTTCTCGCTGCTTTGCATCTTCTGATTTTGAACTATCATCGTCCACAGATGCTTTCATTGATTCTTTTATCTTTTCATTTAATGTGCTGTCATTGATTTCTTGTAAGTCTTGTTTTATTTCAACTTGAGATTTAATTGGCATCCCTGACTCTGCGCTTTGTGTGGATCCACCCACTTGGTCTGTTTGTGCGTTTTGAAATGCAGAGTATTTAACGGGATCTAGCGTAGACATAGAAAAAAGAAGGACAAAAAATGCAAATAACAATGTCATCATATCAGCAAACGTTCCCATCCATATTGGAAGTCCTTCGTCTGGAGGGTCCGGATATGAACACTTTTTTTTCTTAATTTCTGAACTTGATAATTTTTTTGTTGCCATATTTTACTATTCATCTTCCGGTTTTTTTCTCATTTTAGGAGGAAGATATGCATTTAATTTTTCCCTTACTTGCAATGGATGTACTTTTTGTGCTATTAAAAGCATTCCTTCTGTAATTAGGGCGCTTTGAACTTTTTTATCTTCATTTTTACCCTTTAACTTATCTGCAAACGGCAAAAATAGAAAATTAGCAAACAGCGCTCCGTAAAGTGTGGTTATTAACGCTACTGCCATTGATTTTCCCATCTGAGCTTGTGGATCTACACCGTCTGGTGCAGGCTGACCCATTCCCTGCAACATAAAAACTAAACCTATAAGGGTTCCAACCATGCCAAATGCTGGAGCATATACGCCTAAAGATTTCATAACATTCATTTCTTGCATTTCTCTTTGTTCTCTATACGCTTCCATATTTTCCATTATTTCTTCAATATCATCAATTTTAGTTCCTCCTAAAATTAATTCAGCTCCATCACGGACCATATGCATTCTAAATTTCATTGATTGAGGCGTTGATTGCAAAGCCGCTTCAAACTCTTTTCTACCTCGCCTGTTAGCTTCTGCTAAATCACACAAATCATCTACTACATCACCCAAAGTAAACCCATCATCCTTAAAAATCATTTTTAATAGACCAAACAACCTTACTACATCTTTCATTTTAAAAGCAATGGCTGTTGCAGCAATTGATCCACCAACTACAATTAATAAACTTACCGTATCATAAAGGGCTAGTAGGGAAATGCCTGTTTGGCTTGCAGACAAATAGGCTGCTGTACCAATTAAACCAGACCCCAAAAGTAAACCAATTAGCGTTCCTAAATTCATAAATTATTCCTCACCAGTTTTGTTTTTATATATTGGCTCTATCGTTCCTTCTTTTAAACCTTTTAAAATCTCTCTAACCTGATCATACTCTGGATCAAGTTTTAATGCTATATTCCAGTTCATAGAGGCGGCCTTAGTATCATTAAGATAATAATATATTGTTCCTCTTCTTGCATAAGCTATTGCTAAATTGGGCTGTAATTCAATTACTTTATCAATCATATCTAATGCTGCATTATAGTCTTCTTCGATTAATAAATCATGGGACTTTTGAAATTTGCGCATTGCCTCGTTTCTCTTTGATTTTTCTATTTCTACATTTAATAACATTTTTTTTGTTGAGTCTTCTAAAATTATAATGTTTTTTCTAATGTGAGCGCTTTCATTATTTAGCATGTTAACTTGAGATTTGTAAAGTTGTAGAGAATCCTTATAGTTTAAAATTTCTGCTGCCTGCTGATTAATTTTAGTAGAATCTATTATGACTAAAGGATGTATATCATCATAAGCGCCTGATGCATCAGCGCGTAATGTGTTTTTAATTCGCTCTTTATCACTTTTGGCATCTGGAATATTCATAATAAAACCAAACATTATTGAAGGAGCATCATTTTCCAGTGCCAAATCTCCGTTATTTTCTTCCGCTCGTTTAGCCCATTCTGTAATTTTATTAATATGTGAAATTCCAAATCTTAAGGAATAAATGTCTGTGATTGGCATTTGGGTTCCTAAATTAATTCCTTGCCCATCATACTCAAAAGCAAGGTTCATTTTATTGTTAAAATATGGCGTGTTTAGTAAAATTGATAAAAATGGACTCATTGATGGGCCCGACCCATCGTCATAATTATGATAGTCGCTTCCAATTTTGCCCGTTCCAAAACCATAATTTATCGTCATATCATAATTACTGAATTTTTTATTGTTTGAAACTACAAAAAATAAAGACGCATCGTCAAACAACCCCTTATTAGAATTAATATTTTTAATGGATAGATCATGTACTCCAATATCGATGTATAATGATTTATAGCCATATACTCTTCTTTGCAAGTGCATCCCCACATCATAAGGGCTCTCCTCTAACGGCTCCAATGCAATAGCATTAAGAGAACGATAGTCAGGAAGCAGAGTATAGCTTATACCAAAATTCCATTTTTTGATTTTAGTATTAATAAACGCAGACGAGCTATTGGAGGGTACTTCAAAATCAATCATCTCCGATGAAAAACCAAGGGCCACCTTTCCCTCTCCTAAATCCGGCAAATAGCTAGTTGGAGTTTTAAATACAGAATTGGGTCTAGAAAAAGCCACTCTTGAGCTTGCAAAAAGTTGCGAAATGCTAAGCATCAATACAAAATAAATTATAATATACTTTTTAATGTTCATTTTTTATTTTTCCAATAGAATGTTTTTTGAATAATCAGAATAGTCATTATTAGGAAATTGATTAATTATTTGGATTAAAATTGTTTCTGCGCCTTTACTTTCTCCTAAATTTTCTAAAATTAATGCTTCTAAAAATAATATTTCTGGATTTTGATCTCTATTATTAATCATTGATATATTTTTTAGA
>MDTA01043453.1_pt1 | contig 11122 bp, 14 predicted proteins | sample 811151 | NCBI WGS metagenome assembly MDTA01 (sample SAMN05326648, study PRJNA326480) | marine metagenome | isolation source: seawater | place: Indian Ocean: South | collected 2010 | reverse complement strand
TTCACTTTTTCTTAGACTTCTCTGGTTGTGTTCGTACTTTAGTGCTAATTTTGTTTGTTTATCTTGTGTATCGCAACTAATCAATATTAGTAGGAGTGCTAAAAACTTTATGAAATATGTAATCAACATTCTTTGTATAATATCCTACATTAAAAATATCATTTACTTCGTTTATAGATAAAACGTTATTTGTTATTAAATTATCTTTAAATGCACCATCGCCGTGTGCGGCAGTTTGTACTTCTTTATACGCCTGTTCTCTTGTTAGACCTTTGTTATTAATTAAAAAAAGAAGAACTTGCTGAGAATAAACTAAACCGCCAGTAATATTTAGATTTTCTTGCATTCGCTTTGTATTTACTTCCATATTTTCGATAACTCCTGTAAGACGTGTTAATGCAAATGATACATAAGAAAACGTATCAGGTAAAGTAATACGTTCAACACTTGAGTGACTAATATCCCTTTCGTGCCATAATGCTATATTATCTAGTGATGGTGCTACTGCACTTTTTATAAGTCTTGCAAGTCCTGTTAAATTTTCTGTTAATATAGGATTCTTTTTGTGTGGCATTGCACTAGAACCTTTTTGTCCTTTAGTAAATTGTTCTATTACTTCACCTACTTCGGTACGTTGCAAGTGTCGTATTTCTACTGCTAAGTTTTCTATGCATCCACCTATAATTCCTAGGTAGCTCATTAATAACGCAAAACGATCTCGTGGAACAACCTGCGTACTAACATCTTCTGGCAACATGCCTATTTCGTCTGCTAAGTATTCTTCTATTTTTGGATCAATAACAGAATATGTGCCTACTGCTCCACTACATTTTATTCTACAAATATTGTCTACTGCATTTGATAATAATTGCAAACATCTTTTAAATGCCGAATAATGACCTAGTAATTTTAATCCAAACGTTGTTGGTTCTGCATGTATACCATGTGACCTACCAACACATACTGTATTTTTATGACGCTCTGCTTGCTTCTTTAATGCGGCTACAAGATGTAAAATTCTATCTATTATAATATCTATTGATTGTGATATTTGCATTGCATTACAGGTATCTAATAAGTCTTGACTTGTCATGCCCATGTGTATATATTTTGCACTAGGACCTATCATATTAGAACAATGAGTTAGAAATGCTAATACATCATGTTTAGTTGTCTTTTCTATTTCATTTATTTTCTCAACAAAATTTCCACTTTCAACACAAAGCCATCTGCCTTTAGTTATATCGTCTACTGCTTCTTTAGGAATATTTCCATACTTTGCTTGTGCTTCGCAGACAATTTCCTCAATATCAAACCAATTTTGAAATCTACTTTCGTCTGACCAAATTTTTTCTATATCAGTGCAAGTGTATCTTTTATGCATTAAAGTCCTCTAGTATTTTAAATCCGTCTTGTGAACAATGATAAGTTTCAAATGCTCGTTCCGGATGTGGCATCATACCTAATACATTATTATTACGTATTCCACAAATATCCATTGTAGAACCATTTGGATTGTTTTCACGCAAATAGTATGAATATGCTATTTTTTGTTCTGCTACTAACCACGAAGGATCAGGATGATAATAATTACCTTCTGCATGAGCAATAGGTATTCTACGTTGATTGTGTGCAGGCCAAGTAATTATATCCATTGGCTTACATATAAATTTTTCTGTATTGTTTATTCGTAATGTTCCTGGTAACAAACCTGCTTCACATAATATTTGAAATCCGTTGCAAATGCCTAGTATTTTTCTATCTGTTTTTTTAAGTTCTTTTACAACCGGACTAAGATTTGCTATTGCACCTGCACGTAAATAATCACCATAACTAAAGCCTCCTGGTATTACATACATATCAACTTTTGGTAATGTTGTTTCTTTGTGCCAAATACGCAAAGGTTTCTTTCCTGTGTATGCATACAGGAAACGTTCCATTTCATTATCGCAGTTGCTACCTGGAAATATTATAATTGCCGTTTTCATAATTTTCTATTAATCCTACTCCGCCTATTACTGGCGTTGGCATAATGCCTTTTCCTGATGTTTCGTTATAAAAACTTACGTTGCCACTAACAACAGGAAATTTTAATTCTTCGCATGTTTCTGACATACCCAAGCATACTTCTTTAAAGTCATGCATAACATTTGGATTTTCTGGATTGCCAAAATTTAAACAATTTGTTATACCTAATGGTTTTGCATTTACAGATAATAATTTATAATAACAATCATATATTATATTTCTAATACCGCTTCTAGGATTATAATAACAAAATGGAGCACAACTTATAGTCGTTATTGCTAATGCTTTTTTACTGTCTGGTATTCTTACAATAGCAGGATCTGCTTGTGGGCCTTGTATTGTATTTCCTATTACTTGTGAATCATATTGTTCCCAAACCCAATTCATATCAAAATCTGTAACTACAGGTATGTTTATGTATTCTGGTATGTGTCTTTGTGTTTCTCTTCGTAACTCGGGTGCATCTAATGCTTCTAGTGGTACATCACATACTACTTTATCTTTAACACGAACAGTATAATTATTTGTATCTGTTAGTGTTCCTATTTCAACATAATCTAAATCCCATTTATTAAATATACTTTCTACTTTTGCTTCAGGATTTAAAACAAATAACATTCGTTCTTGGCTCTCACTTAACAATATTTCCCAAGGCTCCATTTTTAATTCTCTTAAAGGAATTTTAGATATGTCTATATCAATACCATAATTTCCTTTAAGTGCTACTTCAGACGTTGAAGAAAGTATACCTGCCGCACCCATATCCTGTGCCGCAATCACTGTACCTGTTTCAAATAATTCTAATGATGCTTCTAGTAATAGTTTTTCTTGGAACGGGTCGCCTACTTGTACTGTCGGGCGTTTATCTTCACCTTCAGTAAACTCCTCGCTTGCCATAATAGCACCACCAATTCCGTCACGACCTGTTTTAGCACCTACATAAACAACAATGCCTTTTTTATTTGGAATACTTGTAAATATTTCTTTATTAGTATAACCTACTGTCATAGCATTTACAAGAGGATTTTCAGCATAACAATCAAAAAAATGGCATTTGCTACTAACAGTAGGAACCCCGACACAATTCCCATAATCAGCAATCCCTTTGACGACTCCATCTATAATTCTCCTATCGTCTGTTGAACCAAAATGTAATGAGTTTAAATTTGCAATAGGGCGAGCTCCCATAGTAAAAATATCACGCATGATACCGCCGACTCCAGTTGCGGCTCCTTGATAAGGTTCTATGTAACTAGGATGATTATGACTTTCTATTTTAAAAACTATTTTATCATTATCACCGATATCAATTACACCTGCATTTTCACCTGGACCAGATACAACATGATCGCCGTATGTATATAATTGTTTTAACCAATACTTAGAACTTTTGTATGAACAATGCTCGCTCCACATTGCATCAAATACATGAAGTTCAGTTACATTAGGCTCTCGCTCTAATCGTTCTTTTATTAGTTCAATTTCATTTTTCTGTAACATTTTCTACTTCATAATCATATAATAAAGTATTAACAAGAACATTTTCACATAATTCTATAATTTGAGGATCATGTGTATCAACTACATCTGGTGCCTCAAAATAAAATACTTGCCCTACTTTCATATTATTAACACGCCACCCATTGGCATTGACATTTAAAGAAATAGTATCGCCTTGTATATCTTTAATGCCTTTTCTTAATTTTGTTGTAATTTTAAATTTCATTATACAGTCTCTAACATTCTTTTTGCAAATAAAGCCGCATTAATTGCACCATGTTTGCCAACAGACATACATGCAACCGGTACACCTTTTGGCATTTGTACTATACTTAATAAACTATCAATGCCCATTAAATCACTTTTCATAGGTACACCGATAACTGGTAAATTTGTCTGGGATGCAACTACTCCAGGCAATGCGGCAGACATACCAGCCGCGGCTATGATTGCTTTATAGCCTTTTTCTTCCCAATCCTTTATATGTTTAGTTACGTCTTCAGGATTTCTATGTGCTGAAGCAACAACCATTTCACATTCAATACCTTCTTCTTCTAACTTGTCGGAACAATTTAACATTGTTTCCCAGTCGCTTTGACTACCTAATATAATCCCTATCATTTTTTTCCTTTTCTTTATTGTCCCAATAATCCTCATGTCTTTGTGACTGAGTTATTTTCTTTTCAAGGACTTGATCAACATGTTGTTTTAATTCTCGTAATTGTAGTATATTCATAGACTCTAAATATACTTTGGTCCAAGTCATCATTTCATAACATCCCGTAACTATCCCATGTTGCAACTATATAGTACGTTCCATATAGTGTAACAGAATAAAAAAGAAACCATGTTATTGGTGTCATATTATATTTCCTAAAAATATCCAATTATTACCTGTCATTCTTTTTAAATGATCGTTAGGTATAACTACCATCATACCTATACCACAGTTAAATGTACTAAACATTTGCTCTTTAGTCAACTCTGCTTTTTCTTCTATCCATTTAAATAATGGTTTATAATAAGGGTATTCATTACCTACCCAATCTATACTTGTTCCTTCGGGTAATACTCTGTAAATATTATCCCATCCTCCTCCTGTAATATGAGCAAGGGCATTTATAGTGATACCTAATTTTTTAATTTTATCAATATCATCTACATAAATTTTAGTTGGTTCTAATAATTTATTAACTAACTCTTCATCTGCTTTTAAAACATCAACATGTTTTCTTATTAATGTATATCCATTTGAATGAAATCCTGTCGAGTATAATCCTATTACGCAATCACCTTTTTGTATGTTGCGTGGTAACGGATAATTAACACGCCCTACACCAAATCCGCAAACATCAAATGCATCATACGCAATTACTTTATCTAGTTCAGCAGTTTCGCCGCCTATTAATTCCATACCTGCTTGTGAGCAACCTTCGTGTATTCCTGCTAGTACTTGTTCAAATTCCCATTCTCTAATATAGTCGGCGGCAAAGTAATCTAAAAAGAATTGAGGATTTGCTCCTTTGCATATTAAATCATTTACTACCATTGCTACACAATCAATACCTATTGAGTTTAACGGTCTTTGAAATTTTTTATATGCTTGCTTTGCTAATAATATTTTAGTACCAACACCATCGCAACTTGCAACCATGTCTCCATATACAGCCGCGAATCCTCCTATCTGATCAGAGTATTGTTTTATTCCGTTAACTAACTTATCTGTTTTCTCTTGGTACTCCATTATAAATCAATCTCCCTGCCGTGTTCTCTAACAGATTTTTTTAACATATCAATAGTATCTTTCATTTGATCTTTTGGTAGTTCTGCTAACATTTCTTTACATTTTTCTACGTTACCGTTTAATGCATAACGTTGTAATTCTTGTAAATGATTATGTTGTCTTAAATGCTCAGGATGTTTTGAAGGATCATCATGAGGTTTATTGTAGTAATCGATGTTTATTCCCATTCTATTGTTCCTGGTGGTTTAGATGTTATATCGTAAACAACTCTGTTTACTCCTGATACTCCACGTATTATATTAGCAGAACATTTTTCAAGTAGATCAGGTGGTATTCTAAACCAATCGGCAGTCATTCCATCTTCACTTGAAACTGCTCGCAATGCAATAATATTTTCATATGTTCTATCATCGCCCATAACACCTACAGTTTTGTTAGGTATTAATACTGCAAATGCTTGCCAAATGTCTTCAATATCACCTAATGTTTTTAAAAATATGCTATCTGCTTCACGTAATATTTGTAACCTTTCGTGTGTTACTTCTCCTAATATTCTTACTGCTAATCCTGGTCCTGGAAAAGGATGTCTTTTTAAAACATAATCAGGTAATCCTAATTCTTTGCCTAACATTCTAACTTCGTCTTTAAACAAATTTCTAAGTGGCTCAATTAATGTAAAATCCATATCCTCAGGTAATCCGCCTACATTATGATGTGATTTAATAGTCGCCGCTATATCCTTTCCTGATTCAATTACATCAGGATACAATGTACCTTGTGCTAAAAACTTCGCATCCTTTGTAACATCTTCAAAGCATCGAATAAAATCCCGTCCTATTGCTTTTCGTTTAACTTCAGGATCGGTGATATTTTCTAATGCTTTCCAAAACCTTTGTGAAAAATCATATTTTTTAATGTTTAATCCAAGCTCTTGCATGGATTTCATTATCTCGTTTGCTTCGTTTTTACGGAGTAACCCTGTGTCAATAAAAACACATTTTGATTGATCGCCTATTGCTTTGTGTAATAATGTTCCTACTACTGCGGAATCAACTCCTCCACTAATTGCAGTTATAACTTCTCCATTACCTACTTGTTCTCTTATAGATTTAATAGCATCCTCAATGATATATTTTGAAATCCAATCTTTATTACATTGTGCTACTTTAAATAAAAAGTTTCTAAATATATCTTTTCCAATAAGTGAATGTACTACTTCCGGATGAAACTGTACTCCGTAAATAGGTTTTTCTTTATGCTTAACTGCCGCTATAACATTGTTAGAAGATCTTGCTATAACATCAAATGTTTTAGGCAATGTTTGTATTTCATCGCCATGACTCATCCATACTTGAGCTTTATCTTTGTCACATTCAGCTAATAATGGATCTCGCTTTCCTACGTATATGTTTGCAAGTCCGTATTCGCCTGTACCACGAATAATTCTTCCGCCTTCTTTGTGTACTATTTCTTGTAAGCCATAGCATATACCTAAAATAGGAATACCTAAGTTTAAAATATCAGGATCTAACTTAGGTGCTTCGGTTTCGTATACACCTGACCTACTTCCTGATAATATTATTGCTTTAGCATTTTTTAATTCTTTTGCTTTAACAGAAGGAGCATATATTTTAGAATAAACATTTTGCTCTCTAACCCGTCTAGCAATAAGCTGAGTATATTGGGCGCCAAAATCTATTACCGCGACTGTCATAATGCTTTATATCCTATATCTTTTCTATAAAAAGACTTTTCCCATTTTATTTTTTTACAGGCTTTATATACTTTGTCTTGTGCTTCTTTCAATGTTTCTGCTTTGGCAGTAACATTTAAAACTCTACCACCAGTTGTAATGCATTTGCCATCTACTTCTTCTGTACCTGCATGAAATATTTGTACATCAGGATCGTCTATACTGTCTAATCCACTTATTGGAAATCCTTTTCCATATTCTTCAGGATAACCACCAGAACACATGCAAACAGTTATTGCTGATCCTTCGTAGAATTTAGGTGCTTGTAATTCTCTTAAATGTCCTTCAATACATGCTTCCATATAAGGTGCTAAATCACTTTCCATTAACATCATTAATACTTGGCATTCAGGATCACCAAAACGTACATTATATTCTATTACATATGGTTCGCCATTGACTATTATTAGGCCAATATATAATACGCCCTTATAAGGAATGCCTTCATTTTGCATTCCTTTAAGTGTTGGTTCAATTATTTCTCGTCTAATTTTAAAATCTAATTCATCTGTTATTAATGGTGCTGGTGCATATGCTCCCATACCGCCTGTGTTAGGTCCAGTATCTCCTTCGCCTACACGTTTATGATCTTGACAATAAGGAAGTACTTTGTAATCTGATCCGTCTGTTAGTACAAAACAACTTGCTTCTTCACCTTCAAGGAAATCTTCAAGTAATATTTTATTTGAGTTGGATTTAAAATGATTAGTTCTATAAAGTTCTTTTGCTTCGAGTACTTCTTCTAGTGTTTTGCAAACTGTTACACCTTTTCCGCCACAAAGGCCGTCTTCTTTAATTACAATAGGAATTTGTTCATTGTAATCTAATATGTCTGCTATTGCAGTTCTTTTATATGTATTCCATCTTGCAGTAGGTATATCATTACGAAGCATAAACTGTTTTGCCCATAACTTACTTGTTTCTAATCTACCTGCAAGTTTAGTTGGAGCAAATACTTTTTTAAGCATACTTTTATAATGCTCTGTAAGTCCGTCTGCTATGGGCTGTTCAGGACCTATGATAACAAAAGGAGCATTTTCTCTAAACACAACTCCTTCTTTTTCTAATTTCCAACGTAAAGAATCTTCTCTTCCACCGTTGCCTATTATTGACATTACATTCATGTTACCTGTTGCTTATACCTAATTGTGCCTTCTTGTGTAGGATATTTAGATGTTAAACATGCCATACAAAGTTCGCTCTCGTCTTTATTTAATGCTTGTATCATTCCATCTAACGACAAATATTGTAAACTATCTGCACCAAAATCACTAGCATTAGGTTTATTAAAACCTGTATACAATTCTTTTATAGTTGGAAAATCAATTCCATAAAAGCATGGAGATGTAATAGGTGGACAACCTATTCTTAAATGTACTTCTTTAACACCACTCCACTCTTTTAAATTTTTTACTAATGCTTCCATTGTTGTACCACGTACAATAGAATCATCTATAAGTATAACTTTTTTATTTCGTAGTACTTCACGAAGATGTGTAAATTTTAATTGTATATTATATGTTCTATTTGTATTATCTATAAATGTTCTACCAATAGAATGATTTTTAAGTAACCCTTGTACAAACGGAACATGAGTTTCTTGTGCATATTTTGCTCCTGCAACATATGAACTTTCCGGTACAGGTACTACAATATAGTCACCATTAAATTTAACTGTTTCTTCTATTGCTAACTGTTTTCCTATATTTTCTCGTACACGATAAACAGATTCGCCATCCATTACAGATGCTAAGTGTCCAAAGTAAATCCATTCAAAAAAACAATAACTTGTTTTTTTACTATCAATATAATTTACTATGCGATATCCATCATCGTCTACAATAATCATTTCGCCAGGTTTTAAATCAATTGGCTCTATTTGTAAATTAGATAATACTACGCTTTCAGATGCAAAAACTAATACACCATCTTTTGTAACTCCATAGCACATAGGTTTTAAACCTAATGGATCTCTAACGGCAACCATTTTAGCATCTGCATTTAAAAATGCAATATTCCACGATCCGTCAAAATCTTTTAGTAAGTTTCTAAATATCTCGACAAAATTTAAATCTTCCCGAGGTTTGTGTGCTTGCACTTCACGGCTAAGAAAATGCATAATTACTTCTGTATCAGAATCATAAGTCATATTATAACCTACATCTTCTAATCCATTTTTTAACTTATCGTAATTTGCTAAGTTACCATTAAATGCCAAACTAAACCATTTCGATTTTCTACCATGTGGACGTTCAAATGGTTGTGCTAATAGATCTCCATTATCTCCACTTGTTGCATATCGTGCATGTCCTATGGCGGCATGTCCGCCATAATCTTCGTTTAACTTTTTACTTTTATATTGATGATTAATTTGAAATACTTCGTGTACCTTACCGTTGTCTTTATGTGTTTGAAGGATACGTTTTCGAAATTGATTATAAGAAGTTATTCCGGCACTGAGTTGTCCTCGGTGTTGCAAATCTAATAATCCTCTTACAATTAAGGGGTACACGTTTTTGGTTTTATCCTTTAACGAATACGCACCAATGACTCCGCACATTTAATAATACCTATTTAAATTGTCGAGTGTATTCAGAAACTACTGCATATTTTTCTTGAATTTCTGTTAATTCTTCTCCATCCCTAAATGACTGTTTATCCAGTTGTTGTTTAGGGTCGCCATTTGGCCATATACGCCAACTATCGTTATCAATGACATCAGCAATAACAAGCTCACCATCGGTTGTTTTGCCAATTTCAATCTTCATATCAATTAATTGTACATTAAATTTTTTCCAGGCTTTTTCTAATAACTCAAAACATGGTATCATTAATTTTGTTCTAATATATTCTAACGTTTCGTTATCTACTTCTGGTTTAATATCCATTAATGGTTGCATATCGTGCCGAGGTGTTTTGGGCGGATAAAGCAACCATACATCATCTTTTGGTTCAATTAACGGATCTGTATATACTGTTTCAGTCCATTCTCCATCTCGTAAGTATAGTTCTCGTGCCTTATCTTCTGACATTTGTTCTTTACCTACTACTGCATCTTTATGAAAAAATTCTGTTAGCAACGGATCAAATATGTCTGCAGATGATTTTGATGGTTCTCTTTTTAAATAACTACCATAAGGCCTTCGTCTCATAACACATTCAATAGGAATCATTTCGCATTTTTTTGAAATAAATGATGTATCGTTATTGCGAGTTTCATAAGCCACAGGTACTCCGTTGCTTTTTAAATAATGCATTACAGAACAATTTTGTGTGGTTTTATCTTTGGCTACAGGCAGGTCTGCTTTAATTGCGGCATCGTTAGCCGTTAACGAATCTTTAGTAACAATTCGTACTAAGTTAGGATCATTAAGATCCTCAATTCTTTTAGTTTTTCCTTCGATCATTTTTTCCTTTATGATTTAATAATCTACTAATAATTTACTGGACCGCTCCAGTGGGCTTTTGTTGAAAAGACTGGTTTAAGTTCTTTTTCTCTATCAAATAATGTATATGCCATGTGTGTTGGATTCATTATATGAAAATGATCTCTTACTGTTCCAACATCAAAATCTGCACAACTATAAACATCAAATTGCACTAATGCTGGATCTGGTTCATCCCAAATATGTATTGCTATATGAGATGTTTCTATCATGACAAAACCGGTAACTCCTCTGTTTCCTTTTTTATTTACATAAGAAGCATATGGCCCTTTTACAATTTTCATATCTATTATTTTTACTAATTGTTTTAACCATTTTTTAAGTTCTTTTTCGTCCTTAATAGGATCATTTACTTCTGCTCGTATTAATAAATGTTTGTGTTGAAGTAATTCCATGCATATTATTCCTTATAATTGAGTCTTCTTTCACACAGGCTTTCTGGCTCACCACCTGAACAGTTGGCCTCATTAACTTTAATAGTACACATGCCTTGTATATATTCGCATGGAAAATATTTTCTTCTTTTTTCACGATCTAAAAATATCTGATTTATAGAAATACCAATGCCGTAGAAAAATATAATTAAGGCACATATGCCTACTAGCCATTTTAATATTCCCATATTTAATACCAAATTGAGGGATCATACCT
>MDTA01144399.1_pt1 | contig 11125 bp, 10 predicted proteins | sample 811151 | NCBI WGS metagenome assembly MDTA01 (sample SAMN05326648, study PRJNA326480) | marine metagenome | isolation source: seawater | place: Indian Ocean: South | collected 2010 | reverse complement strand
TTCCGGAAATCCTGATTTCGAGGAAGCTCTTTCGGTGGCCTCGGTGGACGGGGATCTGGGGGCCTGGCTGGAGGCAGAACAGGAGCAGGATGCCTCGATATCCTTGGCTCTGGGAAGTGTTCCCGTTCCCGGGACCCTGCGGAACCGCATTCTGGCTGCGCTTCAGGCCGATGACGGTACTGGAGATTCCGGGGAAGATCTTGCGAAAGAGGGGCGAGTCTCTTCCGGGGCTCAGCTGGTGGAGCCCACAATGGAGAAATCAGAAATGACGGTTCTGAAAGTTGAGATTGCGGGCCAGATGGGAATGCCATTTGCCGGAGGTCAGGGAGCGGACGGGGAACTTGTGCGGGAGGGGGAGCGTTGGGTGCGGACAGCTCTCGCAGCGATCTTACTGGTATTAGGTGCTTTTGTGGCCTTTGAGCTGACAGGCAGCGGTGCCCGCCCCGGGGAGGAAAAAGTTCAAGACTCTGCTCTCAAGGATCTGGAAGGCGGGGTAATCGCGGAAGTGACTCGAACGGGGTTCTTTTCCCTTGAGATCGGGGATCTCCGGGAGCATGAGGGCTGGTTGCGGAAGAACTTGGCGTCGGGATCCGTTCATGCAGCGTCCTCTCCTCGAATTCTTGGGGGCAGGCTTGTGGGAAGCCGGTTTTTTGAGATCCAGGGAAGCAGAGCCTCGCATTTCTGCTTCGACATCAACGGGAAGCCCATTCATCTCGTCGCCCTTCCCGTGGAGGACTTCACCGGAGTGTCCTCGGGGAAGGAAGAGCCTCGATCACGTCAGTGCCTGGATACGGGGATGTCGGTAGCCTTGTGGCCGGGGCAGGATAGGATCTTACTTCTTGTCGGCAAGTTGCCGGACGAGGAACTCCTTGAGCTGTTCAAGTCTGGTGGTGTGAAGTGAGCCATCGCGTTATCGGCGGACACCTCAAGGTTCCTTCCGAGTAACGCTCCAGGTGCCCTCCTCATTGATCCGCACCGTGGTGTGCCCGACTGTTGCCGACCCGTTTCCTTCTTCAGAGACAGAAGTTACGGGCCCGGGTGGGGACTGACCCAAGAGGTAGGGAACGAAGATGCTCAGGAAGTGTGTGGTCTGGCCGGCTACGACAGGCCTGTAAGCGTAGGTGGTGACATTGGGCTCAAGATCTTGTGATACGGTCTGCGCGATGGAGCCGAACCGGAGGGTTTTGTCGTCATGCATGGTCAGTCGCACCCGGTATTGCGCCGATTGCCACCATGCATGCTCGAAGGCCGGGGCATCAAACCAGGGGTGCTCCCTGGTCCCGGTGGGCTGGCCATCCTCGAGAGCAAGGTGCCAGACCGGGCCTGCGTGGTAGCCTTCCCCGAGATTCTTGGTGGGAGTATATTTGTCCAAAACCACGAGAGCTCCTTCGCGGGTCAGGACTGTGCGGCGATTCCATCTGCTGCCGTCACCGTAATAGTTGCTCCATGTAAAGCTGCCGAAGGAATCCCCTTGCTTGTTGTTTTCCGCCCTGAGGCTTCCGGGGATGAGCTTGATACTCCCCTTTCGGAGGAAGTCCCCGTTTTCTGCTCGGTCGGGATGCAGGGGGAAAGGGTTCCGGCCATGCATCAGGAGGAGGACATCAAGGCTCTCTTCCCCGGTGCCCCCGCCCTTTCCCAGCATGCTGTATTTCCCCGAGCTGTGGAGGAACTTTGCACCATGGGCCACATACTCGTAGAGCTGCCCCGACAGGCTGTCGAGATGCTGATCCTTGTCAGGATAGAGGAAATAGGAGGCAAACGGAGTGCCTGCTCTGCGGTCCGCTTCGAGATAGAGGCGTTCGGGAATCTTGTGCTTGAGAGAACTGAGCAGCCCGATGCGTGCGCCTCCTTCAGGGGCCTTGGACCGGATGCCCCGGCTTTCAAACCAAGCAAAGCGTTTGTGGCGGGCGGCTTCCAGTGTCTTGGGAAAAATGTCCCCCGGTGGCTTTCCCCCGAAGACGCTTTGTTCCGCGGCCCAGAGGTAGTGGCTGTGGCGGTAGTGCTGGGCGAGCCGATACCAGAAATGACCATCTCTTCCCGGTGTCTCCACCCGGTAGTTTCCGAGATTCCATGGGTCCCGGTAGAGGGCCTCCCTGTCCTTGAAGACGGGACTGCCGCAGTTGGGGCCACCCCGCAGACCCCCTCCATGGACGAAGCCGAGGACCCGTTTGCCCACTGCGTGGAGGAGTTCCGCCTCCTTGTCGATCCAGCCCATTGCTTCCGCAATGTCGATCATCCCGTGCAGGAAAATCGGGCCGTAGGGGAAATAGTTCCATTCCGTCCAGTCCCCGTAATCGGCGAGATGCCGCCAGATCCGGCCGATCCAGTCCCTGGCCTCCTTCGCCTGAGGCACCTCCGGGAAGAGCTTCAGGGCCATGGCGATTCCTCCTGCATTTCCGAAGGAGTGGTTGTTTGCGGTTTGTGCTCCCTTTTTGAAATCGAGAAAGCGGCTGCTCATGCTCTGGTGAACGATTCTACGGAAGCGTTCCTGCTCGTCAGCGGTCAGCATCTTCTCTCTGACGAGTTCCTCGTAGATGCGCATGCGGGCTGCTCCGCCCCAGCCGCCGTGATACCCGCCACCGTGATAATCACGTTTCAGGATTGCCCCGTCAGGGAGCTTGCGTTCCGTCTTACTGCCCGGGGCCGTGGTGACGAAATAGATGAACATGAGATCCTCTTCCCCGATTGATTCCAAGCGGGCATGCCAGTCCAATATCAGGGCCCGGAAGACGGCCTGGAGAATGAGGAGCTCCTTCCTGTTCCGGCGGCCGTTGTCGACGTAGCGGGCGCGCAGGCGGTCCCAGATCCACCAACCGCGGGAAAAGGAGTAGCGTTCCCGCTGGGAGAGCTCCTTGCGCAGGGCCTTGGCCATTGCCTGAATATCCGGGACGTCCGTATAGCTGGCCCGGGGGTGACCAGACGCCAGCTGTTTTTCTATTTCGCTCAATCCGGCTGCCCGGGCAGGCGAGGCGGCCAGGAGGGTCGCAATGAAAAAGATGCCAAGGACTCTCATCATCAGGTTTCAAGTTTGTCGTCTCGGTGGGGACTGGCGACCAAAAAGCGCGGAACGAAGGCCGCGCTTTTTGAAGTTGTGCTGGAAGATATTGCCAATACGGGAGGGATCCTTCTCGCGCTTTAGGAGTCAGGCGCTCTCCTTGCCCAGACATGGAGGAGCGCGGCTGACGGGAAACCTCCATTTTAGCAATTCCCCGTGGGATCTTCCCGTAACTGGTTTGTGCCAGTAACCTGCAGCGCAGGTTGGTTATATGGGGCTGTCCAGCGGATTGTCCGGGGTAGTGGGCGCTTTGCTTGGCTTGAGGAGGAGGCGGGAGAGTGGTAGGGGTGCTGGACGCAGATGGGATACGCCGATCGCGATTATTTCAGGGAAACATCCGGGCGGCCACCAGGCCGGCTGGCGGGTGCTCCGGTTGTGAAGTGGCTTCTGATCGTCAACCTGGGAGTTTTCGCGGTGGCTCTGCTATTGGATTTCAGGGAGGCCTCTGTGGAATTCGGGAAGTTTACCATCAGGGAGGGGATAGCCGGGGTTCAGGTTTGGAGGCTGATCACCTTTCAGTTCCTCCACGGGGACTTTGGCCATCTCCTGTTCAATTCGATTGCAATTTATTTCTTCGGGGCCTTTGTCGAGCAGCAGCTACGGAGCCGGGCCTTTCTTGTCTTTTATCTTCTGTGCGGAGTAGCGGGGGCCTTGGGCTACGCCGCCTTGGTGTCCGTCTCCGATGCTTACCGGGATGTGGGGGTCGTGGGTGCCTCGGGCGGGATCTTCGGGATTCTGGTTGTTGCCGCGATGATCGCTCCGGACATGCGGGTCCAACTCCTCTTTCCCCCCGTCACTCTGACGATGCGGCTCATGGCAATCCTGATGCTGGGATGGGGCTTACTGGTGGTAGTCACCGGGGGGCAGAATGCGGGAGGAGAGGCAGGACATCTTGGGGGTGCGCTTGCCGGGTTTCTCCTCTGGAAGGTTCCTGTGTTACGGGGTCTGCTCGCGAATCTCAGCCGTCCCGGGGGAAGAGGTCCGGGAAAACGACTGGCATTCCCGATCCGGATAACCAAAAGCGAAAAGCGTTATGAGAAGAAGCTGCGTCCGAAGAGCAGCGTGAGCGGGGCAGAGGCCGGAGAGGTTGACCGGATTCTGGACAAGATCAACGAGCATGGGCTTCAGTCGCTGACCGCGGAGGAGCGGGAGCTTCTGGCACGAGCCGGAAGGAAGTGAGCGCGCCGCTCCCTTCAATTAAGGCTCCCCTTCCCCGCCGCTTTCGCCTTCACTTCCTTCCGTGACGGATGAGGAGATGATCAACTGCGCTGAGCCCGGGCGTCAGCTGGAGAGGTTGAGGGCCATCATGCATCGCCTGCGAGCGCCGGGAGGGTGCCCCTGGGATGCAGAGCAGTCCCACGCCAGCCTGGTCTCCAACCTGATCGAGGAGGCATATGAGACGGTTGATGCGATCCGCAGGGAGGACTGGGTCCATCTGGAGGAAGAACTGGGAGACCTTCTGTTGCAGGTGGTGTTTCATGCCGAACTTGCCGAGGAAGAGGAGCGCTACAACCTTGACGATATTGCGAAGGGGATCTGCGACAAGCTGGTACGCCGTCACCCCCATGTCTATGGGTCTGGGGAGGCTCGGGGCACGAGTGAGGTGCTGAACCGCTGGGAGGAGATCAAGCGCGAGGAGAAGGGAGCAGGATCCGAGCCCTATCTACATGGGGTGGGGAAAGGGCTGCCAGCGCTCCTGAGGGCAGCCAAGCTCCAGAAAAAAGCCGGTAAGGTGGGGTTTGACTGGCCGGAGGTTGCCGGGGTGCTTGCGAAGATCGAGGAGGAACTGGCAGAGGTGAAGGCTGAGCTTCCGTCGGCCGGAGAAGATGCGGCCCCTGCCTTGGAATCAGAGGTGGGGGATCTGCTCTTCGCGGTAGTGAACCTGGCGAGAAAGCTTGGGATGGACCCTGAGGTGGCTCTGGAGGGAACCAATGTCAAATTCGAGAAGCGTTTTGCGGCCATGGAGCAGGACTTGCGGGAGCGAGGCTCCTCGCTGGAAGGAGCCAGCTTGGATGAAATGGAGGAGGGCTGGGTGCGCGCGAAGGGTGGGGAGGCTCCGGGGTAACCTCACGGCTTTTTCGTTTTCTCGCGGAAGGACTGGATGATGCCGAGGGCTCCCTGCTGTAGATCGGGGGTGAGGGGCCGGGGAAGGGCTGCCTGCATGACGATTACGGTATCCTTCGCATCGACGAGAACGAGGTAATAGGTGAACTTGACGACCTGGTCCTGATAGCGGGCATCAACCGGAACGACTCCGAAGAGCGCGGGCTTACCGTCGAAGTTATCCTGCTTCTGGGACTTCACGTCTGCAGAAACCTTCAGCCCGGCCTTCTCGATGGCCTTGATCCTCGATGCGAGGGTTCCTTCCAGATTGGCGCGGTGGCCCTTGGCTACCGGAAGCTGGTAGACCGAAAAGGAGCCATCCTTGCCCGGGGCATCATGGTGTAGAATGGAGTTGTCACCTGGTCCCCGGCTTTCCTCCCAGGTAGCGGGGATCTCGACGGAGAATCGGTTGTTGGCAAAGGTGACCTTGTCGGCATGGGCCGTCGTGCCCGCGGAGAGCACCAGAAGTGTCAGAGCCAGTTTGCGCAGGACGGGAAGATTCATTGCCAAGCCTCTACGGGTGCAGGGATAGGAAGGCCAGCATAATCAGAGGAGGGGATGTCGCAGGGTATGCGGGTAATAAAAAAGCCCCGCCGGGAGGCAGGGCTTGCAGGAGTTGAGTGGAGTTCACGGGTTATTCACCGAGAGCGTAGCGGACGAAGCGGCGAATCGAGAGAGAATCGCCAAGCTCCTTGCCCTTAGTCTCAAGAAGGCTTCCGATGGAAACGTCCGGGTCTTTCACGAAGGCCTGCTCCAGCAGACAACGTTCTGCGTAGAATTTACCGAGTTTGCCCTGGGCAGCCCCGTCTATCCGTTCCGCTGGAACCCCACGGGCTTCAAGTTCCTTGCGGGCGATTTCCTTCTCGCTCTCGATCAGATCAGCAGGGATGTCCTCGCGGGTGATCCCGGCCGGGGAAAGGGCTGCGATGTGCAGGGTGAGGTCCTTAACCAGAGCGCGGAAGTCGTCGTTGGCGGTGGTGCCTTCATTTTCGCACCCCACTTCCATGAGGACTCCCACTTTTCCTCCAAGGTGAATGTAGGAGGCTACCACTCCGGAACCTTCCATGTCATAGCGGGTCAGGCGGCGGAACTGGAGATTTTCACCCAGTTCAATAACCTTGGCTTTGACGAAGTCCTCAATGCTGCCGTCGCCGTGAGAGAGGGCGTTGGCGGATTCGAGATCCGTGGCCCCGGAATCTGCCACGGTGCCGACCAGTTCCTTGACGAAGCCCTGGAAGTTTTCGTTTTTTGCCACGAAGTCGGTCTCGCAGTTCACTTCGGCAAGAATCCCGTGCTTGCCATCGGGATCAATCTGAGCCGCGACTATTCCTTCCTTGGCGGATCGGTCAGCTTTCTTGGCAGCCTTGATTGCTCCCGCCTCACGGAGTCTCTTGATGGCGGCTTCAATATCACCATCGGTTTCCTGAAGTGCCTTCTTGCACTCCATCATGCCCGCGTTGGTGCGGTCGCGGAGTTCCTTTACTTGGGATGCGGTAATAGACATGGGAAAAATGAACTTGGGATTTGATTTTCAGGTGCCGGCTCATAGCGGTGAGCCCGGTTACTGGCTGTCGACAAGTGGCAGGGGCCTCTAGCCCTTGGTGGCGACCACGATGGAATCGACCAGATTCTGCAAGATGATCCGGACTGACCGGATGGAGTCATCGTTGGCAGGAATCGGGTAGTCAATTATGCTGGGGTCCCCATTAGTGTCGATGATGCCGATGATGGGAATCTTGAGCCTGCGGGCTTCCGCGACCGCGATCGACTCCTTGGCTGTATCCACGATCACGAGAGCGTGGGGGGGGGTGTCCATGTCGCGGACTCCCTGCAGGTTGCGCAGGAGCTTGTTCTTTTCACGGTTCAGGGCCGCAAGCTCCTTCTTGGACATGGCCTTGTATTCCGTGGCCTTCTCGATGCCCTCAAGATACTTCAGGCGTTCCACGGACTGCCGGATGGTGGTCAGGTTGGTGAGGGTGCCACCGAGCCAGCGATGGTTTACATAGAACTGCCCGGCTGCGTCAGCAGCCTCACGCACCGCCTGCTGGGCCTGTTGTTTGCAGCCAACAAAAAGAATCCGACGTTTCTTCCCGGCCAGCTCCGAGATGAAGTCGGAAGCCTTGTCGAGACAGCGCACAGTCTCCTCGAGATTGATGATATGGATGCCTCCCTTGTCCTTCATGAGGTAGGGGCGCATTCCGGGATTCCACTTGCGGGTCTGGTGTCCGTAATGGACGCCCGCTTCCACCATTTCCTTAATGAGCTCGTTGATCATGTGTGTGTCCTCTGTTGATTCACAGAGGCTCGGTTGTCTGGAGGGCCCGCCGCTTGTTTGGTTCCTTCGGCTCTCCGTTGTTTTTTGGCGGCGTGAGGAAGGGGCGGGGGAATTAGGCAATTCGATTCAAATTGGCAAGGATTTTCCCGTATTTAGCAGTCCTTGAGGGAGTTCTGGAGGTTCAAATCCCGGATCGGATGCCCCCGGCGATGCTTATTCCGGTTTGTTTGCAGGGTGCCGGGCCTTGTAGACTGTCGCCATGACGGAGCGTGAGCAGGCTGCGGACCACCTCAAGGTGATCCGGTCGTTGATGGAGCGGGCCACGGTGTATCGGACGATATCGTGGCCCACGGCTCTTGGGGGCGGCACCCTGGCAACCATTTTGTCTGCGGTCCTCTTTCTCCGGGAACAGGCGGACGTCGTCAATGGGACGGTTGAAGAAAAGGGGATTGCGCCCGGGGCTTGGATCATGTGCTGGATCGTGGCCCTGATCCTGACAGCGGTTTTCAACGGTTTCCTGATCTCCCGCAAATCCCGAGCGGAGAATCGCCCGTTTTTCTCACCTGGTCTGAAGATGGCCCTGCGTGCTTTTGTCCCTCCCATGCTGGCCGGCGGAATCATAGGTATTGCGCTGACGTTGTCGGTTACGCCCGCGATCGGGGCTTCTCTCTGGGTCATCTTTTATGGGTTGGCCCTCCTGGCAACACGCGGGTTGGCCCCGGTTTCCATCCCGCGGTTGGGCTGGCTGTTGCTGGTATCAGGGCTGGTGGCCTTCCTTTATTCCTGGAGCGATGGGGCTCATCCCCTGCCTGTTCTCGGGGTTCCGCAGCATATGGAAAGCCCAATGCTGGAAGCGAACCTGATCATGGGAACCTGCTTTGGCCTCGTTCACCTCGTTTATGGAGTTATTGTGATGAGGAATAGCAGGAGAGAAGAGGAGAGCACAGGGGTCGAAGGAGACTGAGTCCCATTACCCGGGTGTAATTCTCCAAAGGCATGATCGATTTCTCAAAGCTTGACCGGGTGATTCACGAGAAAGGTCGGCTTGGGATTGTCACCTTGCTGGCTTCCAGGGGAGAAGTCTGGGCCTTCCAGGATCTCAAGGCCGGACTGCAGATGAGCGATGGAAACCTCATCACTCACCTTCGGACTCTCAGCAAGGCTGGGTATGTGAATTCCGAAAAGATGGAGGGAGAGGGCAGGCCTCAGACCCATTATCATCTGACTGCAGCGGGGCGGAAGGCCTTCGAGGGCTACCTTTTGATTCTGGAAGAGATCGTGGATCTTGGGAAATAGGGTTTTCGGTGCGGAGAGTGTTTTTCATGACTTTTCGGTGAACACTTTTCCTTAACAGTGGTCTCACTTTGCGTGACAAAGCAAAAGTCAGCGACCTTGCGGGGGCCTCGGACCGGCTTCCGGATCCTTATGGCGAAGCATTATGGCATGTGCTTTGGGGTGCGGGATGCCCTGGCAGAGGCCGAGACGGTAGCTTCCCGGCGGCCAGCTACGATTCTCGGGGAGCTCGTGCACAATGAGGTTGTCAGGGAGAGGCTGGATAAGGCAGGAGTTCGGGAGGGGCAGCTGGAAGCGGAGGGTGCTCCAACTCCCGATGTCATTGTGACGGCCCATGGCGCCTCAGACCGGGAGCGCAAGCGCTGGGCAAGTATCGGATACCGGGTGACGGACACGACCTGCCCCCTGGTTCGAAAGGCGCATGCGGCCTTGGCTGGGTTGGTCCTGGAGGGCTACACCCCGGTAGTGATTGGAAAGCGAGGCCATGTGGAAGTCCGGGGATTAACGGGAGACTTTCCGGGAGCCTTCGTGGTTCTTGATGAGGGTGAAGTGGAGTCCATGCCCTACGCAGAACGTTTCGGGGTAGTGGCCCAGACGACCCAGCCGATCGAGCGGGTTGAGGACCTTCTTGACAAGATCCGTCGGCGTCATCCTGCTTCCGAAGTTGTCTTCAAGGATACTGTGTGCCAGCCGACCAAGGCACGGCAGAAAGCTCTCGAGTCCCTCTGCAAGGAGGTTGACTTTGTTTTGGTAGTCGGGGGGCACAACTCCAACAACTCCCGGCAGCTTGTGGAAAAGGCACGGCGCAGTGGTTGTCGTTCCGAGCGGGTCACGCGTTCCGGAGAGATCGACATAGAATGGTTTTCCGACGCCAGAGTGGTAGGGGTCACGGCAGGGACGTCGACACTTGAAGAGAGCGTCGAGGAAGTCGTGGGACACCTTGAGAGCCTGGGCGGCAGGAGGGAAGAATTGCCCCGGCCTGGCACGGCGGGAGCCTTTTCAGGGAAGAAGCTGGCTGTATGAAGGACCACTTTCTGTTGGAAACGGTCTGGATACTTTTCAGTTATGGTGCCGGTTACACTCTCCCGTCCCTTCTCATTGCTCTTCTGCTGGTGGCGTGGGGGTCCGGTAGGAAGCGAGGGGGAGTCCGCATGGCTCTGCTGGGAACATCCGTACTGATTCTTTGGATCGGCCTGATTTTCGGGGTCGAAACAGGCTACAGCGCGTGGCAGAGCATACCGGAACCACCTCAGGAGGCCTACTCAGATACCGGGGGCCCGTTTGTCGTTCTCTTCATGGGGTGGTGCCCGGCTCTGGTTTTGCTTGGCGGGGTTCATTTTCTTCTTCACCGGCACCGTTTAAAATGGGCCTCCAATGCCCCGGAGCAGCCTTCGAGGTCCTCGAATGGCGAGTGAAGGAGTGAAAAATCCTTTTGATCCGTTGCAGGAATTGGCAAAAGATCCTGTTCCCCCATTCCCTGTAACAGACCATGAAGCCTCCTGTTCTTTTCCTTCTGGCACTGCTCTCGGTTCCCGTCTCTGGAGAGCCTGAGAAGTTGAGCGCTCTTGATGTGCAACTCCTTCTCGAAAAGCTCAAGGAGGTGAGGGAGGGCTCGCAGAAATTGATCGGAGCCCGCTATTCCACCGCTCATTCTGCGTTTCGGGCGGCGATTCAGAATGACTCCGCGGCTCACGCGCTTTTCCTGGATTGTACCGAGAAGGTCCAGTTCGAGGATAAGCAGAAAAGTGGGAGTGATTTCAGGGACTGGAAGCGGCGTCACAAGGAACGGACGGATACCCCCGCCTTTCGTCGTGCCCTTCGTCATCAGCTGAACTGGCTCCTTCTCACCCTGCAGGCAGCCTCGGAACCAGAGAAGCGCGATGAGATGTGGGTCAAGGCCCTCGACCATATCGACACCATCTTCAAGGATGCGGAAGACCTGGAAGGGTCCCAGCAACTGCTACGACAGAATGTCCTCGGCACGGTTTTTGCCGAAGCCTACTCGGTTGATAACATTGATATTACCGACTGGCCGGGATCTCCCCTGCAGCTGGAAGCAGTCTACGAAGGGTTGGTCCTGCCCTCCCTGCGCAGGGTGAAGACCCTTGGCCAGCTTGAGCAGGCCTGGGATAAGCGTATCCTGCATGAAGGGACGTTGATCGAGATCTGGGACAAACCGAAGAAGGGCCTGGGGCGACCTGAGCACTCTGCGCCCATGGAGAAGTTCCTCGAGGTGAGACGGCCCCAGCTGGAGTGGAAGAAGGAGATGGATCTCTTTAATGTGGGAGACCAGAAGAAAGCCTCCCTGCGCATGCTGAAGCATCTTGAAGCCTATCCCTCGCATCGGGATGCTGCGACTTGGATTGCGGAATTCCAAGCTGCGGTGAAGGGGCAGGCTG
>MDTA01098630.1_pt1 | contig 11126 bp, 8 predicted proteins | sample 811151 | NCBI WGS metagenome assembly MDTA01 (sample SAMN05326648, study PRJNA326480) | marine metagenome | isolation source: seawater | place: Indian Ocean: South | collected 2010 | reverse complement strand
GACTACCTTCAACAAGAGTTTGATCATTTTCTAAAGTTTGGTAGTCAGGCAATTGACCAGATGTTTCAGCTTGCCCAGCATCAATACCTGGACCATCATATGACCAACTGTATGCGAGCTCATCCCTATCTTCATCATCAACTGAATGCTCTGACATAAAAATATCTTTTGAATCTTCATCAGTATTCATAAACCACTGCTGATCATCACCCACAAATACAGTAGGAGCTTCATTGCGCTCTTCCTCAACACCCAACCAAATAGTTGAACTTGCAGAATCATCATACGAATCTGTTACTACCATCTTAAGAATATAAACATCAGCAGGTAGCTCTTCAACATATGTAATATCTTCTGATACAAGAAGAGTATCTACATAAACTTCATCTGCATTCTGGTCTGGGCCGGTACTAATATTAAATGGCTCACCCAAGTCATATGATCCGTTTTCATTCAAGTCTTCGTAGTATAAATATGATGAATTAATATCGCCTGTGATTAAGAAGAACTCATACCTCAATTCATCTCCATCATCGTCATATGAATCACCTGCATCAAAATGCAATGTTGCTACATTTGTTTCAGGGTCGCCATCATGAGGTACGTACCACTTTTGACCAGTTCCTAAATCAGCGCCATCTGCTTCACCACCATCATAGTCATTGCCATCAGAATTATGATAATCTGTCATAGTCGAAACAGAATTCCCATCACCTGGGTCAACCAAGTCTAGGCCTGCAGATGCAACTGGATCAGCATTTGGCTCTTCATGTAAAACAGAACTAACTGATTGAGTATGACTTCTTGTCGAAGTACCACCTCTAACCGGATAATCAGACTCAACAGTTAAGGTCGCGGTGAAAGACTTAGACTCACCTTCATGCAATACACCAGAAATAGTGTTGAATTGAATGTTGTCCGGATACTCAGGAGTTGAATAAACATCTCCATCTACTGTCCAAAAACGCCTATCAATCTCATCAAACTCATCATCATCAAAGGAATCTTGACGGTAAACTATCAAAATCTCGTTTTCATCTGAATTCCCATCGTGAATTGGAGCATAATTTGCTTCATATCCTGGATCTACAGGAGAGTCGTTATCACCACTACACTCAACACCAGCAGTATTATCGAAACAATAACCATTATATGGTACAGCAACGGGATCTAAATTATCATTAGTTGTAGCTGATGCATCAGACTGAGTACCATCAACAATCTCTACAGCACCCCCAGATGCCCAAATCTGATAACCATCAGTTGATTCACCTGCATCATTTGACGCAGTTACAGTATAACCATATGTTGACTCATATAAAAGACCTTGTCCATCATGCCCTTCACGATCTTCATTATCAAAATAACTAGTACCCTCTTGAGAAATACTTGAACCATGCACAACAACATCATCTGTGCCATGACCTTCTTCACGGTACAAAGTATATGAAGTTGCAGGATAACGGCCTAATGACTCATCCCAATCAAGCTGGATGGAGCGATCACCACCAGCTGCAGACAAGGCATCTTCATCAACAGTTGGGACAATATTACCAATATGAACTCTTAATCTCTGAACACTGTTTTGAGATAAAAAGAACTCTACGGAAGACCCATCTGTAATTGGATGGAAGGTAGTTGTAGCCTCTGAGTTATCAACATCCTGAGGGAAAACCTCAACATACATTGGAATAACTCCGTAATCTCCAATCAACACATCACCCAAATGCTCAAAAGTAACAGATGCATGACCTGACATATCAGATAATACTTCCATATCCCATGTCGTTAAGTTATGCTCAAAAAATTCATCATCCTCAGTAACAACATCCTGAGTAAAATTGGCACCCCACTGAGCATCCCACTCATCATGAGGAAAATATAGTGAAATATAGTTTCCAGCTCCATTTACAGGCTCAGGTATATCACAATTAGAATCATAACTATAAGTACTTGTTGGTCCAACGCCCAATTTATTGTTTTCATCCACTTCAACAAACTGACCCCAGCCATCAATCTCAGCTCTTACTTTAAGACCCCATGTAATACAACCGGCATCATCTCCTGCAACGGCACAAGCTAACTCAGAGACACCAGATGATCCAACATCAGTCGTGGCTTCAACACCAAAACAATATTCGACTCCCGCAGAAAGACCAACAACCTGTGTTGTAGTAGCACTGGTAGTTTTCACAAACTCCCCATCAGCATCATAAACATTATAAGTATAAGATAGTTCGCATGATGAAACTGGCTCATTCCATGACAAAATGACACGAGCTGCACCGGAGGCAGCATTTAAATCCGTAATACCTTCAACTGTATATTCACACTGATTTCCATCATCCCATATTGCATCTGAATCGTAATTATCTGCACATTCTGTAGTACAGCCTAAACATGAAGAACCATCGCCATCACACTCACCACAAATATCCTCTTCAAGTGAACCACCACACTCACCAGAACAATCTAAAACATTACCAGCACAATCACAAGCACCTTCATCTATTCCATCACCACCACACTCGCCACATTCATCAACCTCAGCTGTACCACCACACTCACCAGCACAATCCAACTCAGCACAAGATCCATCATCCGCTGTAGCACCATCATCATAGTTACATGCATCTGAGTCAGTACAACCAAAAGTATTGCTGGCAGTTGATATACCTTCGATAATATATATTTCATTATTAGCAAAACCAGGCAAGTCACCACTAGCATTAAGCTCTAAAGTACTTCCATTCGAAGTATCATATAATAAAATTTCATCTGGCACTTGGCCGCCTTCCAAGCCAAAAACAGGACCATCTAGCCCCATCAGTGGCAGGGTTGTATAGCCACCTTCAGCAGATGGTATCGCATTAGTGAAACCGATACATTGACCATCTTTAAAAGCACCAAGAACGTCAACAGCTTCAACGTCAACTCCATCAACCTCAATTGAAGCAAACATATAAAAAGCCTGTTGCGTAGAAGCATCATATTCCCACCCTGTAGTTTCATCTACATTACGGGCAAACATGAAGCCTAGTAGCATTAAAACAGATAAAATAACTCTTCTCATTTCTTATCTCCTCCTTTTGTCTGCTGGGAAGCAGAACAATTATTATTACAATACTTTACTTTACTTGCCTTCAGCCCATTCGGACCTTAAATTTGTTGAATAAATATATGGATTTGGTATAAATGCATACAAATAGATTTTTAATGACAAAGGGAAAATATGACTTGTGTCACGTTTTGGACGCCCTCTCCTCTAAAACCAACATTTAATCAAACTAAATTATAAATTCGAATTAAACTCATCCTCCACTCAGCATACAATTCGAATAGCAAACCTGACACTAATGTACGATATGTAACAAAATATTACAAGAAAATTTTAGCTCAAAAAAGACAATTACAAGTAAATGAAACTACTTAGTTAAATATTTGAAATACTTTCCATCAGAGGACATGATTACTTTTGTAGTTGAATCTAATGTCTTGGTATATGTTTCAAGTGACTTTTTAAATTTATAAAATTCAGGAGACTTACTGTAAGCTTCTGCATAAATACTCACTGCCTCTGCGTCAGCATTACCCTTTATAATTTGAGCTTCCAGATACGCTTGAGATCGGACTTCTTTTGCTTTTTGAATTTGCATACCTAAAATTTCTTGTTTTTTCCCTTGACCTTGACCACGATATTTTTCAGCAATCATATTCTGCTCAGAAATCATTCGATTAAATAACTTTGCCTGAACCTGCTGATTATAATTAATGCGCTTTAACTGAACATCAACAACTTCAATACCCATTTGAAGCTCTAAAAGTCTACTTGAAACATTTTCTTTTATTGATTCTATAATATCCAATCGAGCACCCTTACTTGCAATAATAACGTCAGCCTCAGGGGCAATACCAGCATCTTCTTGATCCTCTGAAGTTTGCATTTGTCTTTCTGATGAACGTATGATCTCATCCATATTGCGATTAGTTATCTCATCCCTAACTGCACCATCAATAATATCATCCAATCTAGACTGTGCAAGCATTTCATTTTTAGCTGACTTGTAAAATTGTAAAGCATCTACAATCTTCCATCTAGCAAAAGCATCAATAAAAATATATTTGTTATCCTTAGTTGGAATTTCATTAGCAGACCCATCCCATTCTAGTATTCTTCGATCAAACTTAATAACTTTTTGGATTACTGGAATTTTGAATTTTAAACCAGCCTTAGTAATAGTTTGCCCTACAGGCTTACCAAATTGAATTATAACTGCTTGCTCTTTTTCATTGATAACAAAAAGACCGCCAGATAAGATTAACAATGAAATAACCAAAAAAATAGGTAAAAAAGACTTCTTCATTTAGAACCTCCGTTAACATTTAGCATTGGTAAAAAGTTTTCTAAATCAGATGAAACTAAAACTTTATTTGGTATTTTAGAAAGCACCTCTTCCATTGTTTCCAAATATATTCTATCTTTCGTTATTTGGGGTGATTTTTTATAAGCTTCGAGTACCTTTTCAAATGAGGCAACATCACCTTTTGCTGTATTCACCCGATCAATAGCATAGCCACGAGCTTCATTAATTATTTTCTCAGCCTCTCCCTCAATATTATAAATTTGTTTATTGTATTCTTGCTTAGCTTCATTAATAGCCGTTTCCTGCTCTTGCTTGGCACGATTAACTTCATTAAATGAATCTGCAACTGTTATTGGTGGTACAACCCCTTGTAGCTGAACCATTTGAACTGCAATGCCGGTCTTGTAAGAATCAAGTATTTCCTGCATGTGTAAACGTGCACCATCAGCTATCGCACTTCTTTCCGACTTAATTACTTCATTGAAAGAACGATCACCAATCATAATTCTCATAGTTGCCTCTGATACATCTCTAATGGTGTTTTGAACATTTTTAACATTAAACAAATATGCTGCAGCATCCTTAATTTTATATTGAACAACCCAACGAACTTCAGCTATTTTTAAGTCACCAGTCAACATCCACGATTCATTATCAAAATTTCTTGTAGAATATTTGGTTTTTACACCTGGTTTTAGTGTCCTAAAGCCAAACTCAAGCTTATACTGATAGTCAACCTTCACTTTTTGAACTGTATCCACTAATGGGATTTTAAAATGTAAACCAGGCATTGTAGTTGTTGAGTATTTACCTAATCTAGTTACAACCGCATTTTCATTTGCGCCAACAGTGTAAAATGAACTCACCAACAATATAGCAATAAAAGGAATAAATAAAAATCTACCCATTTTACTAGGATCAAATTGGGGAATATTTATTTCTCCATCGCCAAAATTTATTTTCTGTGCCATAACTTCCTCTTTTTAAATAAAAATGAACAAAAATATATCATTAAAAACATAAGTAATTTACTAATAAGTTTATATTCGTTCTTTGAAAGAATTGTCTAAATATCAGAAATTTTGATATGTCAAGGACACTTCTTTTCATTTTTTTTGTAGCCTTAGCAGGAGTTGGCTTTAAACTTGTGACCATGCGCTCTGGTAATTATGATGTTGATTTTTTCACAAAGATTATAGGGTGGATTTTACTTATACCAGCACTTTGGGGTATATTAGAATCACTTCGAATTATTAACTAGGAGTTAAATATGAAGATACATATTGAATTTTGTGAACGCTGAAACTACCATCCACAATTTGACCGTGTGTCAAAAATCATCACAGAAATTAATCCAAATATAAATGTTGAGGGAAATCTAAAACAGCCTCGAAATGGTTCATTTGAGGTTGAGGTTGAAGGAAAAATTGTTTTTTCTAAATTTAAAACCAACAAATTTCCTTCAAGGTCTGATATAGAATCTTGGATATATACATTGTCAAAATGACATTATAATTTTTTGGCAAGCTATTTGCAATTAAACCTGTAAAAGGATGGTTTATGTATTTTCAATTTAATTCATTTAAAAATTATTTAAATCCTAAATCAGGTAAATCATGGACATCAGTTGCAAAAATGGGATTATTTTTCATTTCGCTAGGGTGTTTGGTAATAATTCTTAAAGAGATAATAATATTTTTAATATCGTTAGTCCTGTTTTTAATCGGATTTGTGTGTTTATTTTTTGCTTTCAAGATTTGGAAATTAAATAACTTTTATTCCAACAATATTTATAGTTAGATTAGTAACCATTATAAATATATGTCTATAAATCGATATTTAAAGATTATTTATAGTATATTTTTGATGTATATCACCTATTTAAAATTATAAAATATTATAAGTTTTAGCATGATACATACGAAAAAAAATATTGTATTCTCATTAGCATTTTTAGTTTTTCAAGTTGTGTTTTCTCAGTCTTGGGAACTCACATTAGTAGCCCAAGATGTTGATTCTAATGGATCATCAGACTATCTTAGAATAGGAGCATGTGAAGGGTGTAGAGATGGTTTCCACTTTGGTGAGGATGAGTATGATTTACCCAATGCAGGTAATAGCTATACTGATATTCAGATTTTTAATCAGGCATGGCTTGGAATGGAAGATGAAAATAATGTTACCTGTAATAATCCAAATTTTTATGTTGATAAACGTGAAATCAAGGGTCCGGAATTTCTTGACATATGGGACATTTCAGGTAACTGGTATGGAAGCCCTGATATAGTCTCACTTGAACTTTCGTGGTCAATTGACAATATGGTTGATAATATCGATATCTTTTTGCATATAGGTAATGATGAACCAATTAATATGAAATCAGAATCATCAACAATCATTCAAAGTGATGCTCTTTTAACTTCTTTTGAGTTTGAAACATTGAGCGATATCGTTAATATTCAAATCTTATCTGGTGGATGTGCAAGTACCGGAACAACTACGTACTATTTTGATAATGATGGTGATGGACTAGGTAGTACAAATTCAGGTCAATACTGCGAAGGCTTTGAGCCTATAGGATGGGTTAGTAATAATCTAGATTCTGATGACTTGATTTTTTGTGAATCAAACGAAATTGATAGATGTAATGTCTGCGATGGAATGAATGATTGTGTAGATTGTAATAATGTTGCATGGGGCGAAGCATTTTATGACTCATGTGGTGTATGTTCAGGTGGCGATACAAATCATGTTCCAGATATTGATATTGATTGTAATGGAGTATGTTTTGGTAACGCGTTTATAGATAATTGTGAAATTTGTTCCGGAGGAGATACAAACTACTTACCTGATAGTGATATTGATTGCAATGGTATATGTTTTGGTAATTCAACACTCGATGACTGTGAAGTATGTGGCGGTACTAATGAAACATGCCTTGATTCAATTTTTGGTAATGGACCCGATGAATTTTATGCTTTTATTGGCTCAGAGCAAATAGAACTATCATGGAATCAACTAAATTATAGTTCCGAATCACCAAGCTATATTGTAGGTTTTAATATTTACAATCAAAACTTTGATGGCTCAATGAATTTCATTGATACCACAACTGATGAATTCTACATTACAAGTGATTACATTGAAGGAATATTTTGTGCAGCAGCCTATGATCAATTTAACAATGAGTCAACATATTCATGTGCTGAGGCAACTGCCAAAATAACTATGAATTTCACATTACTTCACGAAGCTAATCTCATTAGCTTTATAGGAATACCTGAAGATAGTGCAGTTTCAACTATATTTAGTCCTCTTGTAGGTAATGCTCAATCATTGATTGGTCAAAGTATTGCTACCAGTTATAATCAATCTTTGGGATGGCTAGGAGCATTAACAAATATATCTCCCACTATGGGCTATTGGCTAAAACTTAGTAATCCTCCCATAGAATCATTTATAGTTGATGCATATCCTACAGATCCAAATCAAACATATCAATTACTTGAAGGTTCAAACATAATTTCCTATGTTGGTATCGATGGAATGCCTGTTGGAGAAGCAATTCCAGATGAATATGAAGAAAGATTCATGCAGGATGGTGTATGTCAGTCATGTGGCTTGATTGGTGAAAGTGAAGCGACAATATTACACCCTTCTCTAGGCTGGCTTGGAAGCTTAGACTCATTATTTCATTTGAATGGTTATTGGGCAATAGTTGATCAAGATATGGATTTCAATTGGGAAATACCCAATAATCAAGAACTTAATCGTAACTTTATCAACAAAAAGATCAAAAAACCAACTCCAAATGGCCTTGAATACTGTCAATCAACACAGCAAGCATTTTATTTTGTTGAAAATATTGATATAAATGGCGAGGATTTAAGTGATGAGGACTGGTTAATAGCCTTTAATAATAATGTGATTGTAGGTTCAAAGCAATGGAATGGACTATATACTGACATACCAGTAATGGGGGCTGATGGATTTGATGATACATTTGGATTCATGGAGAATGGTGGAATTCCTAAGTTTAAATTATTTAAAGAATCAACAGGTGAATTTATAGAACTCTTCAGTAACGATGTTTCACCATGGAAAAACAATTCTTTAACTTTTATAAATTTATCTAATAACAATACATTGGGTATGATAAAACCCACAAAATCATCAATTAACAATGCTTATCCTAATCCGTTTAATCCCCTGACTACTATTCAATATACACTTGAAAAAAATTCAGTAATTGATATAGAAATACATGATATAAATGGTAAAAAGGTTGAGGTACTTTTTTCTGGGACAATGAATAAAGGAACTCATAAAATAACTTGGGATGCTAAAGCTTTTTCAAGTGGAATGTACTTCCTTAAATTAAATGATCAAGATTTAATTTATACCTATAAGCTCATACTTCTTAAATAAATTATTAATTAGTTAAAGTTTTATCCTTTAATGATAAAGTTAGTCTAAACTTAGCTACAATATCATTAGAAATGGTTGGAACTTTTGCTTCAATAGACATTGTAAAATTATGTCTTTTCCCTGTTTCTATTGCTTTTTTAACTAAACTTTTGATTTCATGGCCATCGTTACATATAAAATGAACATCACCTTCAGGACGCTTTAAAAAGTCTGCTTTAAAATCTTTAAATATTAGTGCAACTTTGCGACCACTTTTTATTATGGGATCCATTGCTAAAAAACCACCAGTAACATCTGCCCCAACCGCTAATACTCCAAAATACATACTACCTAAATGATTTTTAGTTCTAAATCTAAGAGGTATTTTTACTTCTATACCGTCATCTGTATGTGAAACTACTTTGGGACGACACCACCAGATTAAAGGAACTTTCATTATACCAAATGCACGCATCATCCATGTAGTTTTAAACTCTTTGGAGATCACAGTCTACCTTGCTAGAATTTTAAAATTTAACGTAAATTCATCATATATAAACCTATCACCTAAATCACTAAAAAATGACTTAGATTTATATTTAATGCCAAATTTACTTCTATCAATGTTAACAGTACCAGTAGTGTAACTACTATCTGAATCAACAACTACGTTCAACAAAAAGTTTGTTTGTACACTCTTATCACGTATTGTCATTATCCCACTTACAGACGTATTGTCATCTTTGCCTTTAAAATCATTAAATACAAATTTAGCAGTTGGATATTTCTCAACATTAAAAAAATCATCATCTTTCAAGTGATCAACTAGACTTTGATTTGATCGTGGATTCTCAATATCATCAACTGTAATTGAATTCATATTAATTAATATCTCGCCACCTTTAAGCTGATTGTCATTTTTTACTATATAGCCACCAGCAACCTTAACTCGACCACTATGTTCTCCAGTGAATTTTCTACCAATCCATTGAATATTACTATTTACATTATCAACCCACAATGTATCAGAATTAGTCTCATCAGAATTTGATGCACCTAAAGGAGCATCAAGCGAAGGCTGTTGAACAACTTTATTTATCTCTTCTTTCTTTTTAGCACATCCAATCATTAATAAACATACAATTAAAATTATTCTAAACATTTTATCTCCTATAAATCAAAAACTATATTATCAATATTTCTAAAAATTCTATTATAAAATTTTGGATCTTGAATTGCACCTGCTCTTACTACATTACCATCCTCTAAATATTCACCCTGAGCGATAATCCTTACCTTTGTTCCACCATTATCATTTTCAGATAAATTTACATTTAATTTATAATTGTAAGATTTATTTCTCGGATAATCATTTGACGGTGAATTAAAGTGATAATGATTATGACTATGTTCATGATAACAATCATTATTTGGATGACAATCATCTTCATCCCCATCTTTACCAAGAATAGTGTATATCAAAAAACCAATCAAAGCAGCAACTAGTGCAACTCCTGTTATCTTTACCCATAGTGGTGTATCATCTTCATCATATTCAACCACAGTATCTGCTAACTTTTTATTTGTAGCTCGACTAGCTACAATAATGTTTAATTCAGAATTTACATCATCAATAATGTAGAGTTGATCTTGTAAGGCAGTAATAACAGCATCCATCGTAGTCTTCATGCCAACACTTATAATATGTGTCTGTATTTGTCTAGCTTCTTCAATAGATACTTGCCTTGGAGCACATCCAGTAAAAAATACTATAAGATAAATAATTACAGTTAAACGAATTCTAAGGAAATAAATCAACAATCTATTTAACCAAAAGTAATTTTTGAGTACTTAAAAAATTTCCAGATTTCATTTTAGCTATATATATACCTGAAGAGAGCTTTGATGCATCCCAAATAACTGAATGATGTCCAGCAGATTTAAAATCACTCACTAAATCACTAATAATATTACCTTTTGAATCATAAACTTTAATAATTACGTAACTTGGCTCAGGTAAATTAAATTCAATTGTAGTAGTAGGATTAAATGGATTTGGAAAGTTTCTAAAAAGTCTATATTCTGCAATTAAAGATTCTTTAACTGAAAGTAACTGAGAGCAGTCAATATTTTCATCAGCAAATATACATGAATTATCACCAATTGTTGCTTCTTCATCGAAATTACAAGCGGTCTCATCATTACAACCATAAACTTCACCGCATTCAGATTCATTACATGCAAACGAACCATCTGAACACGAAAAACTTAAACCTGGACCATCACAAATTCCACACTGATCTAATACTGAAGATCCATTGGGTACATCGTTACAATCAAGACAAGTTGTATTAT
>MDTA01032132.1_pt1 | contig 11126 bp, 5 predicted proteins | sample 811151 | NCBI WGS metagenome assembly MDTA01 (sample SAMN05326648, study PRJNA326480) | marine metagenome | isolation source: seawater | place: Indian Ocean: South | collected 2010 | reverse complement strand
TGATTTCGCCATTACCTACAATTATATTGTCAGCTTCAATTGCAGTAGGTAAGCCCCATTGTCCAGAACCATCGCCATCTGATATCCAAGATTGACCATTAGATCCGCTTGATGTAATCCCAAATTCTACTTTATTTGCTGAAAGTACACCATCTTCAGTCAAATCAGTTAGATTTGAATCTAATTTTTGATAAGTAGACAAAGTATCATAAAGATCATCACTGGTGGTATAGCTCTCAAGAGAATCTTTTTCAACATAAATATTAAGATTTGGTAAGTCAATTAGCTCATCGTAGTCTGCAGTTCTTGCGTAATTAGCAGTGTCAGATAAAATGGAATAAAATACAGAAGTAAGTAATTGCCTTGGTGTTAAAGTTGATCCATCTACAGTAAGTTCCAGAAATGCTTGATGAGGAATGAAATCAAAAGGATTTGTGGTCCCTAGAACAGTACTAATGATTCCATTATTTACCGTTACTTCTTGGTTTTCACTCCAAATTTCTTCACCACCATCTGCTACATCATAGATTTTAAATAATATCTCATAACTACCATCATCAGTGGGGCTACCATCTAGTTTTGTAATTAACCCTTGATAAGAGATTTTTCTGGGTAATGATATATCATTAACAGAGTCAAGAGTTTTGACAATTTTTTTATTATTACTCTTCATTTTAAATTTCTTCTGAAAATTATTTTGAGAGAAACCTTGTGTTGAAAGTAGAATTAGGATAAGAATGAATTTCTTCATATTAGTCTCCTATTTTGCATGAATGCATTGCTAGTAAATTGAAATAAATCTCTATTAATCATGGGGAAAACCAGGTGGTATATCTAATGCAGGGTCTTCATCTTCTCTGGAAAAAATATTATCAAATAATAAATAAGTAATTCCAAGTATAATTGGATATTTCCCATATGATATCCATTTATCATTTTTCATTATTAATCGGTTTACAATAGATATATTATCTTTAAAATTATTTGCACTCATAATATCTGAGGTTCCTGCTCTTAAATCTCTCTCTAGTCCATATACACCTGACTCATTCATCTTTATATAGGGTTTTGGAATTAATACTTCATCAATAAAATTATCATGACTTTCAGTGTTAAATATTCTTAGAGAAAACATATCAATGGAATTTGCAAATTCCCAAGTTATGGCATAGCCTGCATTTAATAACTTAGCATTTCTTGAAACACAGTCATTCGTTTTACATTTGATTGTATGATTCTCTTTATTACTTACTTGGTCAAAATCTTTGTTTAAGTAAATTTGATAATTAAAACCAACTTTTCTTATTTGATCTTTAATAATGCTATTAATGATATGAGCGTCATTGCTAGAAATATTATTACCAAATAATCCTTGTACTAAAATTCCAGATTCGGTTGTGCTATCTGGCAATAATCCAATTTTTATTTTTTCAGGTTCCAAATCTTTATTCCCAGACTGTAATGAATCAGAATTAACAATGGATTTGATTGAGGGATCAAAATATTCTACAATTAACGTGTCTGTGTCTTCAAATCCAATGCGATCTTTGACACTTAAAACAACCTCTAATTTGGTTCCTAACGGATTATCGCTAATTCTAAGTTCAAGAACTTGTTTATGTGTTTCGACACTCTTTAAATATTTACTGCCATAGGTTTTAACACTAATTTCAGATGATAAATCATTATCTATTTTTTGAGCCAATCCAGGTGCAAATATCCATTGGTATTTTATTTTTGACCCATCACCTACATATGATCTCGACCCATCCAAAAAAATCGACCCTTTTGATATCGCTTTGATATTTTTTCCAGCATTTGCAACTGGGCGATTGTTTCCTCCAATGAACATATCTACCTGCCCAAATATATTTGCACTATAAAAACATATAAGAGCTGTTATCCTAACTATAAAATACCAAGTACATAATTTTTTATTCCTTTCATCTAAAGTGTTGTTATAATTGATATACATTTTAATTTTCCCTCTCTTATACACCACTAGATATAACTGTTGGTGTGATAAAGATTAACAACTCTCTTTGTTCTCGGTCTTTGCTACTATAATTAAATAATTTTTTTAATAATGGGATATCACCTAAAAGAGGGACTTTCGAAGTAATTTCATCAGCGGCATCAAAGATTAACCCTCCTATCAATAACGTTTCTCCATTATTAACTCTGACTGTTGTATTTGTAGATCTAGTTGACACCATTGGTCGTTGATCTTGACCGATAAAGCCAATAATATCTTGCACTACGGCATCTATCTTCATACTAATAACTTTTTCTTCATTGACCCTAGGTAATACATCAAGAGATATATTGACATGCTGATTCTCATAGGTATAAGGATTAGTACCAAAAACACTCCCCTTCCCTTGAGGTACTAGAACTGGAATGGTAGTACCTACAACAATATTGGCAGGGGAATTATTTGCAGTAGTTACTTGTGGTTCTTGCAGTAGTTTTGTACTACCATCGTTTGCTAATAAAGAAAGAATGGCAGAAACAACTGGCCTACTTAGAGTCGCGAAATTCATAGTTTGATCACCAATGGTCAAATATCCGAGGTTAAAAGATTGAGAAGTATCATTATTAACTCCACCTACAAGACTCATTTGTTCTCTTAATTCCCAATTTATACCAATGACCTCATCATGCTTTAAAGTGGTTTCAACAAATTTTACAGCAATATTTATTTGATCACTCTTAACATCAAGAGATTTAATAACACCCTCAATTAATGCAAAATTATTTGGTAAGTCTGTGACCAATAAAATATCTTTTTCACCAGGTTCTAAATTGGTTGATGCTGATGAAGACAATGCTCTTGTTCTTCCTCTTGGTGTTAAGACTTCATTTATTGCTTCTAAAGCTATATTACCTGTAACATAATTTAATCTAAACATTCTTGTTAATAACTCTCCACTCATTACCTTTTTTGTAGTCATAGGTTGTACAATAATTATATTCTCTTGTATAAACCATTCATAATGATTTACATGTAAAATAGCATCCAAGGCAGTTTCTAATGATACATCATCAAGACTAACAGTGACTTTGCCTGACACATCATCACCCATAATAAGATTTAAATTGTCTTGCGATACAAGCATCCTTACCACATTAACTAGCTCTGCATCCTGAAAATGGAGACTTATTTGAGATGGTGGCAATCTTTTTGATCCTGCCATATATTTTTTTGTACTTTTTTTATCAATATTTTTATTCCATATAATCTTAAGAGTTTGCTTTTTGTTTTTCCCTTTTGCAGGTTCGAGCTTAACAGTGTATTCCGGTATTCTAGTGAAATCCATTTTTAATCTTACTCTATCACTTCGCTCTTTTTGGTTAACATCCCTAACAACATTTATAGAATATTGATATAAAGGACTATAATTACATTTTTCTACAAAGTTTCCCTTTTCCCATTTTACATTCTTAAACATGAGTGATAAACTAGGAGGTGCAAAAGTTTCGTTTGTGAGATAATCAAAATTTGCACCACTAAATTCCATTACAAGAATGTGTTTATCATCTTTCTCTGAAATAAATATCTCATCTAATACTGGTGTTGGAGGAAAGAGGTTATATCCAGTTCGAGCATTTCTAATCAAACCCTGAGACTGTGCAATACAGAAAAACAAGGTCAATAATGATAGGTATAATTTTGATTTTCGTGATAAGTATTTCATTTATTGTTCCAGGTTAAGGGTTACACGATATTTATTTTTTTTTAATACTACCTTTGTATCGAAGATATCTTGCACTATGAATCCTTTTAATCTATCCATCTCTTTCAAAATTTCTCCGTTGATAATTGCTTTACGACCAGTTGCAAATTGAGTGATCCCTGTAAGTTTAAACCAATCATCGTAAATATATTTTCTATTATAGAAAATATCTTTTCCCCATTTATTTATGCCAAGAGGATTATTAGATATATTTTCATTGTTCAAAACCAGGGCTTTTGGCGAAATAAAGTTGGTATCTAAGTTTGCGTTGCTATTTTTAACGAATTTTGGAATTCCTTTAAGTAATATGGTTTGAATTAAAACAAATAGAATAACACTACTTAGGATTGATAATATGATTTTTTCTCTTAACATTATTTTCTGTAGTTATATGCTAAAAATTCTAAATTTGCTTTAACACCTTCTGGGTTTAGGCTATCCAGTGAAAAGGAGCAACTGTTAATCTTTAATACAGAATTTCCTTTTTGTATTTCATCAAGAAAACTTCCTATAGTTAGAAAATTCCCTTTTAAAGTAAATCTAATCGATTGCCTTTCAAGATTTATTCGGTCTTTCCCAATATTTTGATTAATTATTGGGAAAGTATTTCTTGGATCAATTTCAATTTTTTGAATACTTAATTGCATCTCATCCGCAACACTATTTATTATATCGATTTCATCTATTAGTGCCTTTTCTGAAATTCCATAAGTACTAAGTTGATTTTTATTGTCAATAAAATTTTGTCTGATTTGATTCATTTGATTGACAAGCTGTGCACCATTATCTAATTCACTATTAATATCATTAATCGTGTTTTCATAATCTCTTATTTCAAACCTGATTTTTTGAACATCATGTATATATATCATACAGATAAAAGTTGCAGACGCTATAAGTAAATAATATTTTATTCTTTGATTCATACCAAATTACCTGAGAACTGTAAAAGAATAACTAGTCCTTTTATTTGTTAATTTTTTACCATCACTCACATCAACGCTTTTGAATTTTTTCCCATCAATCAATAGTTTTTGTAATTTTTTTACCAAAAGTGATGAATCTTTAATGTTCTTATCATAAAATCCATTTATAGTAAGTAATACACCTATATCCTCTCCTCTTTCTGTAATATTCTGATATTTATTTTTCTTAAGATTTAATGTTGTAACTTTAAAACTGTTAGGAATATTCTGGCTTAAATATTTTAGAATTGATATCATTTCTTTAGAAATTGTTTTATCACTCTCTATTAATTTTTGAAAACTATTTGCAACTATATTTTTTTTATATACGATATCCTTCATTTCTTGGCGCATCTTTAATAAACTCAATTCAGATGTTTTTATGGGTAGCATTTTCTCTAGCGGGTGTATCTTTGTTCTTTGGACGAACGATCCTATTGAAAAAACAGTAATAAGTACTAATACTGCATTTTGAAGAATTTGATTTGGTCTAAAATATTTGAATTCTTTTTTATGAAATTCAGGTAAAAGGTTTAGATCTGATTGCGCATTCATAATAAGTCCAAGATTCGCCATATAATCTAGGTGTATTGAATTATTTTTTATCGATTTCTGCCTTTCAAGTATTGATTCTGATTTTTTTTCAATAAAATTTAATGATCGGTCAAGCTCTTTAATCTCAAACTCATATTCTGTTTGTTTTTCTCGAAATTGTTTTAATTCATTTTTAAGGACTTGAATACGATCGCCATAATTAAAAGCAAAACCAGTTAATTGCCTTACCTCTTGCTCTAAGCCATTTAATTCATTTTTTTCTTTTGTTATTTGTAATTCAAGACGCGTACATATTTCTTCCATGCGTTTTATTTTTTTATGACTTATCTTTTCTTTCTCATATATCATATTTTTTACAGAAGCCTGTTGGTTCTTTAATTTTGCGATTTGTTGCTCGGTTTTTACAATAGAGTTAAATAACCCTTTAGATTGATTTTTTAATTTTGCAAGATCGGCATAGCTATTTATTTTATTATCAGCAATTTCCCATTTCCACTCATCATCACTTTCTTCTTTTTCATAAAATGAGTTTTCAAGTGCATTTTTCATATCTTTGTTTATCTTAAATAATTCCTGTTCTAACATTGCAGCTTCTACGCGCTTATTTTTTAAATCTTCTTTATTTTGATTTATCCGTACATCTATTTCCTCTTTATCTCTTGTCTTCAGTTCTAATAATGTATATAAATTGGTTATCCTATCGTTCAGCATTATTTTACATGAAGGATATAAGTCTTTTATATTAGAGATTCTATTCAATGACTTGCGATGATCTGAGGAAATTTTCAATAAGTGTTCCTTGTTATTATCAATTAATGTTATTATCCTAGATAAATCATTATCAAAATATCCAAGATCATTTTCTAATAAACTGATTGAACTTTGCAATCCTGATTCCTCATTCTGCATTGTATCAATGATTATATTAAACTCCTGAATCATATCTTCTGATCTTTTAATATCAATTTTTAAATCTTTTTCTATTTGAGTTAGATAATGTAATAACTCCTTTTTACTTGGTGATTTTTGATTTTTTTTCTTTTTTTTGTATTCAATATTTGAATTTAAAATTTGATTTGGTACTACAATTCTTTTTTTCAGATCCACAATTATATCATTTGATAAATTATAATCTCCTTCAATTTTATTTAGCCTTGTCATTATGCTATCTTTTTGCTGGTCAAGGACTAACAATTGCTCTTTAAGGATAGCAAGCTCTTTTCTATTAGAATTTATTTTATCTTGAATGATTGTATTTTGGTTCTGAAATTTTTCTTCTTTCTTCGATATGTTATTTTGAATAGTATCATGCTTATCAAATAATTTTTTAAGTGTTGATTCTAATAACAAATTTGATTTTGATAATCTTTTAGTTTCTTTTTCTAGAGATTCTATTTTTTGTTTTGTTTTTTCTATTTCACTGAAAAAGAAAAGCATTTTCTCTTCTGCTTCATTGACTTTTATAATTAAAGGTTCATTATTAAAAATATTCTTAAGTGATTTGATTTCTTCATCTTTTTCATTATTTAATACCATTCTTTTATCATTTAATTGATCTAATCTTTCATTTAATTTTTTATCTATTTCAAGCTTCGCTCTATCTTTTTTCTTAGGTATTTCCTTAATTTCAAATTCAATTTCAGCTAGATTTTCAATTGTACTTTTATTGATCTCCGCTAGTTCTTTTTGCTTTTTTATTAATAAAGAATTACTTTGATTTTCTTTGTCAATCCATCTATTGATGATAGCCTCTTTTCGATTTATCCTTTCTTTAGCTTTTGTTATTTTTCCAAGAATTATTTTTTTACTCCCACCATATGGTTTTAACTTATTTAAGATATCTTTTTTATTTTTTCTATATCTAATCAAAAATGCTTCATATGTTTTATAAAATCGATTAAATGAGGATTCTAGTTTTTTGATTTCATTTAAATCTAAAGTTATACTCTCTTCTACCATTGAATTAGCTATCTCATCTATATCACCATCATTTTTAAAGCGGTTCAAACCATCTTTTAAAAATAGTACATAAGACTCTGATTTTTTACGTTCAATAGAATCACGTAAAATATCAATCTGATTATTTTTGTTAATTTTTTCATTATCTAAAAGTTCGTCCCAATTGGTTTTCTTACTCTCGAGTTTTTCTAGTCTCTCTTGTAATCTTCGACCATTTCTTAGATTTTTTTCCCACCCTTGTATTTGTTTATAAAGCTTAGAGATATTTGGCATATTTTTATTTTTTATTTCTCTTAAATAAGAGCGTGTCTTTTTTCTATGATTTTCTGCTTTTATTTTATCCTTTTTTGTTTTATTTAATAATCGCTCATATGATTTATATTTTGTTTCTAAATCTCGCACCTGTTTTTTAAAGTATATATCAATTGTTGTAGATTTTATTTTTTCTGACTCAATTAATTTTTGTTTTTCTTCATCAGCTAATATATCTTTCTTTTTTTCAAATTTTCTTTCCAACTCTTTTTCTTCTGTTATTAATTTTTTAACTAATGGTAACTTTTCTTCATTTAAATTTTCAATTTCACTTTTCTTTGATAGTATTTGTTTTTCTAACTGTTCTATATATATACGCGCATTGGTTAGTCTTTCATTCTGAGAATCTTTTTTAACAAGTAAAACGTCTATTTCTTCCTTGGTCATTTTTTCTTTATCACCAATGGAAGTCAATTTATCATTTAGTAATTTTTGTTCTTGATTATAAGAGTGCTTTAGTTCTGCGTTTTCCAATTCCATTTTTTCATGATTATTATCGCAAGATGAAATAAGGCTATTTAATTTTAAAATTTTATTAGAAATGTCGCTTAGCTCTTTATTGGTTGTTCTCCTCTGGGGTTTTAATTCTTTTAATAATACAGTATGATGTTCAAAATCATGAATTAATTCAATCACTTGTATTATATATTGAAGAAGATCAATTTTTTCTTGTCTTGCACGAACTTTTTGATTTAAGTCATTTTCATAAACCTTTATTTCCTTTTTTAATGCAGTAAGTTTCTTTTGATTATCCCTTATTGATCTTTTTGCATTTATTTTTTTATTTTGAATAGAATCCTTGTTATTAATCATTTCTTTTTGAGATTCATTTATTTTAATAATTGATCTGGTGAGATTTTTTAAATGGATAATATTATCAGGCGCTCCAATCACTAAAGATAAAATATTTAATAATTTTTGTTTTATATCTAATCCGCTATTATCAATAAGCTTATTAGAATCATTGTCACCTGATACCATTGAAGAAAAAGACTCTTTAATTTCTTCTATTCGATTAGTATTCTGTATTAATAAGTAACTTGATTTTTCCAATGAGTTCAAATCATCACTAGTAAGTTTTTCAATAGATTTCAGGTGTTCCAAAAAGGAACGTTTGAATGCTCCTGCTGTTTCCTGGATTACTTGTTTTAAATATTCAAATACGGAAACCTCATCTTTACCATTATCAATTTTTTGATTTAATTGATGGAGTGATTTTTCAAGTTTTAATATTGTTGATTCAAAATTATCAATCTCTTGTTCGAAACGTTCTCTGTCATCTGCCAATTTTGCTCTAGAACGAGCTGCATGTTTTACTCTATTTTCATATACCCCTTTTCTCTCTTCTTTACTATTTCTATTCTTTTCTTTAGAATTATCAGACATGTATTCCAGTTCTGATATTTGGAAACCAAATTGTTCGTGCTTTTTATATTTTTCGATAAGTAAATCACTCTCTTCTTCAATTAAGGATGAGATTGAACGCTGCTCTGACTTAAGATTTTCTTGGTCATTTACATATTCACTCTTAATTGTTTTGAATTCCTTTGAAGCTTTTACAAGTTTTTGATTTGCAGATTCTATAGACTTTATTTTTGCACTTTTTTCTATTTCCAATCTTGTTAATCGATATTTTGCACTTTCAGGGCTCGTAGAAGATTCAATTGCTTTTTCATGCTCTTGTATTCTTTTTTTAATAGACTGTATTTCTGTTTCAGCATTTATCTTCTTTTTAAATATGCTGTTGGTTTTAATTTTATTGATTAAATACCCTTTTTCTTGTTTTTGAGTAGAAAGATAGGCTGTATTAAAATCGGAAAGATTTTTTACCTCAATATTTAAATTAGCACTTAAAATTTTATCTATATTTTTTATATGACTACCAACCCCACTAATAAATATTCTATTTATAAATTTATCTGAAAAACCATCATTTATAAGAACATCCTCAAAATATTGAATCGTGTTTTTTATTTCATCCATATATCCTAAAATAAGATGGTCTAAAATAGAACGGGCTTTTTTAAAAGGTATTCCATCATATATTGAAGTATCCGATGTCTCTGGACCGAAACCATAATAAGATAAAAAATGAAGTGTATTATTATTTATTTTTTCTTGATCTATATCTCCAAGAGATAATTCTAATAGCGCATCTTGAAAATAATGAAGCCCTTTATTGATTTCTTTTGAATCATAAAGACGATTTTCTTTTGAAAAAACAATATGCGTTTTTTCCCTGTCTATATATATAAGGAGTGAATTCTTTTCATTTTGGTTTAGATCATAGTAGGTTATTATATTATTTAATATCTGAGGAATGCTAGTATTATATCTTGGTTGTAGACCTGATTTAATAAGTTCTGTATAGTCTTTATTAATTTGTGGTCCTTTATTTGAAATACAAACGGTAGCATTTTTAATTTTTCCAGAATAGGAGACAAAATCAAAAATGCTATTTTCTTTTTTTAAACTGTGGGAATCTGTCAATGTATTTATTAAATCTTTTTTAAAAAGATTTTTATTTTTCCCTTTTGCTGAAATATAGGTCATTTCACAATTATAACTATCTGAATGAATTGCTAGAAATATCTTACTTTTATCTTTTTTTGTGTTGACCTGATTTGAAACATTGATTATTAATTCTGTAAGTGTATTGATTTTATATTCATTTATTTTAAATGGAAGTTTATAATTATTGATTCTTTTGATTTCGAATCCACTTGAACTTAATTTGCATAACAAAAACGTTACATTATTTCCAGAATGCACAAAAGTCATTGCTTTTTTTATTCCATTAAGATATAAAAACATATTTTGTATTGTTTTTGATTTAATGTTTAGTTTTTGAAAAGATTTCCTTTTTCTTTCATCTTTATTTCGTTTTTTAATTATTCTTCGATCTGAGATTTCCCTACGAATTTTATTAATTCTTTTATCTTTTAGTTTTCTTCGATTTCCGATTATCCGTTTTTCTAATCCATCGTAATTTTTTGTAACATCTAATCTTCTTTCATTAGCTGATCTTCGTCCTTCAAATCTTCTATCATTAATGTTTCTTCTTTCTATAGTTTTTCTATTAGCTTTTAGATTTTTTTTATTTTTAGGTTTAATTACTTGTTCTTTTTGATTATTAATTTTTTTGTCATCAATAATTAAAAAATTTTTAGTGGATGGGAAAAATAACTTCTGTTCAATTCCCTTAACAATTTTTTTTGATTCTACAATTAATATATCATGTTTTAATAAATTTTTTATATGGTAATAAATTTTGTCTTTAGGAAAGGAGATGGAATTAGCAATTTGCGCTGCAGTCTTTGGTTTGTCATTAAAGCAATCAAGTATTTTTTTGGTAAAAGGTTTTTTAAGAACCTTAATTATTGCTTTATCTTTTACTTGAATACTATTTTTCTGCATTTTTATTTCTCATCGTAAAAACATGAAAAGGTTTGCACGCAGATATAACATTCCCTGAAGAACAAAGACGATTTGGTTTTGCAACCAATATATGTATATTGACTCCACATCATAGATTACCTCGGAAAAAGTAATTTGCGTAATTTATTCTATAAACAGTATACAGTACAACAATTGTTTC
>MDTA01105673.1_pt1 | contig 11129 bp, 12 predicted proteins | sample 811151 | NCBI WGS metagenome assembly MDTA01 (sample SAMN05326648, study PRJNA326480) | marine metagenome | isolation source: seawater | place: Indian Ocean: South | collected 2010 | reverse complement strand
TCCGTTTAATACTTTTTTATAATATTCAATTTCTTCAAAATCATTTTTTGATCTAAGGCATACTGCCACTTTATAATTATTTAATAATGCAATTTTTTTTAAATATAGATTTAAAATATTTATTGAATTTTTGTTGTGAAAAAAAACCTTTTTTTCAATTTCATTTTTATAATCATTAATTTTAAATCTATGCCTCCATTGACTAACTAAACATATATCAAAGATTTTTTTTGACTTTAAATTTTTTTTAAAAAAAAAAGAACTTTTAATATTACCAATTGGAATAAAATTTTGAATATTATGTTTATACTTTGTAAATAATTTTACATCCCTTGGTCCAAAACAAAAAAAATTTTTCAAATTTATTCTATAATTTTTTGGAAGTGAAAATTTTGCACAAGATTTATGTCTAGTTCCATTTTGGATTGCAAAATATTTTCTTTTTTTATTTAGATCAATATTGTTAAGATTATGGAAAATTCCAGAGTTATCGATAAATGTAACAATTATTTTCGTTTTTGAATAGTCAAATACAGAAATTATATAAATATAATAAATTTTTTTTAATAAACTTTTTTTAGTAATTTTTTTTTTATTTTTTAAAAATTCTTTTAAAAAAAAAAATAAAAAACTAAATGACAAAAATACAGGAAAATATGGTAATGCGGGAATTGTAACAATAGTTTTGGTATTTTTAAATAAAATTCTTCTTAACCAATAATCTTCGTGATGAAAAATTGTAACTTCATTAAACTTTGGAAAACCAAAATACCATCTGAAAATCATATTATTTAAGATATTTAACTAACTCAAATACTTCAGCTAAATCTACATTCATTTTTTGGCCAGCATTTTTTGCTTCATTGTAAAAAAAATCTAACCATTTCAACCCTACTCTATTTAATTCTGATTTATGACAAAGAATAGCTTTTTTTTTTAAATTCCAAGTTTTGGTTATATCAACATAATAATTGCCCTTAAACTGATAAGGACTTTCATACCAATTACTTCTATACATTAAAATTTTTTTTACATGTCTTGCTGAATGCATAGTTGCTTTTGAAACTGACTGATGATCATGATGGATATCTCCATGCCAATGTGTGTAAATGCAATCAATTTTTTTTGAGTTAACTATTTTTATAATTTCCTTGTTTAACCTTTCATCAAACTCTACATTTAGAGTTTTAAAATTTCCACAGATTAGCTGTTTAACACCAAGAATCTTCATGGCTTTTAGACCTTCTTTTTTTGCTACTTGGTTTGATCTAACTATTTTTTTATTTTGATTTGAGTAACCAGATAATGTGACTACATATATATAAACATTATCTCCTTCAGCTATATGCCTTGCTAAAGTACCTGCACAACCAAGCTCAACATCATCAAAATGTGCTCCTATAGCTAAAATATTCATTTTTGTTTTAATAATTTATTTGTCTGATCAATACCTATATTAAACATACAATCAATTATACTCAAATTTTTTTCAAATTTACCATGCATTTGTTTGTATTTTGGATGTATGTAATTATGCCAGATTATATCAATATTACTTTCTTTAAATTTCTCAATATCCATATAAGCTTTAGATCCATCTCCGGCTAAATACTTATTTATTTTTAATTCTCTCAATAAATTTATAAGAAGTTGATTTTTTTTTCCTTGCACATTCACTTCGCTTGCCAAAATAATTTTTGGATTAATTTTTAATACATTTAAAATAATTTTTATCGATCTCATATTAAAATCAAACAATTTTGTAGGTGAATAGTTATAAATTTCATCAACTAGTGGCATGACTTCTTTAAAATAATCTGATTTTCTATAATTTTCTTTTATTAAATTGATTGATCTAGATTTCCAATCTGAAGTATATGATATTTCAATATTATTTATAAGTTCATGTCTTGAATTTTTTTTATGACTTATAGTGATCCACTTAGGGCCATCTTTTGTTAGAATTTTATCTCTGTGGGTCCAACTATTATTACTGCTTACAAATTGTATATTATCAAGAACTATAAAAATATCTGACAATGAAATTTTATGAAAAAAACCAAGATATGATAGAAAATCTGGTTGATGAATTGAAGCCAACATTAATTTTTTCTCATCAAAATATCTATATTTTTTTTAATATTTTTTAAACCAAAAAATTTTATATTTTTTAAACAATTAATAGACATTTTTTTTACATTAGAATCTAAATTAATTTTTTTATGACTTATATTTTTATGATACCCTAAAAAATTTGAAATACCCATTTTTTCTAATTTTCTACAAACAGGAATTTCAAATAACTCATTTGCTACAACAATACTCGGCAATCCAACTGTTGCTGCTTCAAATGGTGTCATACCTCCACCACATATCAGAATGTCATGTTTCAAATACTCTTTATAAATATCTTTAACATTGTATTTTATATTAAAATTTTTTTTATATTTATTTATACTTTTTTTTAATTTAGATGCAGGCCCACATATAACTGTTGAATTAATATTTTTATTTTTAAGTTTCTCTAAAATTTTAATAGTAACATTATGTGTATCAGACCCACCCATTGAAATAAGTATTTTATTAATTTTTTTTCTTACTCGTTTATATTTGTTATATTTTTTTTCTAATGGCAAATATTTGATTCCACTAAAAACTTTTTCACCAAATAAATTTCTTTTTCCAAAATATAATGGACTAATGTTTATTTTTGCAAATTTTGATCCTTCTTTCCAATCATCAAAAGTAACTAATGGAATAAGCGAAGAAATTTTTTTTCCTTCTAATTTTTCTGTACCAAGTTTATCATTGATCCAAATCTTAAATGAATATTTTTTAATTAGTTTTTCAAAATTTATATTCTTTTTTCTATCTATTATTTTATATTTGATTTTATTCTTTTTTAAAATTTTAATGCTTGTCAAATTTTTGTTTATAAAGAAAATTGAATCATAGCCTAAATATTTTGAAACTCTAATTGATCTATATAAATGTCCCATTCCTCTTGTATGAGAAGCTTCAATTGAAAAGGCAATCATTTATAACCTTTGTAATACTTAGAAAAATTATAGCCATGTTTTTTAAATTTATTTTTTAAAAGTTCGTAATCATCTTTAGTATCTATAGAAAAATTTAAATTTTTTTTTAATGTAGAACTTAAAATTAAATTTTTAATTTTAAATTTTTTAGGATTTTGCAAAATATACTCATTTGCATGCTCTAGTTGTTCTTTTTTTTTAGCCTTGAGATAGCTAATTTCTAACGCTTTAGAAGTAAATATTTCACTTCCCATTCCAACTGGTAAGTTTTTCATTGTTGAGGAATAGTCGTATTTTGAATTTATATGAAAATTTATAAGCTTTTTCAAATAATCAATATTTACAAATGGATTGTCTGCTGTTAGACGAACAATGTTAGAAAATTTGAATTTTTTATTACATAAATAAAATCTTTTAAGAACATTTTCAGAATTTCCTATAAAGTATTTGATATTTTTTTTTTTACAAAAGTTTACAATTGATTGATCTTCAATTTTTGTGGTGGTTGCCACAACAGTTTTGTTTAAAAGTCTATTTTTATTTAAAGAAAAAATTATGTGCTCTAATATTGAATATTTACCAATTTTTAAAAAAGCTTTTCTAGGAAGTCTTTTTGAGCCAGTTCTTACTTGAATAAATATACCATATTTCATTCTATATCAGACCAATTAAGTATATGATCATATTCTACGTCTAATTTTAGACTTTTTCCAACAACGCTTTCAATATATTTTGGGTAGATACCACTGCCAGGTCTTTTGATTGCCAAATCATCTTTTGAAATTTTAGTATTTTTTTTAAGAGGCTTATTAATTATTAAGCTTTTTCGATTGTTAATAATATTTATTTTTTCTGCATTTGAGGGAATTTTTTTTCCATGACCTTTAAGCTTTTCATAAGTTCTAATACTTTCAACTATAAATTTCATTTCGTCTGGGTCAGAGGATAACATGTGATCAGGGCCTTTTGCTGACTTATCATGTGTAAAATGTCTTTCAACTACTTTTGCCCCTAAACACACTGATGCAATTGATGCAACTGGATCAAGAGTATGATCTGAATATCCAATTGGAATTTTTGGGAATTCTTCAATCATAGTTTTCAAAGCATTTAAATTTACATCCTCTGGATATGTGGGATAGCTTGTTACACAATGCAGTAAAACAATTTTATTATTACCTTCGGATTTTATTACTTCAACAGACTCTTTTACTTCCTCTAAATTACACATTCCTGTAGATAAAATTATTACTTTGTTTGTTTTTGCAACATATTTTAAAAATGGTAAATTTACAGCATCATCAGAACCAATCTTATGAATTGGAACATCAATTTTTTCTAATAGATCAACGTCCGTCTCATGAGATGGTGTAGAAAAAAAATCTAGACCTTTTTTTTTTGCATAGATGCTTAATTTTTTATGAAGATCTAAATCTATCTCATGTTTTTTAAACATTTCGTATTGTGAAACTTTTCCGGTATTTTCCATATCAAAAAGCGCATTTTTACTTGCTATTGTGTCAGCCTTATAAGTTTGAAGTTTTACAGCATTAACACCGGAATTTTTGGCATGATCAATTAATTTTATAGCTTCATCATAATTATTAAAATTCCCTCCAATTTCAGCAATAATATAAGTGTTATGATCAAAAAATTTTTCGTACATATTTTTTTTCCAAAATATAACAATAAAAATTAAATTCTTTATTATTTTTTTTCTCTAATGATATTAGAGGATTAGCAAATCTATACAAATTATCAATCCATAGTTTTTTAAACTTTAATCTATTTTTTTTTTTAATATAATTATCTAATTGACTAAAAACTGGAAAGAAAGGTCTAAAACCAATATCCCAAATTTTTACAAATGTATTTGACATATAGCCTTTTTTTGAAAGTACTTTTAAATTATTTGAATTAAAATATTTTTCATAGGTGCTAATACTTAAGATTGATCTCATTTGTTTATTCGAAAACTTACCTCTGTCAATATATTTAAGAAATTTATAATTTTTATTACCAGTTTCTTTATAATATTTTATAAAGAAACTGTTTTGTAATATTTTTTCATCAGGTAAAAAAATACATAATCTACCTTTATAATCTAATACTCTTACAAGCTCATCAAGTGTCTTTAAAGGATTTTCAAGCCAATATAATATATTAGAAAAAATTGAACTAAATTGATTTTCTAAAAATGGTAGTTTTTTATTTGCATCTGATTTGATTAAGTTATCATATAACCCTAAATCATTTGCTTTATTTAAAAGTAAATTTTTATGATCTAGTCCATAATCGATTTTTTTTTTTGGTTTGCTTTTTACATACTTTTTAACTTTTTCTGATTTTGCATTATATACATCGACATTATCAAAAAAAAAATTTGTATTTGTAGTGTTAAGAAACACGCTAAAATTTTTATCAAATTTACCACCGTTTCTTATAAAGTTCAAAACTCCGTCACCACAGCCAAGATCAAGGGAAGGAGATGTAAATTTAAATTTTTCTGAATTTAAATAATCAAAATATCTAAATAAAGCACTTTCAGGCCTTAGCCAGTAGGCGTTTATCAATTGATTTAGAACTTCTCTATTCTCCAACTATTTGTGTCCTCTTTGTGTAATTCTTTACAACTATTTTTCTTCCATCTACTTTGTGAACATCATCTTTAGTTTTTCTCGGTAAATAACATCTTCTGCATACTTCACTTTTTAAAAAACCTTTTTCTTTCATATGAAGCTGTCTTATCTTAGTCATTTTTTCCCCGTGCCAAATTTGATGTATTGTCTCTTGATTTGCATTTCCTATAACCTCTTTATTTTCTTCATCATTAGAACATTTCATAACTAATCCATCTGCTCCAACAACTAATCTTTGATATTGTTGAGGACATGCAAAATCTTCAACATACTCTATTTCCTCATCTCTCCATAAATAATCTATCAATGGATTAAATGCTACTTTATCAACTAGAGGAGCAAAAAGATTATAATATTCGTTTGGATTTTTCTCTATTGCTGGCCAAATACCTTGAACTTTAATGACAGGTTTTTTTAAATTATTTTGCTCTTTATATTTTTTGATATCTTTTATTTTATTTAGAAGTTCCTCAAATTTAAGTGGTTTTCTAATATTATTATATGTTTCACCTACACCGTCTATTGAAATTGTAATCCAATCGATACCTGCATCAACTATTTTTTTAAAAAATTCTAAGTTCAATTTAAAGCCATGTGTGAGTGTAGAAACTTCTTTAATTCCTTTGCTTTTCGCATAACTTATACACTCTACAAAATTTTTGTTTAATGTTGCTTCTCCTCTTAAACTTAACCTTATAGCTGGAACCTTAAAAGCAATCTCATCAATTATTTTTTTAAATAATTCAAAATCCATTCTTGTAGAGTTTACATTTTCTTTAAATTGTTTTGTAATTGTATAACACATTGGACATTTCAAATTGCAAATCGATGCTAATTCTAAATCTACTAATAGAGGATAATTAGAAACAATTTGATTTTTAGGAAATTTTATCCAATTAGATCTATATTCTTCATATTCTTTTTCCCATCCACTAGAAAGATTTTTTTCATACTCTGAGTCTCGCTCATTGGTCTCCATTGAGTAATTACCTTTATTAATTGGAATTTCCTTATTATTTTTCATTTAGTTTTTTTTTCTTTAAATCATTTAATCCGTCAAATAAGTCAAAAGTTGGAGTCCAATTTAATTTTTTTTTTGCTTTATTTATTGATGCAAATACATCTTTATAATCATTTTTTCTAAATAATCTACCACCTTTAATTGGTATTTTTTTTCCATAAACTTTTGAAATATTTTCTGCTAATTCTTTAATTGATACTGACTTACCGCTACCAATATTTAAAATTAAAAAATTTGTTTTTTTTCTTATAGCCTTAATAAATGCATCAATTACATCTTCTATATAAATAAAATCTCTTCTCGCATGTAAATTTTTTAAATTAATTTTTTTTTTTTTTATCATTTCTATTATCTCTGGAACTACAAATTTTTTATTTTGAAATAAACCATAAGTATTAAATATTCTTAAAATTATTATATCAATTTTATAAGTATCATAATAAAATTCACAAAGCTTTTCACAAAATAATTTTGATAAATGATAAGGATTTTTAGGTATAGGGGATAAATTTTCTTTTAAAGGAGATTTGTAATTACCACCATATATTACTGTACTTGCAAAAACCATTTTTGATTTATGCTTTTTACAATATTCAAGTGCGTATTGGGTGCTTAATATATTTTTTTTAAGAAATATGTCTGTTTGACTCCAACTATCTGGTACAAAACTTTTTGCTGCTAAGTGTATTAAACATCTAGATTTTGGAATTTGATTCCAGTTTGCTTTTATAGACAGATCTCCATATTTTTTTTTAATTAAAAAAAAATTAACTTTTAGTTTCTTAAGTCTCTTTTCTAAGTTTTTAGCTATAAATCCATCTCCTCCAGTAACTACTATATCATACATAAAAAATTAAATATCTGAATTTAAAGCTTTTTCATAATCCTCAGGCCTTCCAATATCAAGCCATTTCCCTCTATGTTTTTTTATATTAATTTTAATCTTATTTTTTATTAATTTTTTCATTAAATCATCAAATCCAAAATATTTATTTCTAGGAAAATATTTTAATACTTTTTTATTCAATATATATATACCCATACTGACCATAACTTTATTTCTAGGCTTTTCATGAAATGAAATAACTTCATTACTTTTGTTATCTATTTTCAGAACACCATAATTTATCATGTCCTTTCTCTCTGTTATTGCAACAGAAATTAATTTTTTAGATTTTAAATGCTCCTTAAAGAATTGGTCTATGTTAAGATTGGTTAATATATCTCCATTCATTACTAAAAAGTTTTTTGGTAAACCTCTCATAAGAGATAATGGTCCCATAGTACCTAATTCTTTTTTCTCATAATTAAAAAATATTTTAAATTTTTTATTTTTTTTTTTTGTCAAAAAAAGAATGTATAAGATCACTTTTATAATTAAGCGCTAGTGATATTTTTTTAAAGTTATTTTTTACTAAATTATTTACTACTATTTCCAATATTGGTCTTCCTTTAATTGGCATTAAAGGTTTTGGAACTACCAAGGTGTAAGGTCTTAATCTTTTTCCTTGGCCTCCAGCCATTATTATAGCCAATCTTTTATTGTCAAATCTCATAATTTCCAAATATGTTTTTTTTTGTTTTTAGTAATCTAGAATCAAATTTTTTGAGATAGTCAATAATCTCTAGAATTCCATCTTCTATACTGTACTCTGTATCAAAACTTAACATTCTCTTAACTTTTTCGAAATTAACTTTATAATTTCTTCTATCAACACTTTTATCAATATATTCAATATTTTCAGGATTTATTTTGGATGAAATTTTATCAACTATAGTTTTTTTTGTTGCATGGTTTTCGTCAGAACCAGCATTAAATACCTCTTTATTTGTAATTGTCTTATTTGCTTCAATAACTTTTTCAATTAATCTTGCAAAATCAATTACATGGCAATATGGTCTCCATGTATCTTTATCATAAACTACTAGTGAATTTTTATAAAATATTTCCTTAGTGAATTCATTTACAGTCAAATCAAATCTCATTCTTTCCGAACAACCAAAGGCAGTAGCAAATCTTAATATTGTTATATCTTTAAAGGGTTCTTGGTGATCTAATATAAATTTTTCAATTTTCACTTTTGATTTTGCATAGAAGGATAGGGGTTCTAAGATTGAATTTTCATCTGAAATAAAATCGTTTGATTTTAAACCATAATTTGAGCAAGTTGATACGAAAATTACTTTGTTTTCATATTTAGATTTTAAATTCTGTAATAATTTCATTGTCTTATTTTCATTAACTTCTTTAGAAAGTTCTTGATATTTTTTAGTAATTGGATCACCAACAATTCCTGCTAATACTATTATTGAATCGGAATTCAATATATCATCATCTAGATTTAAGTTAGACATACATTTATTAATAATTTTGAAATTTTTATTTTTAAGAAATTCATATAAGACATCATTCTGATTATATAAAAAATTATCAACACAATTCACTTTATATTTTTTTTTAAGAAAATATTTTGTTATTGCTGTTCCTACGTATCCTGCGCCCCCGATTAATGTTATTTTTTTCATTTAATTAATAGTATCAAGTTTTTTATTTTTCAAAGTATATATTTTGTCAAAATATTTTTTTAGATAAGCTTTATGTGTGACAAATATAATTGAGCAATCTTTTTTAATTTCTTGTAAATTTTCCATCATATTTTTTTCCGTGTCTTCATCTAAAGAACTTGTGGCTTCATCTAAAACAAGCAGCTCGGGTTTATGATAAAGAGCTCTTGCAACTCCAAGTCTTTGTCTTTGGCCACCAGAAAGTAAAAACCCTTTGTTTCCAATGATATTTTTTAAATTTTGATTATTAGATCTTAAAACACTATCAAATTTACTTTTTTCAATAGCATAATTAATTTTTTTAATATCAATTTCTTTTTCATCGTTACAAAAAGCTATATTTTTTTCAATTGTATCATCTAATAAATATATGTCTTGGGGCACGTATCCTAGTTTTTTGTTCCAATTCAAATTATTTAAATTTTGTTTTTTTTCATTAATTAATATTAATCCACCTTTTTGTTCTAATAATCCCATTATAATGTGCAATAAAGTTGTTTTTCCCTCACCAGATTCTCCAAAAATTCCAATCATCTCTCCTTTATTTATTTTAAAATTAATATTATCTAAAATTTCCTTTTCAGACTTATAAGAAAAATTAATTTTTCTTAGTTCAAAAGATTTTATATTTTCAGAAAACATATTTTTATTACTATTTAATAATTCTTTTTTTTTAAAATCATTTAAATTCAGTTCATTGAATATAAAATCATGAGAAACTTTAAACATCCTTATATTATTAATACTGGTATTGATTAAGCTAAATGATGGAATTAATCTAAAAGTAGAAATTACTAACAAACCTAATATTGGAATTAGATCAATTAACACAATATTTCTAGACAAGCTTATCAAAACAAAAACTACAAATGAAATAACGCTTATAAATTCAATAAATATTCTTGGAGATTTTGATATCATATTAAATTTAAATCTTACCTTTTCGTATTTATTTATAATATTTGAAAAATTTTTAGAAATTAAATCTTCGCCATTTAAAATTTTAATATCTTTTATTGAATCAAATGTTTCATTTAATGTTTTAAGTATACTTGACCTCAAATCAATAGAGTCTAAACTTATTTTCTTAATATGTTTTTTAATGATCCAAAGAAAAAATAAGGAAATTGATGAAAGAAATAAAAAGATTAATAGTATATTTACACTATCGTTTAACCAAATTAATATTAAAATTGTTAATATTAGAATACACTCTCTAAACAATATTACTTTGTTTAATAAATAAAAAACCGAATGATCTATTTCAGTATTGATATTTCTTATTAAATCAGAAGGTTTTCTCTTAATAAAATTTATATATTGAGTATTTAGATAATTTGTAAAGAGTTTATCTGATATATACTTTTTGCTTTCTTTAAAAAAATTATTTTCTAAATATATATATAATAAGTTTAAAATATTTTTGGTTATAAATAATATTAATATTATAATTAGAAGAGTTTTAGTTAATTCTGATTTTGAGAAATTTAAAGAAATTAAAATATCTTCAATAAATTTAAAAGTTTCATTACCGAGCATAATAGATAAAAAAATTGGAATTGATCCTAAAGTAAAAAACTCAAAAAGATTAAGAAAAATTGAAAAAAAATATATGAGCGTTAATTTAAAAAAATTTTTTTTATCTATTAAATTTGTATAATTGGTCAATTTTTTATTTTTTAATTGCTGAAATTATCCACTCATTAATTCTTCTTCCAAAAATTTTGTGAGCAGAATAGCCGGCATCTTTTATCAAGAAATATTTTGAAACTAATTTTTTAAACGAATAAAGTGTCGGCAAACAGTAACACCTTGTGGGTAAAAATTCCTTTTTATTTGGCTTAAATATAAAGGTATTTTTTTAAT
>MDTA01044913.1_pt1 | contig 11129 bp, 10 predicted proteins | sample 811151 | NCBI WGS metagenome assembly MDTA01 (sample SAMN05326648, study PRJNA326480) | marine metagenome | isolation source: seawater | place: Indian Ocean: South | collected 2010 | reverse complement strand
TTACTATTTAAGATGTTCTTAATTTTTTTGTAATGGTTAAACATTGTAAATTTTGAACAATTTTTTTTCGCTAATATTTTTTTTTTTAAAATTGTACTATTGTCTAAATTTTTAAATTCTATAAGTTTTTCACTTAATTTATCTTTTGTGTTATTATTAAAAATCAAACCAGCGGATCCATTTTCTAGGAACTCTTCAGGACCATTTTTACAATTACTAGAAATGATAAAATTATTACAAAAAGCAGCTTCGACCATTACAAATCCTGGATCTTCCCAAAGAGAGGGAAGAATAAAACACTTGGAATTTTTCATAAAATAATAAATATTTTCTGTATAATTTTGTAACCTTATAGAATTCGACAAATCTAGCTTTATTATCTCATCTTGCATTTTTTTTTTAAGTTCACCCTCTCCAATGATCAACAGCTTTTCATCTGGATATAGTTTTAAAAACTTTCCAAATTCTCTAATTAAAAAGATAAAGTTTTTTTGCCTTGTAAATCTACCTGCTGATAAAAAATAATTCTTTTTTATTTTTTCACCATTTTCAGCGTTAGTTTTGTTTTTTTTTTGAGTAACATCTTTTACATTAATTATTGCATCAAATAGTGTATCAACTTTTTGTTTTTTGAATATATTTTTGCATATCAAATCATTTTTCAATTGCTCGGTAGGGCAAGTAATTTTTAAGATTTTATTTTGTGATTTAATCCATAATTTTTTTCTAAATAAATTCATTTTTGGAAGTCCAGAAATCCTCAAAATTACTTGTGTTTGAATTTTAAAAAAATTCAAAAGCAATAGAGGTAAAGATGTGATTAAATGTATGATTAAATAATCAGGTTTCCTTCTTTTAATATAAAATAATAACGGTAAAGCAGAAATTATAAAAATAACAATATAGGAAAATCTACTTTTTAAAAAACCATACTTGGGTAGTAAGCCATAATAATCAAATGTAAGATTTTTTAAATTTACATTATTTTGATTTAAATATTTTTTATAACTGCTCCATTCACCGAATACATTGATAATTGTTACCTCGTAATCTTCTGTGTATTTTGCGAGTGATATTGCAGAGTTTAGTGTTGATTTAACAGTTCCAACTTTAGTAAGAAATGGAGACCAATACACAACACTTTTTTTCATTTATCTATTGTTACTATGTAATTTTATTTATCTTTTTATCAAAATACCACTTAATAGTATTATTTAAGGCTTTATCAAAATTTGTATATTTAAATTTTTTAAATAATTTAAGGACTTTTACATTATCACCATGTGTTTTTGTAACTTCAATTTTATTCAAAATTTTAGAATTTTTAACCTTAAATTTAAAAGAATTATTCCATTTATTTATTTTTTTAATAACATTTAAAACTTTTATAGGTTTATTAGAGCAAATATTAAATACTTCATAATTTTTTTTTAATCTTAAATATGGTAACTTGTCTAAAATATTTAATACATCGTCTATATAAGTAAAATCCCTAAAATGTTGCCCATTGGAATTTAAATAAAAATCTTTTTTATCCAAATTAGACTTTATATATTTAAAAATTAACATATCTGGTCGACCCCATTCTCCAAATACAGTAAAAAATCTTAGTCCTATAATTTTTATGTTGTAAATCCTTGAGTATGATTCACACATAATTTCATTAATTCTTTTTGAGAAACCATAAATATTTTTTTCATTTAGTTTTAAATCTTCCTTTAAGGGAAATCTTTTTTGATCTCCGTATACTGAGCTTGATGAAGCAAAGAAAAATTTCGTATTCTTATTTACCTTCACTAACTCAAGTAAATTTATAAAAGAGGTAATGTTATCATTAAAATATTTTTCTGGATTTGAAAATGTGTATCTGACGCCTGCTTGTGCCGCAAAATGGTAAATTACATCTAATTTTTTTATTTTTTTTAAAAGGTTTACAGATTTTTTATGATTAAGATTTATTTTTTTAAAAACAAATAATTTATAATTTTTAAGTATTTTTAGTCTTTCAATCTTAAGTTTAATAGAATAATAATTATTTAAATTATCTATTCCATATACAATATGACCTTTTTTTAAAAGTTTGTCCGCTAATCTAAAACCAATAAAACCTGCAACGCCAGTTATTAAAATTCTCAATTTTTTACCTTTTTAATATTTTTTATAAATCTGTATAAAAAAACAAATAATACAAGAATAATGTTTTGTCCATTATCTCTTCTGATTCTAAAATCTTCTTTTAAAGAATCTGTAAATTTTAAATTACTTGAAAAACCTCCGCTTCTGAAATCTCCGGTTATTTCATTTTTTTTTGTTGCCAGACCTTTTAATTTTTTTTTCACTATCATTCTAAAGAAGTAGTCATAATCTGCATGATATTTATATTTTAAATTATAATAACCAACCTTCTCAGCAGCAGTTCTTTTAATAAAGAAACCAGTTGAATGGCTCGAGTAGAAGCCCCAGCTAAAATATATTTTCCAGGGTTTGTAACCACTTAATAGTCCCCACCTTTTTTGAACACTACCAAATATAAAATCAATATTTTCATTGTTGTCTATATAACTTGAAATTATACTTAGAGCATTTGGTCTATAAGTGTCATCTGAATTTACTATGCCTATGTATTCTCCTCTAGATAATTCCATTCCTTTATTAAAAGCATCATAGATACCTTTATCTGTTTCGCTTAGCCAATAATCTAATTTATCATTATATTTTTTAATTATGTCTAAAGTTCCATCTTTAGAGCCGCCATCAATAATAATATATTCAAAGTTTTTAAAATTTTGTTCAAGAACACTTTTAATAGTTTTTTCCAGAAGTGTTTGATTGTTTAATACTACAGTAATTAATGTAAATTTGGGTTTTTTATTTATATTTTTAATTCTTAGACCCCCTTCGCCAAATCGTTCAGCATTCTCTGGGTATCTTAAAAATTTGCCAGTTTTTTTATCCATTAAAATTTGTTTTCAATTAATTTGTCAATTACATTAAAAATGTTATTTTTAGGCCTAATTTTTAATTTTTTATATAACTTATTATTGTTACCTTTCGAAATTTTTATGTCTAGTTTGCGTTTTAAATTTTTATCAATAGTCACATATTTTTTTCTTTTCAATTTAAGTGAATTAAATGTATGTGAAATTACCGAATTTAGACTTTTCGACACCCCACTACAAATAATATAGTCATCAATTTTGTTTGATGTTAAAATTTTATTTATGATATATACATACTCCGGTGCCCAGCCCCAGTCCTTTACTACATTAATATTACCAAATTTAATTTTTTTAATTTTTTTATTTTTATTTTTATTTTTTCTAATTTTTAAAGCTTCTTTTACTAATTTTTTTATAACGTAATTATTTTTCCTAAATTCAGATTCATGTTGAAATAAAATTCCCGAGCAACATTTCAAATTGAATTTTTCTCTAAAAAATTTTACTAATTCTAGAGATATCAATTTACTTAGACCGTAAACGGACACTGGTTTTTTAATTGTTTCCTCATGCACTCTATTTTCGTTAATCCCAAAAATTTCACATGAGCAAGCATTGAAAAATTTTGATTTGAGGTCAAAATTATAAATTGTCAAAAGTATATTGAATACTGGTATAATATTTGAGTTTAGAGTATCTAATGAAAGTTTATTTGAAATGCTGGGGGTTGGTTGACCTGCAAAAAAATATATTTCATCAAAATTTCCTTTTTTGAGCAAATTTTGCATTTTATTTTTATTGCAATAATCGAAATAATGAATTTTTATATTTTTTTTAATTTTGAGTTGTGACAAATTCTTATTATTTAGCTTCGTCCTTGATACTCCTGTAACTTTATAATTTTTTTGTAATAAAAGTTTTGATAAAAGGGAACCGTCCTGACCTTTAATTCCTAGTATAAGTGCTTTCCTCATAAATTTAAATCAACTCTGATTTGTTTTCAATTTGTTAAAAGTAATTAATAAATTTCTTTTCATGAGAAAATTTTTTCAAAAATATAATTTTTTACTGATTTATTCTTAGTAAAAGGGTTATCCTCTGACTTATTTGAAGAGATAAATTTAAAATTATTTTGACTTAAAATATCAAAAATTTTATTTTTTTGAAGGAGAAATTGATCATTAATTTCAATAGAAATTCCTTTGATTTTTTTATTGCTTAAGTATTTATTTGCACCATCCAAAATTACATGCTCTATACCATCGACATCAATTTTAATATAATCAGGGATTTCATAAATACCCTCATCGATTAAATAATTGATACATGTTCCAAAAATTTTATAACTATTATTTGAATTAAAATTTTTACCGTATTGATCGAAACTTTCTCCATATACATTAGATGAACTACCTTCTATAAATCGATTTTCTTTAAATAAAAGGCTTTGATTTTTTTTATTAGTTAGGGGTATTTGACTAACAATAATTTTTTCACTCAAATTATTAATTGAAATGTTTCTTGAGAGTATTCTCAAGTTACTAGTCGAAGGCTCAAAAGAAATAACTTTAATATTACTATTTATTATAGCTGCATAAATTGAAAAAATTCCAATATTAGAACCTATATCCCAAAAAATAATTTCTTTTGATTTTTCAAAATTATCTATCCACTCAAGTGTTCCCGGCTCTTTTGTGAAAAATCTTTTTATCCTTAAATCTGTTGCTTTATTAGGACAAAAAAAAATAATTTCTTTACCCTTTATATTTTTTTTTTTATATGATTTGCTTTCAATATATTCTTTCAAAAAAAGTAAAAATTTAAAACGTGGACTAAATATTTGTACTATTTTGTCAAAAATTTTTAAAAAAAAATAGACAAATAATGTGAGTCTTTTAAGCATTCTCAACTTCCGCTTCAGTATCTTTTTTTGTAATTTTTAGCCTATTATTAAATTTCAAGCTGCTCATAAGTATAAATTTATAATTTTGTGCTTATAGAAATATTAATATATAATGAAACAAATGTTTATCTTTTAATTCAAATTATTTAATGATTCTAAAATATGAAAATTGCAGCCGTAATTGTTAGTAGAAAAGGTAGTAAAAGAATTGCAAATAAAGCAAATAAGGAAATTTTAGGTAAGAGCCTGTTAGAAAGAAAAATTTTACAACTTAAAAAAGTAAAGTCTTTAAACAGAATATATCTTGGAACTAATGACTTAAACTTAAAAAAATTATGTATTAAGCACAATATTGAATTTGTCCGAAGAGAAGAAAAATATTGTAATGAAAAGTCTACATCTCCAAATGATATGGTAAAGAATATGCTCACTTTTGTAGAGGAAGAAATAATTTTATGGGCCCATATAACTAATCCTTTTATCAATGAAAGAAATTATAACGAGGCTTTAAAGATTTTTATAAAAAATAAAAAAAACGATAGCCTATTTTCAGTAACTAAACTTAAGAACCATTTTTGGAGTCATAAAAAAAAACCTATAAACCACAACCCTTTTGGAAAAAAACATATAATTGCAAAAAAACTAAAACCAATTTTTTCTCAAAATGGCGGTATATTCATAAGATATAAAAAAAATATGATTAAAGACGGTAGATTTGTGGGAAATAAACCAATAATTTACGAAATGAATGAAATAAATGGATGGGATCTTGATTACCCTTGGCAATTAACTTTGGCTAGAGCATTAGTAAAATTTAAATATGCAAAATAAATTAGTTTTAGTGATTGGATCAAAACCAGGATCTAAATTACCATTATCGAAATTTACAAAAATTTACACTGCGAATGGAGCCTCGGAAAAATCAATAATTTACAAAAAAAAAAATAAAAAGATTGAATTAATTTGTTTGTCATCTAAATCTAACTTTGAAAAAAATCAAGATGTTAGGAAAAGAATCATTAAATCACAACCTAATAGATTAATCATACGCTTTGGTAGTGTAAAAATTCCTAAGTCTTTAAACAAAAATTGTAAAAAACAATTTATTTCTAATACTGCACAATGGGACTTTCAAAAAAAATTTTTTAGATTTAAGACTCTCTCAATGTTAATTGCTGAAATGTTTTACAAGGAAAACTTATTTAAAAAAGTAAAAAGAATTATTAGTTCAATAAATGAGAGAAAATTTCAAGGAATATCAACTGGATTTTACGCAATCCTTCTCGCACTTGTAGAAAACCCAGAGTCTAAAATAATTGTCTCTGGTATTGGATTTTCTGGTGGTAGTCATTTTTATAACTCTACAAGATCACCCAAATTTAATTACGACGCAAGATCTTCTGTAGATAGATTTTTAGTAAAGTTTTTACTCAAAAAATATAAAAAAAAATTATTTTCGGTAGATAATGATTTTGTAAAATTTTCACAGGCAAAGAAATGGAAGGGTAGTTTAATTTAATTTAACCATGATGAACATCATAAAAATTTCTCTTGTGAGTAAAAATAATTGGTCTTAAGTTAGTACAATTTGATACTATTTCTAATTTATCTATATCCTGAAATTCAAACTTCTTATCACAGTTCATTTTTAAAAAATACTTTTTTCCGTTAATCTTAATATTTAAATTTTGAGATGTTGGATTACAAATAAATAATTCAATTAGATCTACATCAGAAAAATTTTCTTGTACTATATATTTATAATTCATTAACAAAGACATATTTGTGAAGTCCGAGCTTATTTTTCCATTAGATAAATTTTTTGCTTTTACGTAAGTATTTCCATGAACAAAAGAAAAATTTTCTTCGGACTTTGAAAAACCTACATAACATCTATTACTAAAACTAACCTTGTCTTCCTTAAAATTTTCAACACCGTGAAATATAAAAAAATGTCCAAAAGTTTCTTTCCCATCTAAATAATTTTTATCTATTATTAATTCATTACTTATTTTTTCTGGATAAATAATATCTTTTTTTAAAAGATTATTTTCGAAATCATAGATATTTATCTCAATACTTGTTTTGTTATAATCAAAAAAAATTTTAGGAATATCACTAAATCTCAATTTAGAACAAAAATTATTATCTGTTCTAAAAAGAAATGCGTCAGACATTGAAATATTTTCATTTAAATAATATTTACTTATTCTTACAGGTTTAATTTTAAACGTATTTCTTAATAATATAGAGTAATTATTTGCAAAAATCTTTTTAACTAACGATTTCATTTAACTCCTTTTTAATATCAGATACTAACTTATATTTATTAGATGATAGAATATAAGAAGTTAAGGGTAAAGTATGTTCCAAAGAAAGGTGATTTTTTTTTGATGTTAAGAAAATTGGAATACCAACATAATTTTTAGAAAACAAATAACAGTCTTCATCTAAATATTTATTTTCAAGTTCTATCAGACTTGTACAATTAGTCTTAATAAATTTTTTTGAGAGAATTTTTTTTTCTTTTTTGTTTATTATAAATATTTCAAAATCTTCTTTTTTTGGTTTAAAGAAAATATTTCTTAAAATAACATAATTTTTATCTGCATTTTTATTTGTTAAAGGAAATAATGATGCTGTTATACTTCCATTAATCTTTGTCATTTCATAAGGGTAGTCAGATTGGTAGGACGAATATCCATCTTGATTATTTTTAATTTTTAAATTGGCTCTAAATTCTGGGGTAGTATCTGTAAAATTATTTAAATTTTTTAATTCTAAATTTTTATTTTTAATCAATTCCTTTTCATCGTTTTTAGTTCCAATAAAAAAAATTCTAGTGCTATCAATATCTTCTTTTCTTATAAAATAAAATTCATCGTTTTCTCTGTTTTCAATTTTTTCTATTTTCCAAGAATTGTTAACTGGTTCTGCGCTAAATAAAACCGGATCTTTAATTCTTTTACCTGAATTTTGAAATTTAGGAATTGTCAGTTCTGAGTAAAAATTATTGTTTTTAAATCCAAAAAAAAAGTTCATTAAAATTTGACAATATAGATGAATATCACTTTTTCGTCAAAATGTATTTATAAATTGGTCTTTATGCTATAGGTAGATAAAACATAATGTCATTTATAATTAAAAATATAACAAAAACTTTAAACAAAATAATAAAAGTAAAGCTTTTATTGATCCTTTTATTTTCGTCTTTAATCCCTTTTTTAGAGTTGTTGAGTATTGGTTCTATTGCCACTTTAATACTATATATATTGGAATTAGACAGCTATTTGGATTTTGTTCCAAAATTTATAACTAGTAATTATTTATTAAACTTAGAAAAATCAGAAATATTATATTTTTTAAGCTTCATTCTACTCGGAGCAATTTTATTAAAGAATTTATTTTTACTTTATTATCATTATTTTGAAAATCTTTTAAAAAAAAATATTGCAGCATATCACTCCGAAAGACTTTTCGACAATTTTATCAATAATAATTACCTTGAGCATACCTATATTGGTCAATCTAATGTTCAAAACGAAATTTTATTTCAAGCAAAAAAGTGTTCAGATTTTATTTTTCAATTTACCACATTGGTAAAAGACAGTTTGATCTGTTTTATATTAGTTATTTCTCTTTTTTTCATAAATTTTAAAGCATCTTTCATTTTAATTTCATTAAGTTTATTAGTATCTGCTTGTTTTTTTTATTTGACGGGAAAAAAAATGAGAAGTATTGGAGGAATAGTTAAGGACAAAGAAGGTGAAATAATAGAAATTGTTAGAAACACATTTGAAGGCTTTAAAATTGTGGTTCTTTTTAGAAAAAAAAACTTTTTTAAAAGCAATTTTGCAAATGTTCTAAGATCACAATATAGATATGAGGTGATCTTTCAATTAGTCCAAAAAATACCCAGGTTACTATTTGAAGTTGTATTTGTCTCTGCAATAATATTAGTTCTCTTAAATTTTATAAGTAACAACGGTGAGTTAAAGGAGATTATGCCATTTCTAGTTCTGTTGTCTCTCGTCTCTATAAGGGTTTTACCCATAATAGTAAATTTAAATTCAATTTATTCGGCACTAAAATATAATGAAAAACCAGTTAAAGATTTAATTACTGCCCTTTTAGATAAAAAAATAAATAAAGACAAAAGTTTTAAGGTTGAAACGAATAAAAAAAACAAAGATCTTTACAAAAATTTGGGTAAAATTGATGTTAGAAACTTAACTTTTGGTTTTAAAAGTAAAAAACATAATCTTTTTGAAAATATATCTTTTTCTTTAGAAGCTAATAAAATTTATGGATTGGTTGGAACAACGGGTGTTGGAAAGTCTACCTTGCTTGATATCTTAATGGGAATCATAACTCCATTATCTGGAAATGTATACGCTGATAACATTGATATAAATAAAAATTTAGACGAATGGTATAAGTGTATTGGTTATGTTCCGCAAGATAATTTTTTATTAAACAAAAGTATATTGGATAATGTATGTTTTGCAGAAAAAAAAGACTCAAATAAAGAAAAATTTAAGACAGCTATAAAATTATCAGAATTGGATGATTTTATTCAAAGTCTACCTCAGAAAGAAAGTACTGTTGTGGGTGATAGAGGTATTCAAATATCTGGAGGTCAAAAACAAAGGATAGGTTTAGCAAGGGCACTTTATGAGGAGAGAAAATTTTTAGCTTTTGATGAAGCAACAAGTGCAGTGGATTCTGCTACTGAAAGTAATATTTTAAAAACACTTCATAAGATTAAAAAAAATAAAATTATTTTAATTATTGCTCATAGAGAAAATACTATACAGTCTTGTGATCACACAATTAAATTAATTAACGGAAAAATTGAATTAAGCTAAAATTTAAACTTTTTAAAATGATTTCTCTTAAAAGATCATGTGAAATATTTGGAATGCCTGGCTCAGGAAAAACAGTTTATAGAAAAAAACTAGTAAAAAAACTGCGAGAAAAAGGTTATGAAGTCTATGATACGAGAGAAATTATCATTAAGTATTCAGTAAAATACCTTAAATTATCGATCATCGAAAAAATTTCGTTATTTTATATTTTAATTATTTATAAACTCAAAAAAAATAATTTTAAAAAACGTCTTTACAAAAAGCAATCTTTAACAAAAAGTACTTTTGTAAGAAATAGATTTACTCAAAAATTAAACAAAATATATAAGAAGATATGTTATAAGATAGTTTATTCAAGACTTTTACCAATTAATAAATTTCTAAATTTTTTAAAAAAAATTCCACTAAATGAGGAAAAAAAATTTTGGTTTATTGAGATTTTAAGTGCATCAATTTTATTTTCTGTTGCTAGTAAAGAAAAAAAAAACATTTTTTTTTTCCCCGATGAAGCGTTTATGCAAAGAAGCTATCTATTTTCTTCCTTTAATTTTAATCTTTATAGGAAAATGATTAAGGTTTACATAAAACTCATACCTAAATTCGGCAAGTTGATTTATTTAGAGTCAAATATAGGTAATGTTTTTAAAGTTAACCAAACTAGAAAAGAAACAAATGATAGTAAATTTAAAGAAATTAATATAATTAAAAAATATAAAAAATTTGAAAAATCGATCTTTGAAAATACAAAACGACTAAAAATTAATAGAGTATCATTGAAAAATTCATCGTTTTAAAAAAAATTTGCTAAATTCCAAAAGGTTTTTGAAATTTTTTATCCTTTTTGAATTTTCCTTAGGATTAATATAATAAAATCTAATTTTTGATTTTCTTGATGCACTGTAGTCCTCTTGTCTATCACCCAACATTATCGATTTTAAAACATTTATATTTAAATCTTTTATTGCTGCTTCAAGCATTCCATTATTCGGCTTTCTCCATGAACAATTTCTCTTGTATTTTTTAATTTCATTAACAAAACCAGTATGAGGGTGACATGGGCAATAATAAATTCTATCCACAAAACTTTTTTTGTCAGACAAAATATTTTCAAGATATCTAAAATCTTTTTGTACTTTTTCTTCCTTTACAAAACCTTTAGCAATTGCTGGTTGGTTAGTTACTATTACAACTAGATAGCCGTTAAGCTTAAATCTTTTTATACAACCTTTAACATGAGGATATATTTTCTTAACCCCTTGATAACTACCATCAAAAGAGTCTTTATTTAGAACACCATCTTTATCTAAGAAAATAGCTGGCAGCTTATTTTTGATTGAATATTTTTTTATTAAACCTTTTCTGAAATCAATATTAACTTGGTTAACTCTTTTTATAGTTCCTGCATCTTTTATATACTCT
>MDTA01181711.1_pt1 | contig 11130 bp, 8 predicted proteins | sample 811151 | NCBI WGS metagenome assembly MDTA01 (sample SAMN05326648, study PRJNA326480) | marine metagenome | isolation source: seawater | place: Indian Ocean: South | collected 2010 | reverse complement strand
TTCGCGGACGGTCTGCACCTGTATGCATGGATCACGCTCCTTGCGTTCGCCATCCAATGGGTGGCGTTTGTGCCAGCCATCCTCAAGCAGACCGAGCACTTCTTCGATCTGGTCGGCGCGCTGACATTCATCACGGTTTCCGTCATCGCTTATGCTGCCAGCGGCCATTACGACGCCTATGCCACGATCGCCCTGCTCCTGGTAGTCGTCTGGGCGACGCGCATCGGCACGTTTTTGTTCCGTCGCGTTCGAGTGGCAGGCAGTGACCGAAGGTTCGACCTGGTGAAGACCTCTTTTCTGCAGTTCCTGCTGGGATGGACCCTGCAGGGCTTCTGGGTCACGTTCACGTCTGCGGCGGCGATTGGGGTCATCGTCACTCCGCAGCGCCCGGAGTTAGGGGTCGTCGCCATCCTCGGTCTTGCCGTGTGGGCTGCCGGCTTTATTTTCGAGATAATAGCGGACCGGCAAAAGAGTCGTTTCAGAGCCGATCCGGCCAATCGAGGTAAGTTCATCGACGTTGGACTCTGGTCGATGTCTCGCCACCCAAATTACTTTGGTGAGATCGTTCTTTGGACGGGTGTGGCCATCTTCGCGGTCCCCGCCCTCGAAGGGCTCACGCTGTGGTTGCTGATGTCGCCCATATTCGTCGCGGTGCTACTCATCTTTGTAAGCGGAATCCCACCGCTGCAAACGCGCGCTGATGCGAAGTGGGGCGGGCAACCAGCTTACGAGCATTACAAGGCAACAACGCCGGCCGTCATTCCGCGTTTTTGGTAAGGGGCGACCGGAAATCGGCCGCGGCGACCCAGGAGGAGCACCGGCCCGGCTGGCATCGCGAAAGCGCCGAGCGGCGTCACGCCCTGATACGGTTCCGAAACGGTACGTTGCTCGGCGGCATCAGGAGCGCATCGATACCTGCCACCTGGAAAGGTCCAGTCAAGCCAAGGATGCTATCTTCAACGGCGGCAGCGAAATGCAGGTCAGAGGGTTTCGTCCGGGAGAAGTGATGGCACACGCCAATGCCTCGCTTCCAGACCCCGCAACGTCGCCAGGCGTTCACCATTTCGCAGTGTCCAGGCCATATGTCGAGAAATCTCCAACATGCAAGGACGAGTTTACAAACTGACATGAAGCATCTGCCCTACCGAGTTAACACCGCCACCGGCGACGTGTTCGACGTCGAGTTCCCGCTGCATCCTGACACGGGCTCGGCGGTGCGCGTGAGCGGACTGCTCTGCGCTCTGCTCGAGACCGTCGAGCGCGACATCGCGGTCGCCGGAGCGACCAGCAACGGCGACGTGCTGCAAGCGATGGCCATGGCGCTCGCTGTCCGAGCCCGCATCATACACGCGTCACCGGAGGCAAGCACAAGACTCGCACGTAGCCTGGTCGACTCAGCACTAGGTGCGATGAGTGAGTCTGACCGGCAGCCTCCGACAATCGGGCACGCCTGACGCAATTGACAGGATTGCTGCTCCACAGTCGCTTTGGTTACCCGCCTGTTTCCGAGGGCCTTCTTTCGGACTGATGACGAAGCAGCGCCAGCTTTTCCCACGGCAAGGCGAATGCGGTTGGCTGTGGTGGCGCATACTCGGTCGGCCGTGCAAAACGGGAGCGACTCGCTGGCGTGTGCGAACAGCTATCGACTACGTCAATTGAGCACAGGCGGATGTCCCAGTGCTTATGTGTGACCGGCCCTGATATGGAATCACTAATCAATCGTTCATTGCGCTTGCATGTGCGCCACGTCGCGGGAAGGTAGCCCGCGACTGTTGGATGAGTAGTGGCAACAACAGCCTCGTGACCGCAATAAGGTTCCGTACGGTGACACTCAAGACCTTCGTCGTGCGGACACGCCAGAAACAAAAAAGCCTTTAAGGCGGGCTAAGTCATTGATGTCGGTGTATCAAGTTCGTGTAACCGGGAAAGATGCTCTTCGACCAGCTCACGCGCACATGCCTCATATCACGCGATGGCGTTGGCCATGGCGTGGGGGTCGTCGCAGATAGGCGTTTCCGTCCGAGCGCGTTCCTCCGGTGTTCATATTGGTTCGACGTGTGCGGCACAGCAGTACGCGCACCAATATGGAGCCGTCTCAGCGTTAGTCTTCCCAACATAGTGCAAGGCTCGGTCTCGAATGGACCACTCAAGCGCAGACATATCAACAAAAGCGCTACACCGCGCTCATTTGGGTCGCTGGCATAGCTATTGCTTTGTAATAAGCGTTGACAAGGATTCGCGGGTGACGGTCCGCGCTGACTTGTTCTCTACACACTCGAATGAGGTCTGGTTACAGCGACGCATCCGTCGCTTGATCCATCCTCAGATCATGTGCCACAACTCGATTACGGAAACACAGAAATGAGCACCGACAGAACATTCATCAAGAAGACGCTTGGCGCCTTGTTGACGACGGTTGGCATGAGCCTTCCCGTAAACGCCGCAGACATTGTTTGGGCCCGCTATGGAGATATCGATTCGCTGGACCCCCATCGAGCGACCAGCACCTTGTCGCTGCAGGTGTGGAGTCTCATTTACGACACCTTGCTGGCCGTAGACGCTGAAGGTAAAACAGTCCCTCACTTCGCCAAATCCTGGACGGCTAACGAGGCCGGCACCGAGTACACGTTCAGCCTGAACGACGGTGTGACCTGTCACGATGGCACACCCATGGATGCCAACGACGTCAAGTACACCATCGATGCAGCGTTCAGCGACAAGACGCCCAGCGTGACCAAAGGCAGTTGGGGGCCGATCACCGGTGCGGAGGTCATTGACAATCTGACGATTAAATTGAGCTTGGAGAAGCCTTTCGTCGCGATGATTCCGTTCCTGGCCGACAGCTTTTCTTCGATCATTTGCGACAGTAATGGTGATGGCTTTGGCACCACCAGCGCGATTGGTTCGGGCCCGTGGAAGCTCAAATCCTGGACCAAGGGTGACCGCATCGTGCTGGAGAAGAACGCGGCCTACAAGAATTTCGGCAAGCTTGCCGCTAACAAAGGTGCCCCACATGAAGATGGTTTGATCATCACCGTGGTGCCGGAACCGCAGGCACGCCTGGCCGCACTGAAAACGGGTGAAGTGCATATTGCTGAGCCGCCTTTCGACGATGTGCCGTCGATCAAGTCGAGCGGTGAACTGTCAATTGTGGTCGCAGAAAACACTGGTCAGAACGTCTTCTGGGAGTTCGCTGTTCATCGTCCACCATTCAACGATAAACGCGCCAGACTCGCAGTGGCGCATGCGACGGATGCCGCGGCTGCAATCAGCTTGATCTATGGCGAACTGTCGGTGCAGGAGAATTGTCCGGTGTCACGCGGCGTGTTCGGCAACGACCAAGACTTCTGCGCCAAATATCGCCCGGCGTATGATCCCGATAAAGCCAAGGCGCTGCTGGCGGAGTTGGGCTACAGCCAGTCCAAGCCGCTGGAGACTGCGCTTCTTGTGTGGACAGGCGGAAACCGGCAGAAGCTCGCTGAGGTCTTTCAGGCCCAGTTGGCCGAAGTCGGTATCAAGGCTTCAATAGAAATCATGGATATCGGTTCATTGAACGCCCGGGTTCGGCAGGAGAACGAAACGACAACGGGTACACGTGGTTCGATGGATATGATGACGTGGTCTTGGTACGACCCGGATATCCTCTATGCACTCTGGCATACGCCCGGTGCCTACCGTGGATACACCTCACCAGAGCTGGATGCGATCCTCGACCAGACGCGTGTACTGACCGACCTGAACGCTCGTAAGGCGAAGGTGCAAGAGGCGTTTCGCTATCTGCTCGAAAATGCGATCCACGTTCCGCTCTACACTCCCGGCTGGGAGTGGGTGTTCGCAGTGCGTCCTGAGGTCAGTGGCTTCAAGGTCGCGCCGTTTGTGTACCCTATCTTCAGCGATGTAAAGATCGGCGGCTAGAGCAAAAGGGCGCCGCGCGCTTTAATCGCGCGGCGCCCAGAAGCTAGTCCCTGCGCCAGCGCACGAGTTATGTGGCGGTTTCTCAGCACCCGTTTAGCGATGGCGATCCTGACAATTTGGATCACCACAGTACTGGTAACGCTATTGATTCATGCGGTACCGGGAGACCCGGTGCAAATCATGTATGCCCAAAGCCAGGGCACTACACCAGAGCAGATTGAGGAAGTTCGGCGCTCGCTAGGACTGGACCAGCCCATTGCGGTTCAGTACTGGATGTATCTGGAGCGGCTGAGCGAAGGTGACCTGGGACACACCATACGCGGCGGTCAACCGGTGCTTGAGGTGATCGCCCAACGACTTCCCAACACACTTGCACTGGCCACCGCGGCAATGTTCATTGCCATTCTGATTGGACTTCCGATCGGTTTTCTCGCGGCATATCGCGATGGCAGTTGGGTGGACACTGGATTGATGATGTTGGCGATTGCCGGCATCTCGATGCCGCACTTCTGGCTTGGCCTCATGTTGCTGTTTTTTTTCGCATTGGAGCTTGGTTGGCTGCCGGTGAGCGGTAACGGACCACTGAATCTGATCCTGCCGGCGCTCACCCTGGGACTTTCCAACGCGGCTATTTTTGCGCGCTTGACTCGAGCATCGATGATAGACGTGCTGAGCCAGGACTTTGTGCAAACCGCCTTCGCCAAAGGTCTGCCGAAGAATCTGGTGCTACGGCGTCACGTTCTCAGAGCTGGGCTACTTCCGGTGGTGACGATGATGGGGCTGCAGTTCGCTTTCATGATGGGCGGCGCCATCGTTGTAGAGAACATATTCTCCTGGAACGGGCTGGGCAGGATGGCGGTGGAGGCCATCTTTCAACGAGACTATCCGATCATTCAAGGTTTCATACTGACGTTTTCAGTCGTCGTCGTGGTGGTCTCGATCTCCATCGACGCCCTCTACGCCATGCTCGACCCAAGAATACGCCGTGCCTGAGGTAGCCAAGGAGCAAGGACTCGGACTCAAAACATCGCAGCCTGGCTTCTGGCGGCGATTGATGCGTTCGCCGAGCGGAGTAATCGGTTTAGTGATCGTCGTCGCCTTGGTACTGTGCGCCGGCTTCGCCGACTACCTGGCGCCTTATAGCCCGAGCAAGATGGGCGCAGGTGGACGCTTCGTCCCACCGGGTGGCAAGTACCTGTTGGGCACGGACGAGTTCGGACGGGACGTCTTGTCGAGGATAATTTACGGGGCCCGCGTTACCTTGCTGGTTGGCGCAGTGGCCGTGGGTATTTCTCTGGTTGCCGGTACCTTGATAGGGATGTTTGCAGCATTCCGGCGCGGCTGGGTGGAAGCGTTGTTGATGCGCAGCACCGATGTGCTGTTTTCGTTCACCGAGACGCTGATCGCGCTAAGTTTTGTTGCGGTGCTCGGGCCGAGTTTGCAAAACGCCGTGATCGCCGTGGGCGTCGCCGGGATTCCGTTCTACGCCCGCACCTGTTACTCCGCCGCGCTGGTCGAGAGGTCCAAGCCTTATTTTGAAGCCAGCATCGCTGCGGGTGCTGGCTCCGCACGGCTGGTTTTTCTGCACCTCTTGCCCAACGTGTTGACGACCATGATTGTGATCGCGACGCTGGGTGTTTCGACCGCAATTCTGGCTGCGGCAGGACTGAGTTTTCTTGGCCTTGGTGCGCAGCCGCCGACCTCGGAGTGGGGTTACATGCTCGCCGGTTCGCGCGACTACATCAACCGCGCGCCGTGGTTGATGACCATACCCGGCGTTGCGATCGCGGTCTCAGTGCTGGGCTTTAACCTGTTGGGCGACGGATTGCGGGCGAGTCTGGACCCGGTGCAGCGTCGATGAGTCGACATTTGCTTAAGGTCAGTGAACTGCAGGTGTGCATCGGGCGCCGCTCGAACCCGCAGCGCGTAGTGGACTGCGTGAGTTTCACGCTAAGTGCCGGTGAGACACTGGCCGTGGTGGGAGAAAGTGGCTCGGGCAAGAGCCTAATGGCCAAGGCAGTGGCCGGGCTGCTGCCGCCCTTGGCGGAGGCTTCCGGCGAAGTCTGGTTCCGTAAACAGAATCTGCTGGCACCTGACACGCAATCGCCACTTGGAACCGGTATCGGACTGGTATTCCAGGAGCCGATGACTGCTCTGACACCGGTACTGACCGTCGGCATGCAGCTGACGGAGGCACTGGTATTTCATGGGTTGGCGGAGCGGACGGAAGCAAACCGCCGCGCTGTGGAGATGCTGGACCGGGTCGGCATTCCTTCACCGGCGGCGCGAATGACGCAATATCCACACGAACTGTCGGGCGGGATGCGCCAGCGCGTGATGATCGCGATGATGATGTTGCTCGAACCGGAAGTCTTGATCGCCGACGAGCCCACGACCGCGCTTGATGTCACCGTGCAGGCGCAAATACTCGACCTGCTGCGTGACCTTGTAGCGGAGACGCGCATCGGATTGATGCTGATCACCCACGACATGGGCGTGGTTGCTGAGATTGCCGACAACGTACTGGTTTTGCGACAGGGCAGCGTAGTCGAATCGGGCACGACACACGCCATCTTTGCAACGCCAGAACAACTTTACACGCGGGCTCTGTTGGCTGCGGTACCGCATCTGGAGCAGGCGGCAGATCCACGCCTGGATGCAGACGATACGCCTTCATCGGAACCGCCGCTGGTCGCTGTTCGAGGTGTCTGTAAATCCTATCGAACATCCGGCGTGTTGTTTGCGCAATCTCATCAGACGCGCGCACTCGACAATGTTTCACTCGAGATCAGGCCGGGGGAAACATTGGCACTGGTCGGGGAGAGCGGGTCGGGCAAGTCGACCCTGGGTCGTGTGATTGCGCGCCTGGTAGAAGCGGACAGCGGGGAGGTGGATTTCGCTGGCCAAGCGCTATTGCAACTTGAACGCTCAGCGCTGCAGGCGATAAGACCTCAGATTCAAATGGTGTTTCAGGATCCGTACGCGTCACTGGACCCCAGACATCGGGTTGGCGCCACCATTACCGAGCCTATAGCCATTCGCGGCGGCACCACGCGTGCCGAGCGGCGTACTCTGGCGGCAACGCTGTTGGAGCGGGTTGGGCTTGAGGCCGCAATGGCGGCACGTTATCCGCATGAGTTCTCGGGCGGACAACGCCAACGCATTGCTATCGCCCGGGCGCTCGCAGCACAGCCGAAGCTCATCATCGCGGACGAGCCAACGTCCGCTTTGGACGTATCAATTCAGGCGCAAATCCTGGCGTTGCTCACCAGCCTGCAACAGGAAGATGGCATGACCATGCTATTTATTTCGCACGATCTGGCTGTCGTCAGGCAGATAGCTGACCGTGTCGCCGTAATGCGACAGGGTAGGATCGTCGAGATGGGTCCTGTGGAAACGGTGTGGTCGGAGCGCTTGCATCCCTACACGCAGGCTTTGATTTCAGCTGCGCCGGTACCTGACCCGTCGCGCAAGCGCGGCGCGCGCGCGCCGCTGCCGGGCGTATTTCCAAGCGGCCCATTGGTCGCACACACACCGGGTCACTGGGTGGCGACATGACTATCGGCATGGTCGCTGTAGGAGATCTCGCCGCGCAGGGCCTCATGCATGGCTTGAAGGCGGTCGAGCAGATTGCCCGCGGCGCGATCGGAGGGTTCGTGAGCTTTGTGGCCATCGGCGATGATGGTGCCTTGATTCGAAAGACGATTCAGCGCGGAGGTGCACACGCGCTGTTTGTGAGTGATGTTTACGAGGAGGTCACGCGAACACGCATTGCGGGATTGATCTCCAGTGGCCCCGACCGCCCCGAGCCGTTAGCGCAATTTGTCGCTGCGGAAACCGGTGTCGGCATCGTGACGGGTCATAGAATGCCGCAGGCGCTCGCTGCCGATGGCGTCGCCCTCAACCAGCTTGTACTGCAACGAATGCGCGACGGCCAGCATCCGCAGACAGCCATTGATGCCGTCATTGAAGAGAATCGGTGCTGCGACGCGGGTCTACTGGCTTGTAACACGCAGGGCGTAATCGGCGCGGCCAATGCCCCGTTTGTGCAGAAACTACGAGACAGCGGGGGCATCGTGTTGAGAGAAAACTCGGGCAAGGCCGTGGTCGGGACGTTGCACAATGCCATAGAACCAAGCCGGCTCATTGCGCAACTCGCGAGCGAGGTTGCAATGGATTGGATGCTGCCAGGTCCAGACCCCGTTCGCTGGGTTACGCTTAACACCGGGACGCGCTTGGCACCCGGGAACCAGGCTGCGTTGGAGGTTGATGAGGCCGGAGTTGTGCAAGCGGTAAGACACCCCTTCGGGGAGCACCTCGGTTATCAGAGCGCTCTGGGACTGGGTGACCGGGTCGCTGTCCTGACGCAGGAAGGGCAGGCAGGCTGGCTGGCTTATGAACCCTTTATGACCGTACGCGCCGGCCGCGTCGAGCGGATTGACGGACAGCAGCAGCTGGCTATACCGGTCATCGCCACACTCCCGCAAACCCGATTTAGCTCCCAGATAGTCGTCTCTGAGCGCGCTGCACTTTACGCCGGCGCGGGCCAAGGGAGTTCGTTTTAACCCCGCAGTCACCGGGTCGACTGTTCCTGCTCAGTGCCAGGGGCGATGCACAGCCGGTTACGCATGCAATTCGGTGTTGTCGGGCAGGGATGCAGCGCAAACGAATTGTTGATTTCGCTGATAGTCAACCGCACGACCAGCCGGTTCGAATGCGGGGGAAAGCGTGCGCGCGCCCTCTACTGCTCGAAGGTACGCAGAAGGCCGGAGCACTTTTTCGCAAGCAGTCCCGGGCTGAAAACCCCGGCCGCTTGATTTCGTACTATCGACCTGCACAGTGAAGGTGTGCCCGCGGATTACGCGGAAGCATAAGTATGGTTCGACATTACGACTTCACAGGAACACAAGGGTGCGGAGCGCGTAGGCGGAGCACTACACAACCCTGCTTGGGTCAAACGACGCGACTGGTCACGAGTTGGAGGCGGTCGACGATACAGGGGTTATGATCGCCAAGGCTGTCGAATTGACTAGTCATCACTGAACCAGTTCTCTGAGTAGGGGCTTTTTGTCGCCTTATTGATATGCGCGGAATGCGAACTTGCTCACAAATGACTAAGTCCAGTGACTAGGGTCACTAGTCTCCGTTGCACTCGTACGTTCCGCTCAGACGATCGTTGCGCAGTGTCGGCCGGCAGATTTATTGCGCTGTACTGCGCCCCTTGATTTGAGCGGGAAGTGAATGTCGGGTTACATGGTTCGCACAACAATGACCAGGTTGTCTCGGTGGCTGATGCTCATGATGCTATTGGTGTCCGCATCGGCAGCGGCGCTGGGGCTTGGCGAGGTCGAGCTGTTTTCAGCACTCAACCAGTGGCTGCAGGACGAGGATCGACTAAGCGCATTACCTTCACATGATATGCAGGTAGCCAATAGTTTGCCCGTCGGCATGCCGGCTCTTGTCTTCAAAGAGGGGCCGACTCGGCTAGCACCTCCCAGGGTGGCTGGCGAGTATTACGGACCTGTTCGCCGGAACGATACCTTGTGGTCGTTAGCCTCCGATCTACGCATGGATTCACCCGTCAGTGTGCATCAGATGATGCTGGCCATATTGAACGCTAATCCATCCGCGTTTATCGACAACAACGTCAATGGTTTACGCGTCGGCAGTGTTTTGCGCGTCCCCACACTTGCCGAGATTGGGCGTATCGACAATGACGCTGCACTGGTAGAGACCCTTCGTCAAATGAACGTCTGGGAGGATATAAGGCGAAGCTCTGCAGGCTCCAGAATCAGGCGGCCGTCGATTTCTTCAGCTGCGGAGGAACGGGCACGAGATGCATTCGATAGCGCTGGTCCCGGTGCCGAGCTTCCGTCACCAACGGATGCCACGTTAGGCGCGGGGACATTGGAGATTGTTGAAGCCGAAAGCCATGATGTGGTCGCCGCAGCAGGCGATGAGGCATCGAATGACGCTCTGAGTCAAAAGGTTGCTCTGTTAAGCGAGGAGTTGGCGCAGTCGCGTGCCGATAACAAAGCGTTGCGCGCGCAACTTGAACATAGTGAAAAGGTTGCTCCAATCCGCGAGGAGTTGGCGCAATCGCGCGCCGATAACAAAGCGTTGCGCGCGCGACTCGACCGTGCGGTAAGTAACATTGTCGATATGAAGCGCCTCGCTCAGGCTGCAGACCAGCAGTTGGCGCGGATGCGTGAGTTTGATGTATCGGAGAGCTGGCATCTATTAGCTTTCTGCATCGCTGCCATTGTGGCGGGTTTTGTTCGTGGTTTTGCCGGGTTTGCAGGACCGGCCACGGTTAGTTTGCTGTTAGCCCAGCTGTTCGCACCTGCGCAGCTTTTACCAAAGATAATGCTGCTGGATATCTATGCATATCCGATGCTTTTGCGAAATGTTCGACGCGATGCACATTGGCGCATATCGATCCCGATGGCTATTGCAACAATTTCGTTGATTCCTCTGGGCGTCCACATCATGCAGAACACCGATGCAATGACGCTGAAACGTATGATCGGTTTCGGTTGCTTGTGCGCCATCGCGATTTCAATGAGTGGGTTCCGATTCAAGCGTATGCCACCGTGGTGGTTGAATTTGCTGGTTGCATTGGTACTTGGTCTGCTGTTGTCCTCTACATTCATCGCACTGCCTATCATGACCTATTTCTTCCTGCTGCCGCTGCCGGCTACCGCATGCCGAGCAACGGTCATCTCCTTCAGCGTGATGCTGATTCCATTCCTGGCCGGTTGGATCTTTTATCAGGGTGTGGTGACGTTCGACGATGTTTTGGTAATTGCCGTTGCTGGCATCCTTTATTTCTCAATGATCTACCTTGGTAGCAAAGTTTTTGAACGCGCCAACGACATGAACTACCGGCGGATTGTGCAGTGGTTATTGTTGATCCTTGCCGTTTCCGTTCTCTTCTGATGTAGATCACCCCAGAACGGTTTGATGAAGGGCCTGATGGAGTGCGGCACGCACAAGCGAATGAGGTTTTAGCCTTGGTAGAGGTCCGCGCGGGTCAGTAACTTCCGGTACATTGCGGCGTCGGTTTCGCGAGCGAAGTGATGTCGGGTAAGGTTTGCTTCCAATTTAAATTTCGGGTCCATTGTGATCACTTCCCGGGCATGCGCGTGTGCTTGGGTTTAATCATCGAGACCAGCAGAGCTCGCAGCAAAGTAGGCGCGCGCATCTGCCTCAGGA
>MDTA01220347.1_pt1 | contig 11132 bp, 13 predicted proteins | sample 811151 | NCBI WGS metagenome assembly MDTA01 (sample SAMN05326648, study PRJNA326480) | marine metagenome | isolation source: seawater | place: Indian Ocean: South | collected 2010 | reverse complement strand
TAATTAAATTTTTAATCTATATAAAAAATGTCTATTTTTAATGATGAAAAACATTAAAATTAAACAACAATTCATTACATTTTTATTTAAATTTAAAATAATAAATTTTACTTTAAAAGATAAAATCATTATTTTGAATGGAAGCTATTAATTACATTATATTTGCCATAGAAAAGTTCTAAAAAATTGACTAGCTATAATCGATATATTAAAATTAATAAAAATACTTGGAATGTAAGGACACCTATACATATAAAATCAAAATTTTATAATCAAGCAAACTTTAAAAATGGAACAACATCGTTAAAAAACATAGAAATAAATGCCCTTGGAGATATAAAATCAAAAAAATTACTTCATTTACAATGTCACTTTGGTCAAGATAGTATTTCACTTGCCAGAATGGGAGCAAAAGTTACAGGAGTAGATTTTTCTGATGTTGCAATTCTTGAGGCTAAAAAAATAGCTAAAGAAATAGATGTTAACATAAATTTTATAGAAAGTAATGTTTTAGATTTACGACTAAATAAACAATTTGACATAATTTTCAGCTCTTATGGTGTATTAGGATGGTTACCTAATTTACAAAAATGGGCAAAAACTATAAACTTACATTTAAAAAAAGGGGGCCTTTTTCTATTAACCGAATTTCATCCTTTATTAGAAATAATAAAAGATAATGGATATGATTATTTTTATAATCCACATCCAGATATTGAATTTAAAAATGGAACTTATACTGATGGAGGAGAAAATATCAAAACAACAACATGTTGGTGGAACCATTCACTATCAGATATATTTTTTGCCCTAGAATCTAATGGTTTAAAACTTCTTGAATTCAAAGAGTTTGACTATAGCCCATTTAAATTAGAAAATATGACTGAGAAAGATAAAGGTAAATATGTTCTAAAAAAAAGATTAACATTAAGTACTCCTTATATCTTTAATCTAAAAGCTACTAAGAAATAAATGAAAACAATAATCCGAAAAGGCTTAAAAAATGATCTTCCTGCTGTTTTAAATTTAATTAAAGAGCTAGCTGATTACGAAAAATCACTTAAAGAAGTAACTATCACATTAAAAGATTTAGAAAAAGATGGCTTCGGAAAACATCCTTGGTATTGGTTCTTAATTGCCGAAAAAAACAAAACAATTATTGGATTATCTTTTTATTGGATTCGATATTCAACTTGGAAAGGCAAATTCTTATTTCTTGAAGATTTTATAATTAAAAAAGAATATAGAAGATCTGGTATTGGGTCAGAGTTATTTGAAGCAACAATCAAAGAATGTCATAAATTAAAACTTAATGGGATGATTTGGCAAGTTTTAGATTGGAATACTCCAGCAATAGATTTTTACAAAAAATATAATGCAAATATTAGTAGTGATTGGTTAAATGGAAAACTAGATAAAAAACAAATTGACAAAATTTTTAATAGAAAACGTAGATAATTAACAATCAAAGAAAAATGTTATTTATGTTTTTATTACCTAATTTTTGATATAATAGATGTATCGCATGCCTCCCCTCTGTTCCTAAAGAAAGAGAATAATCATTTACATATAAAGAGATATGTGCATCAATAATATCTTTTTCCATTTCTTGAGCATGATGCTTCACAAAGTCTAGAGATGATGTTCTGTTTTTAAAAGCATATTTGATAGAATTACGTAATACTCTTTCCATTTTTTTCTGAATATCAAATGAGAAATCTCTCTTAATAGCTATCCCTCCAAGAGGAAGTGGCAAACCTGTCTTTTTCTCCCAAAATTCACCTAAATCAATGACTTTTTCTAGTCCTTTTTTTTGATAGGTGAAACGCGTCTCATGTATAATTAATCCAGCGTCAACTTTATCTAAAATAATACTTTCTTCAATTTCAGAAAAAAAAACCTCTTCTTTATAAATATATTCAGGATGAGCGATATTTAAAAGTAAATTTGCTGTTGTATGTTCTCCAGGTATTGCAATTATACTTTTTGATGTTAAAACTGTTTTAGGTTTTTTGATTAATAAAGGACCACAATTTCTTCCTAAAGCTGAACCACTATCAATTAAAACATATTTAGAAATACAATGAAAAAAAGCATTAAAAGAAAGTTTAGACACATCTAAATTACCACTTAATGACCATTTATTTAACTGCTCAACATCTGCAAAAAAAACATCAAATTCTAATCCTTCCGTATCAATTTTTTGATGTATTAAGGCATCAAAAATAAAAACATCATTAGGACATGGAGATAAACCTAATTTAAGTTTCATAAGTTATTTATTAATTTTTCAACCTCAATATTTAAATTTCTAATTGCTAAATCAATATCCCATTTTGATTTATTTCTAACTTCCACTTTATTTGATATTGATCTTATTTGCAAACAAGAAACATCAAACTCTTCACATACTTTTAAAACAGCAGCTCCTTCCATAGTTTCAATATCAGGATCTTCTCTTTTAATAATCTCAGAAATACTTGTTGTATCTCCATGAACAGTATTTACAGTAATTCCACGTACTTTTTTAAGTTCAGTTTGCCCCTTTAAATTAAATTTTGTTTTTATATCAAAATCTGTAAACTTAGAAAAACTCAAATCATCTTCAAATCCAAGTTCTGAAAAATTGTCTTCAATCACTTCTACTACAAAACCATTTCTTAATTCCTTGTTAAAAGATCCCGCAATACCAATATTTATAACTATATCATATCTTTTTTGCATTAATTCTTTTGTTAAATTAATTGCAGTATTAACCATTCCAACACCTGTTATTAATATATTATTTGATAAAATAACCTTAGAGATAATCTCAGGTTTAGTTGCTGCAACAATTAATATCTTCATATGGCAAATATATGATATATTTGCAGCCTATTTATACTAAATATGAGTGATAATTACAATAAAAAACTAGCTGAAGAAATTAAATCAATTCTTACAAAAATAGGTGAAAATCCAAATCGAGAAGGTTTAGTTAAAACACCTGAAAGAGTTGCTAAATCAATGGCATTTTTAACCAATGGATATAAAGAAAATCCAACAAGTATTTTAAAATCAGCCATGTTTGCTGAGAATTACAACCAAATGGTTTTAGTAAAAGATATTGAAATGTATTCTCTTTGTGAACACCATATGTTACCATTTTTTGGTAAAGCTCATATCGCTTATATACCAAATGGACATATTGTAGGTCTTAGTAAAATTCCAAGAATTGTAAATGTTTTTTCAAGAAGATTACAAGTGCAAGAAAGATTGACAGATCAAATAAAAGATTGTATACAAGATGCTCTTAATCCAAAAGGAGTAGCTGTTGTAATAGAAGCACAACACCTATGCATGCAAATGCGAGGAGTAGAAAAACAACATTCTTTAACTACAACATCTGCTTTTTCTGGAATTTTTTTAAAAGATGAAAAAACACGTTCTGAATTCATAAACTTAATACATTAAAAATGAAAGCGTATATATTTCCTGGTCAGGGGTCACAAGTGATTGGAATGGGCAAAGAATTATATAATAATTCTGATGTTGCAAAAGAAATGTTTGAACAAGCAAATGACATTTTAGGATTTTCAATTACAAATATCATGTTTTTAGGAGATACTGAATCTCTCAAACAAACAAAAGTTACTCAACCTGCCATTTTTCTATATTCAGTAATTCTAGCACGGCTATTAAAAAACAAATTTAAGCCAGCAGTAGTTGCAGGTCATTCACTTGGAGAATTTTCTGCGCTTGTTGCAACTGAATATTTATCTTTTAAAGATGGATTAATACTAGTTTCAAAAAGAGCCATGGCAATGCAAAAAGCATGTGAAAAAAATCCATCTACAATGGCAGCTGTTTTAGGACTAGAAGATAAAGTAGTAGAAAATATTTGTTCAGAAATTGAAGACATTGTTGTTCCAGCAAACTATAATTGTCCTGGACAATTAGTTATTTCTGGTAGTAATAAAGGGATTGATCTTGCTTGTGAAAAATTAAAAGAAGCTGGAGCAAAAAGAGCACTTAAACTACCTGTTGGAGGAGCATTTCATTCTCCACTAATGCAACCAGCAAAAAATGAATTGGAAAAAGCTATTGATAATTCAAATTTTTCAAAAGGAAGGTGTCCAATTTATCAAAACACAACAGCAACAGCAGTATCTGACCCTAACGAGATAAAAAAAAATCTCAAAAAACAACTTACAAGTTCAGTTTTATGGACGCAAACAATGCAACAAATGATTAAAGATGGGGTTTGTTCAATAACAGAAATAGGACCCGGTAAAGTTTTACAAGGATTATTCAAAAAATATAACAAAAATATAATAATAAATAGCAGTTCTTTATAAACTACTATTAAGCAATTTTCCACTATTATATAAATTATGCCAAGCCTTTTTTGTTTGACATTTTTTATATAGTTCTGCATGTTTAATATTATGACAATCTGATCCTAAAAAACTAATCATATTTGCAGCAATTAAATCTTCTGTCTTACGTTTTATCATAGGAGAATAATATCCAATTAATGAAAGCAAATTAACTTGTAAAAAAACTCCTCTATCTACTAAATTTATATAATCTTTCATGTCAAAATAATTATATCTCTCAGGATGAGCTAAAACAACCTTATAACCTTCTAATTGTAACTTAAAAATAATCTCAAAAAGATTTTTTGAAGCTTCAAAAAATGACAATTCAACTAAAACATAATTATCACCAAAAGTTAAAAATTTTTCCACCCCAATCTTCTGTTCAAAATCATAATCAATATAATATTCTGCAACAGCATCAATTTCTATGTTAATTTTTTGAGCTTTCAATTCAGCACGAATATCAGAAAGCCCTTTTAATATAACCTCAGATGAATTTTTATAAACATCACTCATTACATGTGGACTTGTAATAATTTTTTTATAACCTAAATTCTGTAATTCTTTAACAATTAATATCGTAGTTTCAATATCAGGAGAACCATCATCAATACCTGGTATTAAATGAGAATGTATATCAGTTTGTAAAACTGAAAAATCTAAAGGCTCTAATTGCTTATTTTTAGTTTTTAAAAACCACCCAAACATTTAACCGTACTGTTCTTTATAGTAATTCTGATAATCCCCTGATGTAACATTATCCATCCACTTTTGATTATCTAAGTACCAATCTATAGTTTTCTTTAATCCCTCTTCAAATTGCAAAGATGGCTGCCAGTTTAATTCATTTTTTAACTTATTAGCATTAATGGCATAACGTTTATCATGTCCTGGTCTATCCTTTACATAATTAATCAATTTTTCTGATGTTCCTTTTTCCTGACCCAAAGCAATATCCATTTGTTTACAAAGTAATTTTATCAAATCGATATTTTGCCATTCATTAAAACCTCCTATATTGTATGTCTCTGAAAGTCTTCCTTTATGATATATTTTATCAATTGCAGTCGCATGATCTTTTACATAAAGCCAGTCTCTAGTAAATTTTCCGTCACCATATACAGGAAGAGGTTTACTACTTCTAATATTATTAATAAATAAAGGCAATAACTTTTCAGGAAATTGATTTGGCCCATAATTATTAGAGCAATTTGAAATAACAAAAGGCATACCATATGTGTTTCCGTATGCACGAACAAAATGATCAGAGCTTGCTTTTGAAGAAGAATAAGGTGATTGAGGATCATATGGAGTTGTCTCTAAAAACAAACCTGAATCTCCTAAACTGCCATACACTTCATCAGTTGAAACATGATAAAAAAGTTTTTCTTGTTCATTTCCTTTCCAAGAGTTTTTTGCAGTATTTAAAAGGTTAACAGTGCCAACAACATTGGTCATAATAAAATCCATGGGATTAGTAATTGACCTATCAACATGACTTTCTGCTGCTAAATGAATCACACCATCGAAATTATATTTTTCAAAAAGGCTAGTGATATATCTTTCATCTACTATATCTCCTTTTTCAAAAATATAATTTGAATAATTTTCAATATCATTTAAATTTTCAAGATTACCTGCATAAGTTAACTTATCTAGATTAACAATTCTATAATCTGAATATTTGTTTACAAACAATCTCACTACATGAGAACCAATAAATCCTGCTCCCCCAGTTATTAATATCGTTTTTTCCATACTGTTTTTGATTATTTAAGAAATGAAAAACAAATATAGACAATTATTAAAGAATGTCTTACTCAAATTAATGTACATATTTTAATAGATGAAAAAAAAGAGTTTATAATTTATAATTATTCTAAATAAAAAAATTTATTTTTAAAAATATTAACACTTTTATATAATTATTTTTCTAAAAAAAATAACACAAAAAAGTTATTTTTTTATTTTTTAAAAAAATAAACTAAAATAACAACCTGAAATAACACGCTCATATAATGTATTATAAAATTATTATAACACATTTATAACATAAATTATGTTTTTTTTCTATACCTTAAAAAAACTTAATTAAAATGAGTATTTTTAAATTTATAGATAGAATAAGTTTTGTGTTGATATTTTAAAAGATGATTAGTAATGGTTAATAGATGGAATACAGTCAAAAGAGCAACTCTGATATTTATTATAAATTATATATTTGCTTTAAAATAAAACACGGCTAATTTTTGAAACAATTATCTTCTCTACATAATCCATTTGTCAAATCACTTTTACTTTTAAAAGAAAAATCAAAGTTCCGTCAACAACAAGGTAGTTTTATAATTGAAGGTAAAAGAGAGATTTCTTTAGCAATTAAATCTGGATATGAGCTAGAAAAGATATTATTTTTCCCAAAAATATGTCCAGAGATTGAAATAAAAAAATGGTCTTCTAATGTAGAAATTATTGAGATTAATAAAATAATATTTGAGAAGTTAGTTTATAGAAAAACTACAGAAGGGGTAATAGCTATAGCTAAATCTAAAGTTCATCATTTATCTAATTTGAATCTTAGTAAAAACCCCTTGATTTTGGTAGCAGAATCTATTGAAAAACCTGGAAACATAGGTGCTTTATTAAGAACTGCAGACGCTGCAAAATTAGATGCAGTGATTATTGCTAATTCTAAATGTGATTTGTACAATTCAAATGTAGTAAGATCCAGTGTTGGATGTTTATTTACAAATCAGATTGCAATAGGAAATACAACTGAAGTTATTCGTTATTTGCAAAAAAATAAAATTACTATATATTGTGCTTCTTTACAAAATTCAAATGCATATTATTTAGAGAATTTTACTAATTCAAGTGCATTGGTAGTTGGAGCAGAAGAAAGTGGTTTGTCTGAAGAATGGAATAAAATAAATGCTCGCAATGTTATTATTCCAATGCGAGGAGAAATAGATTCAGTTAATGTTTCTGTAGCAGCTGCAGTTTTAGTTTTTGAAGCTAAAAAACAACGAGGTTTTTAATTTTTTTTATAATAGATTTATTATTTTTTTTGTTGCTCCAGTATTTTTTTTTATAAATTTATGTGCAATTGAATTATCAAAATTTTCAAAACTTTTAAAAGCAGATATTAAATCTGAATAATTAGAAATTGTAATTGCTCCTTTTTTATGTATATATTCTTTAGCTTCATTAAATTTATGATATTTAGGGCCAAATACAACTGGTAATCCAAAAGTAATAGCCTCTAAAATGTTGTGTATGCCTTTTTCAAAACCACCTCCAATATAAGCTATATGTCCATATTGATAAATATTACTAAGAATACCAATAGTATTAATTATAAGAATATTTTTTTTTAAGATATTTTTTGTATTTGCTTCAGAATAAAGTAATCCATTTGTTCTTTTTTTTAGCTTGGAAATATAGTACATTTCATGTGGTGCAATAATATAGTTGTTATTAGGATGGTTTTTAATATATTTTATTAAAATGGTTTCATCTTTTGGCCATGTACTTCCACAAATAATAGTTCTTTTATTCTTACAAAATTGTTCAATTAAAGAGTTTTTTGTTAAGTTTTTTGAATTATAAAATACACAGTCAAAACGAGTATCTCCCACTACAGTAAATTTATTAATGCCTATTTTGTTTAGTAAGTTAGCTGAGTTTTCATCTTGTACAAAAAAATGATAAACATTTTTTAATTGTTTTCCCCACCATTTGTTTATAAAAAATAATTGATTTTTTCTAAAGACACTTGAAATACTGTACAGAGGAATCCCTAGTTGTTTTAGTTCATGCATATAATTGAACCAAAATTCATATTTTACAAATATTGCTTTTATGGGTTTTACGATTTGAATAAATTTTTTAGCATTTGATTTTGTATCTGCTGGCAGGTAAAAAACCCAATCACATAATGGAGTGTTTTTTTTACTTTCATAACCTGAGGAGGAAAAAAATGTAAGAAGTATTTTATGATGAGGATATTTTACTTTATAATCTATTAAGATTGTCTTTATTTGTTCAAATTCTCCTAATGATGCGCAATGAAACCAAACAATCTTTTTATCATTTTGAAGAGTTTTTTGTAATTGATTAAAAATATTTTTCCTGCCTTTTTTCCATAATTTGGCTTTTGAATTAAATAAAGAAGTAGCATTTATTAATAATACATAAAGCCAAATGCTAATGTTATATAGAATATCCATCTAGTAGTAAAAAAATTCTTCTTGATTTTTTCTTTGGATTGGAATAATGATTTCTGTTTTAAATCCAATTAGTTTAGCCCATTTCCTTTTATTAGAGTAATATTCATTATTTTGAAAATCATATGTTCTTTGATTTTTAGTATAAGCAAAAGTATAGTTTAGACCTATACTCATTTGAACCCTTCCTTTATGATGATAATATTTATAATCAATAGAGCTTTTAGCACTCATTCCATTAGAAAAACGATCATAACCTTTTTTCATGTTTTCATTTAATTGTGGGATGTCTTGGTTTTTTGTGTCAATAAATATATAGTATTCTAGATATCCCAAACCTTGATATAAATAAAATCCACTTAGTTTATCCTTAGATATATGAAACGTATAACCTGCAAATATGTATGAATCAAATCCACGTTGCATTAAATTTATGTTGGCATATTGTCCATTTGCTGATATAATTGCTCCCGTAGAAGTTGCAATATTTTCAAAAATGGTAGAATTTTGAATATTACTACCAAACAAATAGCTAGATTCTAATCCTAACATAATATTATTATTATTTTCAAAAAAATAAGAGGCTCCAATAGCTGAATTATGCCCAAAAGTAGTACTTAATTTTCCTATTGGAATTTGGTAATTATAATTAAATGTAAAAGCCGCTTGTTTATTCTCTTGAGACTTTACATTTAAATATAATATTGTAAATAGTAAACTAAAGATTTTAATTTTTTGAATTTTCATAAATTGCTAAAATAATACATGTTACCAAGTATTCTTAAAATAATCTTTACTAAATATTTTATTAACCTCTTTATAAATAGTCCTAGATTTATTTTTTAAAAAAAGAGGATCATTTGAACTAATTCTTGATAACAGTGAGATAGGAAACAAGACTAGATAAAAAATCATTCCTAAAACAATATTTGGAATAATCAATGAAAGAATATACGCTATTTTAAACCATAATATTTCTATCTTCTTACTTAGAAAAGGAGAAAAAACACCAATTAAACATAGAACAAGAATAATATTAAGCAAAATAATAAGCTTACTAAAAAAATAAATAATTAATAAACCAGTAACAATTATTAAAATAGTTTTAATAGGATTTGATTCAATTTTATTCATACTTTAAAATAATGTATAAATAAATGGTGCTAATGCGCTACTACCTCCAAATACAATTAATATTCCAAGTAAAAGAAGAATAAAAATTACAGGAGCTAGCCAGAATTTCTTTCTTTCTATTAAAAATAGACATAAATCTTTTAACATTTCCATAATAATCTAATTTTAAAACCAATTTAATATAATTTATAATTTAATCCTTTTTAAATTTAACAGTCCATTTCTTTCTGTTTTTCCAATCAATTTGCTTAATCTTTTTATAAACAAAATTATTAATTACTAAATAATCCATTTCAGTACTCATAAAACATCGATAAGCATCGAAAGGAGTGCAAACTATTGGTTCTCCTCTAACATTAAAACTTGTATTAATAACAAGACCATATCCAGTAATATCCTTAAAAGCATTAATTAACTCCCAATACCTAATATTCGTTTCTTTGTGAACACTTTGAACTCTTGCAGAAAAATTAAGATGAGTAATCGACTGCAAAACGCTTCTTTCATAATATAATCTTTCCCACAATGAAAGATTATAAAAGTTCTTAGGTAATTTCTTTTTAATTGAATCATTTATTGGGGCTACTAATAACATATATGGTGAATCAACATCTATATCAAACAATTTCTTTGAATCCTCTGCTAAAACAGATGGAGCAAAGGGTCTAAAACTCTCACGATATTTAATTTTAAGATTTAACTTTTTTTGCATCTCAGGATTTCTTGCATCACCTAAAATACTTCTATTACCAAGTGCTCGTGGTCCAAACTCCATTCTTCCTTGAAACCATCCTACTACCTTACCTTCACTAATTACTTTCGCTATATCTATTTTAAGTTCATTAAAATCCAAGTAATGCTTAGAAACAGCCTTTGTTCTCTTATTCATTAATATAATTTCCTTTTCTGAAAAACTTGGTCCTAAATAAGTCCCTTGCATTACATCATTTATACCATCAACAACTCTTTTTTTGTTATAATACATATAAAAAACAACTTGAGCTGCACCTAATGCAGCACCAGCATCACCAGCCGCTGGTTGAATATATATTTTTTTAAATATACCCTCTTTTTGTAATCTTCCATTTGCAACACAATTTAGAGCAACTCCACCAGCTAAACATAAATTTTCAGACTTTGTTAACCTTTTTACTTCTTTTGCCATTTTAAGAATAATCTCTTCTGTAACAATTTGAATTGCTAACGCTAAATTACAATGATGCTGTTTTATATCAGTGTCATATAATCTTCTAGAAAAACCAAACAAATTTTTCCATTTTTTATCCTTAACCATTCTTAAACCAGTTGCATAACTATAATATTTTTGATTAAGCCAAATAGAGCCATCATCTTTAATATTAACTAAATTATTCTTAATTATTTTAATAAATTTATAAGTCTGATTAGAAATAGG
>MDTA01172941.1_pt1 | contig 11132 bp, 9 predicted proteins | sample 811151 | NCBI WGS metagenome assembly MDTA01 (sample SAMN05326648, study PRJNA326480) | marine metagenome | isolation source: seawater | place: Indian Ocean: South | collected 2010 | reverse complement strand
GCCCCGCCGCCGGCCGCCGCCGCGCCGGCGGTGGTTGAGGCGACGGCGGCCGGGCATGCCTATTGTACTGACTGCTCGTTGTACTGTAGTTTGGCACTTTTGGACTTTGGTCCCAAATGCAGTTTCGGGTGACGGCAACAGGATGGTACAAACGTCAAAATTCGGGAGGTGGTGCACGTCGATAGTCGACTTTGCACGGTGCAAAAGTCGACTTTTGCACTTTGTGCGTGCACTTTTGCACTTCTGACTTTTGCTTGTTTCGCCTGCCCTGCCATACCCGGGTACTAGAGGTGGGCGCTGTCATCTGCACGCTGTCGCGGTGCGCTGCCAGTGCGCGGAGGTGAACAAGACGCCTCTTGCCGCGCCACGCTCGCTCAGCTCGCTGCCTTTCCTTCCGCACAGTTGATCCGCACCCCAGCATGCGCATCTCGCCAGGAGTACCGCTTCGCGCCAGCGCCAACGCTATAGTGCTCGAGCGAGCGCTCACGCTGCACGGCGGCGCGATCGGCGAGGAGGTCGCACCAATACAGACGCTGGTGCTGGCTGAGTTTGTCGGCACGTTCATTCTACTCCTCGCCGTCCTCATGTCTGCTCGCGCGCCAGATTGGGCGCTCCGGCCGATCCAGCTGCCGGTGCTCACGACGCTCGGCACCCTGATCTATTTCTTCGGTCCGGTGTCGGGCGCGCTCCTGAACCCGGCCGTCAGCCTTTCGTTCGTCGTCAAGGGAGAAATGCCGCTGTCGAAATTCGCGCTCTTCAGCGCGTCGCAGATGCTCGGCGCGGCCGCCGCCACGATGTGCCACGGCATCTTCCCGGACGCGCTGCACATGCCGCTCGCGAGGTGGCGCAGCAAGCTCTCGGCAGCGTGGTGGTCCGCCAGCTCGTGGTGAGTGGTGCTCCGCCTCGTGGTGAGTGGTGCTCCGCCATCGTGGTGAGTGGTGCCTTCGCCATCGTGTGAAGTCGAGTATCGCCCCCGTAATTTTTGCCACACTCTACGCACCGGTAACACCGTTCCTTGCGCAGATCATCCCCCGCCAGATCTCCTCCCCGCCTTCTCTCGCACGGATCTCCCACGTTCTCATGCCAGCCTCCCACAGGGACGTTCGTCCCACACTTCTCCATAAAGACACAAACTCTGAATAACTTGCTCTTGTCGAACCACCGCTGCTCCTTCTCGCCGTCTCGCCCGCCGACTCGACAATCACGCGCCCGAGCTCGACCCGCCGCCGCCCTCGTGCTCAAAGTGCGAGTGGAAGAAGCCGGCGGTGAACGCGTCGGCGTCGTCGCCAAGAGCGAGGTGGCTGCAGTGGCCGGCGTCCGCACCCTCCGCCTCGCAGTCATCACACACCATCGGCTGCGAGTGGCCATGCTCGTGAATCTCGTGCGACGCAGGCGCACTCGTCGGCGCGATCCCGCCGCCGCCGCCGCCGCCGACGCCGACCCCCAAGTGACCGGCCAGATCGAAGATGCCGTGCTGAACTTCGGCGAGCGACGGCGGCCGCAGCGGCGCCGCCGCCACGGCCGGCGGCGCCACCGCCGGCTGGGGGGGCTGCTGCGACTCGACCTGGAGGCGCTTCGGCGCGGACGACTCCTCGTTGCGCATGAAGGCGAGCACCTCGTCGGCGGAACGCGTGCGGCAGTGCTGCGAGAGTGCCGCAGCGAGGACGTGCAGGCCGCGCTCCCACTCCGCGTGGCCGCCGCCCCCTGCCGTGCTCACTACCTGCTGAAGGGCGCCGAGCAGGCGCGCGACGTCCGACGGCGCCGCCGCGTCCGCCGCGCCCGCCGCGGCGCGCGCCGCCGCCGACGCGCCCGCCATGCGCGCCGCCGCCGCCGCCGCCTCGAGTGAGGCCCGGTCCGGGAAGACCACTTCCTTGCAGGTCGTCGGCAGCGGCGGGCCGAGCGTCGGCGGCGGGTGCTGGAGCAGGCGAGCGGCAGGCGGGATCGTCGGCCGCTGGCAGTGGAGGCGGCAGTACGCGCGCCGCAGCTCGCCGAGCTGCGAGGAGTCGAGGCAGACGTAGCTCGGCGGCAGCGACGACGAGTGCGGCAGCGAGAGCGCCGCCGAGAGCCGGACGGCGCAGTCCGGGCGCGAGCACGAGTGCTGGTGATCGTGGGTCGCACGCACTGCCACCAGGTACTCCGGGAAACCGCTCTCACCGCCGCCCTCCGACCCGGCGCCGCGGTCGCCCTGGGCGGCGAGGCAGCTCATCATCCGCGCGAACGCCGCCGCGTCGGAGGCGGGGTTGACCGCACGCTGGGAGTCGTACCTGGCGAGGGGAAGCGGGAGCAGGGGGGTACTGGTGAGAGGGGAGCGGCGGGGGGTCAACTCGGCAGGATTGCCGAGGGGAGGCGAGGCGCACAGCAGGCCGACGCAAGTGTCGAAGCGAAGGACGAGGAATAGCGGATGCTTGCACCTGCGAAGCGGCGGCGGCGGCGTGGCGTGAGCGAGGCGGCGGGGCGGGGGCGGCGGGCGGGATCGGGCGGCGGCGGGTGGGCGGCGGCGGGTCGCGTCACTTGTTGCGGATGTTGAGCGCGGAGAGGTACGCGCGCAACCCCTCCATCGAGTTGTCGATGTGCTGGCGCTGGTTGCGGTCGACCTTCTCCAGCTTCCGCTCGAGCAGGTGCGGCGCGAACGGCGTGAGCGCCGCGCCGGAGCCGCCGCCGCCATGGGCGCCGTTGGCGGCGGGCCCCGCGGCGCCGAAGCCGGCGGAGGGGGATCGCTCCTTGGGCTGGCGCTTGCGAGCGTCGACGCGGATGGGCGGCGAGACGACGGCGCAGACGGCGCGGTGGTGCCGCCCGCCCCCGCTCCCGCCGCCGCCGGTGGGCGACTCGTCGTCCGGGACGAGCAGGGTGGCCATCAGGTGGAGCGGCTTCCCCTTGAGGTTGTACGACGTCGTGCGGAAGGTGAGCGACGAGAAGGTGGCGGACCCGCGGACGAGCGGGCGCAGCGCGTCGCCCTCGAGCCCCTGGTCCACCGCCGCGTGCTCGAGCACGTCGAGCGTCACCGCCGAGAGCAGCACCGCCGCGTCGGGCGGGAGGCCGCCGCCGGCGAGCGTCACCGTCAGCCGCGGCAGCGTGCAGTTCTTGTGCCAGAGCCAGACGGGCGGCTTGCCCGACGCCGTCGGCTTCCGTTCCATCGCCACCGATAGCCCGAGCGCGTTGGACGAAGCCGCGGGCGCGAACGCCGCCGCCTCCATGTCACGGTATTTCAGCGCGTACGTCGTCGGCTCCCACGCGAACGTGGGGGACTCAAGGCCCGCCTCGTCGGCCGCGTCGGCGATGATCTCGTCGAGGTCCTGGAGGAGCATGATGTCCGTCATGACTGCAGTCCGCGCCTTCGGCGGCCGATGGATCCACGAGCGACCACGAGCCAGGCCGCGCTCTGTCCGCTCTCGCCTCGGGGGTGCACGGCGCGGTGCACGGGCCTGCCCCAACCGCGTCGAAAAGGCAAGTACAAGGTGTGCTCCCTGCTGTCGGCGGCGCCCGTAATCCCCACAGTACGGTTCAGAACCGAACTGGGCTGCGGTGTCGCGGCTGGCCGCTCGCCCGATATGCACGTCTCGAACGCCTCCGACGCCCTCCTCATTTGGCCGCTCGCCCTTTTGCTCCTCCTCAGCGAGCAGAAGCCCGGCGGCCGCCTCAGCGACCTGGCGGTGCCGACGCTGATGCTGCTCGCGATGACCGGCTCGCTGCAGAAGGCGCTGCCGAATCCGATCCCCGGGCTCGACGGGCCCAACGGTTTCCTTTCGGGCTTGGGGTCGAGTCACACGATCGTCGCCAACAACGAGTGGCAGTGGTTTGGGCTCGCGATCGCGCCGCCGCCGCTGCCGCCGTCGCCGCCTCCGCCGCCGCCTCCGCCGCCGGCCTCGGCGGCGCCGTGGGACGTGCGGAGCGGCTATTTCGGGCTGGCGCCGATGCCGCCGCCGCCTTCGCCGCCAGGCACCGTGGAGTGGCTCGAGACGCTCCGAGAGGGCGCGCGCCGCGCGCGGCTCGAGCAGACGCGCCAGCTGAAAGCCGCGGCGCCGCGATTCTTCGGGCGGCTCAATTCGTTGTTGGAGCCCGGGTTGAGGCTGTTCGCGCCCACTAGACAAGAAACACTCAAAATTGGATAGCAGCAGCTCGGCTCTACGGCAGCCCACAGCCGTCGATATTGTCCGGACTGCACGGCTCGTCGGCGTCGCCGCGCTCGCCGCCCTGCTCAGCGGCACGCACGAGCGCGGCGTACTCGCCGTTACGGGCGAGCAGCTGCTCGTGCGTCCCCTGCTCGACGAGCTCGCCCTTGCGCATCACGACGATGCGCTCGGCGAGCTGCCGCGCGAAACGAAGCGAGTGTGTCGTGAGGAGCACGGTACGGTCGGCGGAGGCGCGGCGCAGCGCGTCCTCGACGAGGCGCTCCGACTCCGGATCGAGCGCGCTCGTCGCCTCGTCCAACAACAGGAGGTCGGGGTCGCGCACCAGTGCGCGCGCGATCGCGATCCGCTGCTTCTGCCCGCCGCTCAGAGCGTTCTGGCCGACGGCGGTGGCGTAGCCATCCGGAAGCGTCGTGATAAAATCGTGGCAGTTCGCCTGCCGCGCCGCCGCCTCCACCTCGGCGTCCGAAGCTTCGACGCCGTACGCGATGTTCGACCGAATCGAACCGGAAAGCAACGGAGGCTCCTGCGGCACGACGGCGACGCGGCGCCGCAGCTCGGCCGCCGACAATTCAGCGAGACTGTCGCCGTCGAGCGTGATCCTTCCGGCCGCCGGGTTGTAGAAACGTAGCAGCAGCGCCAGAATCGTCGATTTGCCAGAGCCCGACGAGCCGAGGACGGCGACGCGCTCGCCCGGAGAGACGGCGAGGTCGAGCCCATCGAGCACGGCGACGTCCGGACGCGCCGGGTACGAGAACCCAACGCCGTCGAAGGCGACGCGTCCGCGCGCGTCCGCCGCCGCCGCCGCCGCCGCCGCCGCCGCCGTCGCGTCCGCAGGCGCCGCGTCCGCGCGCTCGGCGGCGGCGGCAGCTCGCTCCTCATCGATGGCGGCGGCCTCGTCGTCGGTAGGTAACAGCGAGAAGACCTCGGTCGCCGCGCCGAGGGCCTCCTGGACGCGCGACCACTGGTCGGCAATGTCGGCGGTCGCGCTGCCGATAAACTCCGAGTAAAGCACGAAGGACGTCGCCATCGCCCGAGGGAGCACACCCGCCTGCGTGAGGGCAGCAGCGAGCGCAAGAACACCGACGAGCTGCCCGGTGTTGAGCGAGCCGGTGACGACGCGCGACGCGCCATACATCGCGCCCTGCCGCCCCTGCAGATTGACCAGCTTCTGCAGCTTGGTCGCGTAACGATCGGCCTCCTCCTCCTCGGTGCCGCACGCCCGCACCGTCTCGATGAGCTTCAGGCACTCGTCGGCGACTGCCGCGCTCGCAGCCTGAGCGTCCGTCTGCGCTTTGGCGATACGACGGTTGAAGCGAGCGTACATCGCGGAGAAGGCGGCGCGCGCGATGACGCCGGCGGCGATGAGCGCGGCGAGCTTGCCGTTCAGGCGCGCGACGACGGCCATGCCACAGGCGGCCTGAAGCGCCTGCCGGAGTAGGATGTTGATGTTTAGCGAGAGGACGTCACCGAGCTTCGTGCAGTCGTTGGCGAGCCTCGACGAGAGCGCGCCGACTGGCTGGCCGTCGTAGAAGGCCTGCGGCTTCCACATGAGGCCCGAGAAGAGCGCGCGCCGCAGCCGCGCGGTGAGCTGCACGCCGCAGAGCCAGAAGACGAAGCCGCGCAATCCGGTCGCGAGCGCGGTGCCGACGCCGACGAGGCCGAGGCGATGCAGCGCCGACACCGTCGCGCCGCCGCTCTCGAGCAGGATCGTATTGAGCGCCGCCGCCTGCAGCTGCGGCAGAAGCGCGTCGCCGAGAGCGGCAAACGTCATGGCCGCGAACGCGAGCACGTACAGCGCGAAGTCGGGGCGGCAGAGGCTGAAGAGCGTCCGCCACTCGTTGCGGCGCGGCGGCGCGGCAGACGTGGCGGCTGCGTCGGCTGTGGCTGCTGCGTCGGTGGCTGCGGCTGTCGCCGCCACAGCGACTGCTGCGGACGCGCGCACGTTCACAGCCAGCGGCCGTCGCTCGCGGAGGAACGGCGAAGCGATGGCATCCGTGGCCGGAACGGTGAACAGAATGAGGGTCACGGCGCAGGCCCGCGAGAGGCTGTGCATCGAGTGCATGCCGTCGTGCGGCGGCCTGGGCTCAGCGACGAGGAACTCCTACAGTACTAGCAGGTGGATTGTAGCTCTAGAGCCCAGGGGTGGTATCGGATAGCTCTAGGAGCTCCTAGCGCTCAAGGGTACTTCGTGCACGTGATCACGAGCCCTTTGTTTAAACAGGTCTTGCGATGCCGCCGATCATGCCCCGACGATCTCTACCCTCCCACATCCCCCCGCGCAGTCAAAGCACAATCCAACATGGCGCTGCTCGACATCGCGCTCTGGATTAGCTTCGCGCTCATGATGGCGCCGACTGGCCTTGCCGTCGTGAAGGGTCCTGTTGAGATGGTCGGGGCCTTGGTGCCGGGCATCCCTTCGGCGGATCTGGCGACGCCGTTCGCCGACCACGTCCTCCACATTGACATGGTGCGCGCGCGCGGCCAACGCGCCGGCGTGATTCCACCGCTCACGCACCGGCGCTCTACCCGCAGGGCAAAAACATTTTTCTCACTTGCCTGCTAGCGTGGACGGCGCTCAAGGCCAACCTCGAGACGAAAAAGGCGGTGTCGTTGCTGATGATCGCGCAGATGTGCTTCGCTTGCTTCGTCGCGCACGGGCTCCACTCGCCGCTCCATATGTCGAAGCAGTACGTCGAGCGGCTGACGAGCGAGCCCGCGGTGATGGTCATCTGCATGGGGCAGGCGGTCGCCCTGGGCCTCGGCGTGCTCACGGCCGGCGCCGCTGCCAAGAAGTCGAAGAAAAAGTAGAGGAAGCGCGCGACGGATGAGGCGATATTTTGCATGATGCATGCTGGACAATTTCGGACAAAGAAACCGCGGAGCGTTAAATATCCCACCACTAGCTTGACACTTTTTCCCGGAGAATGCCGGAGGCGCGCCGAACGCCTCTCATCTCACGGCTGCATGTGCATTGATGACTCGATCATGACGGCCGCCGCCGGAATCGCGCCGGCGACGCCGAGGGCTACGGCGAGGGCGCGCGCCGCGCCGGGCGGCGGCGCGCCCAGGCTGCGCAGCTTCCTGCCGGCGCTCTCGACGAGCTCGTCGGTTTGGTCGGCGCCGGAGCAGGCGCAGCCGAGAGCGATGAGCGCGCCGCCCATGAGGCACCGAGCGTCGAAGGTCTCTCCGAGCATGTAGCTGGCGGCGAGGGCGCCCCAGAGCGGCTCGGTCGAGAAGACGACGGTGGCCTCGGACGAAGAGAGCGCGCCGAGCGCGACGGCCTCGGCGAGCGTGCACCCCGCCGACGTGACCACGCCCGTCCATAGCAGCCCGCCAAGTAGCGCGGGGTCGCCGAGCGGCGCGGCGACGAGGGACGCGGCGGTCGTCTGCAGCGCGGCGGCGCCGTCGGCGCTGCCGAACGCCCACGCCAGGGAGCACGCCGCGATCGGGATGAGCTGCCAGAATGTGAGCGCTAACGGCGTACACAGATCGGCGGCGGCGCCGTCAGCGCCGCCGTGCACGCGCATCGCACGCTCCAAGCGGAAGAAGCCCTGCGGAGGGGAGGGGGGAGGGTGAGCGAGGGCGTGGCGGGGGCGGGGACGTGCGGGAAGGGCGCGGGGGGTGGGACGGCGGCGCACCATGCCGAAGAAGGCCGCCTGCGCGAGGCCGATCACGTCGCCGGGCGCGGCGCCGACCGGGCCTCCTACCTCCAACGCGCCGACGCCGGCGGCGGCGAGGGCGGCGGCAAGCCACACGCGCGGCGGCTGGGTCTTGCGGTCGATGAGCGCTTCGAGCAGCGGGCAGACGACCACGGCGAGGCTCATCAGGAAACCCTGGAGCCCGGCGGACGACGTCTCCAGTGCGACGGCCTGGGTGGCGTAGCCGAGCCAGAACCAGCAGCCGACCTCGGCGCCGTCGCGCGCCACCGACCAGGAGGCGAGGCGGGGTCGCTGCGCGAAGACGGACGCGGCGATCGGCGCCGCCACCGCAAGCGCGAGCGCGAAGCGCAGCGACGCCGCCGCCGACGACGAGCCGACGAGCTCATCTAGCGTCTTGACCGACGCGTAGTTCGTGCCGTACAGCGCCGCGACGGTGGCGAGCAGCGCCCGCGCGGCGCCTGGGTCCGTGAATACGAACTGCTGGCCGCATGCGTCGGCCTCGGCGGCGCACTCGTCGTCGGCGGCGATGGGAAGCTCGGGAGACAACGTCTCATCGAGGGGCGCGCCGCCGTTGGCGAGGGCGAGCGGCGCAAAATCTCGTCGGTGGTGGTGCGACACCAGATGAGGCGTGTGCGGCGATGCAACGTAGCCGAATACCGGCGTCATCGCGGCAATGAGCATCGCCGCACCCATCAAAGCGCGTGATGACGCGTGCTACGCAGCGCGAAATCAGTGCTGATTCTCGGCGCGCTGGTCTCCAGGTATCAACTTTCCGTAAGGTAGTAAGTAAGTACTATCGATACTAAGTGTTTATTGGTAGCGCTACGCACTCAGGTGAGGGAGCCCGCCCCCCACCCCCTTTTTTTCCCCGTTCTCCCGTCCCCACCCTCCCCTCAACCGCGCTCCTTCCGCGCCCGGCACAGCGCGTCGAGCATCTGACCGAGTCTCACATCTACAGTAAAGCCGTATTCGCCGCCCTGCGCAGGGGCCCTGGGAGCCACCTTCTGCGGCGTGCGATCTACTTACGGCGTTATGCTAGCGCGGCCCCGACCCACCTATGCGTCCGTTTTCGGCGCCTCCCCTCCGTCGCTTCCGCCCTCGGCGGGCGCGTGCGGCCGCAGCGTCTCCTCGAGGATCGAGTTGAGGTTCGCGAGGATCGTGCGCGGGTCGTCGAGCAGGCCGGCGGCGATCAGCGCGTTGGCGTACAGCTGGGCGCCGACCTTGGCGGCGAGCTCGGGCTGGGCGGCGTGCGTCGCCGACAGCTGCCGGATGATCGGGTGGCCGCCGTTGATCTCGAGCACCTGCGGGCCGAGCTCCGGCGCCTTGCCCGCCTCGACCATCCCCATCATCTTGCGCATCGCCGCCGACTCGTGGTCGACGACGATCGCCGGCGAGTCGACGAGCCGCGACGAGAGCCGCACCTCCTTGATGCCGTCGACCGCCGACGCGAGCCACTCCTTGAGGGCGGCCGCGTCCGCCTCGGAGAGGCTGCTTCCCTCCGCCGGAGTGTCCAGCGACAGCTTCGCGTTTTCGGCGGAGAGGAGCGACTTGCCGGAGTAGGACATCAGGTTGGTCATCACGAACTCGTCGACCGTCGAGTAGAGCAGCAGCACCTCGACGTCCTTCGCCTTGAGCGACTCGAGGTACGCCGAGCTCAGCGCGGTCTCGCGCGAGCTCGCGAGGAGGAAGTAGATCTGGTCGTCCTGCGCGGGGACCATCCGGCTGATGTAGTCGTCGAGCGAGATGAGCTCGCCCTCCTTCGCCGTCGACGACTCGAACCGAAGGAGCTTCGCCGCCTCCTCCTTCGACGCGAAGTCCGAGTACACGCCCTCCTTGATGTACTGGCCGAACTCGCGGAAGAAGTCGAGGTACTTCGCCTCGTCGTCCTTCGCCTGCTGCTGCAGGAACTTGATGACGCGCTTCGAGAGCACCGTGTTCAGCTTGCGCATCAGCATCGAGTCCTGCATCGACTCGCGCGAGATGTTGAGCGGCAGGTCCTCCGAGTCGACGACGCCCTTGATGAAGCGCATCCACTCGGGCAGCAGCTTCTCAGCGCGCGGCTGAATCAGCACCTTGCGCGAGTACAGGTGGACGCCCGGCTCCTGGCGCGCCATCCCCCACTTCTCCATGTGCGTCTGCGGCACGTAGAAGATCGCCTTGATGTCGACGGGCGCGTCGGCGCGGAAGTGCAACGTGAAGCGCGGCTCGTCGAAGCCCTGCGACACGTACCGGTAGAAGTCGGCGTGCTCCTCCTCCGTCACCTCGTTCTTCGACTTGCCCCAGATCGCCTCCACCGTGTTGACGCGCTCGCCGTCGACGACGATGGGGAAGCCGACGAAGTTCGAGTACTTCCGGATGTTCTGCTCGATCGCGAAGCGGCTGGCGAACGACTTCTCGTCGGCCTTGAGCTCGATTACGATCTTCGTGCCCGGCGCGACGTTCTCCGCCTCAGAGAGCTCGTACGCGCCGTCGCCCGACGACCGCCAGCAGTAGGCGTCGTCGGCGCCGACGCGCCGCGAGTAGACGGTGACGCGGTCGGCGACCATGAAGACGGAGTAGAAGCCGACGCCGAACTGGCCGATCACGTTCGTCGCGGCCGCCTGCCCGCCCTCGAGCGACTGCAGGAAGTTGCGCGAGCCGCTGCGCGCAATCGTGCCGAGGTTGGCGATCAGCTCGTCGCGCGTCATGCCGATGCCCGAGTCCTCGATCGTCAGCGTGTTCGCGTCGGCGTCGGTCGTCACGCGGATCTGCATCTCGCCCGCCGCCGCCTCGCCCGCCTCCGCCTCGGCGCCCTCCGACGTCAGCGCCGCGTGCCGCCGCTTCTCGAGCGCGTCCGACGCGTTCGAGACGAGCTCGCGCACGAAGACCTCCTTGTCGGTGTAGAGCGAGTTGGCGACGATGTCGAGCAGCTTCTTCGTCTCCGCCTGGAACTCCATCGTCGACGCCGCGCCCTTCGGCGCCGCGCTCGGCGGCGGCGGCTCGGGCGGCGGCTCGGGCGGCGACGCGTCGTCCGCCTTCGGAGCATCGGACGCCGTGCTCAGCGCGCGCAGCAGCAGGCCGCGAGGCGCGCCGCGCGACGGCGCCGCCGCACGCGGCAGCAGTCTCGACGCACATTTGCGCAGCAGCATGGCTGGAGCCGCGGCGATGGCGACCAACCGTGGCGACGAGGAACTCAGCAAGTACGGTAGAAATTCCTACCAGCTCATTGGGTACTAAAGTACGAGTACAGCAGTAAAGCGTGGAGCAACGGCTAAGTTTTTTAGAGCATTGGTAGGAAGGAATACGCTCTATGGAGATAGTAGAAACCTCACGCGCCGCGCCCCTTTAACAGCGCGTCGCACCG
>MDTA01209421.1_pt1 | contig 11134 bp, 8 predicted proteins | sample 811151 | NCBI WGS metagenome assembly MDTA01 (sample SAMN05326648, study PRJNA326480) | marine metagenome | isolation source: seawater | place: Indian Ocean: South | collected 2010 | reverse complement strand
TTTCCTGAAATTGGGCCAAGAGTCCAGCCTAAATGATGATGACCAAAGCAATAAAATACATTTTTATAATTTTTAGAAGGGCCCATTACAGGTAGAAAATCAGGTAAAGTAGGTCTAAAACCTAACCATTCATCTTCATGCTCAGGTAAATCTCCTAACATATATTTTGCATTATTAATCAAATTTTTAATTCTAGATTTTGACAAAGGATTTTCTAAGCCTCCAAACTCGACTGTGCCAACTACTCTTAGACCCTGTTCCATTGGTGTAATACCAAATCCTCTGTTAGAAAAAATTACTGGTCTAGATAATAAATGATCACAATCTTTAAAATGTATATGATAGCCTCTTTCAGTATCTAAAGGAATTTTTTCTCCTAAATTATCTGTAAGCTTTTTTGAAAAAGCACCACATGTTATTACAATTTTATCAAATTTATTTTCGTTTTTTTCAGTTTTAAAAATGGGTTTTTCATTTTCAAATTTTATTTCTTCAATATTTGCTTTTTGAAACCTGCCACCTTTTTTTAAAAAAAGCTCAAATAATTTTAAAAGTATTTTTTTTGGATTTCTTGCATGTCTAGCGTAAGGATAATAAACTCCCGCATGGTAAAATGGTTTAATGTTTGGTTCTAAGTCATGAATTTCGTGTTGATTAACTAATTGCTGTTTTACACCCAACTCCTCTCTTACTTTAATTTCAAGATCTCTGCTTTTTAAATCTTGATCATTCCAAATGTATAATATTCCTTTATTTTCGACCAACCCCTCTAAGTTTATTTCGTCAAATAATTCATCATAAGCTGGTAATGCAAGATCTAAAATTTGATGCATATATTTTGCTGTATGCATCATTTTATTTTTAGATGTATTAAGTATAAATTTAATAAACCAAGGTATCATTTTTGGAACATAATTCCATTTAAGAGCTAAAGGACCTGTAGAGCTTAATAACATGGCAGGAACATCTGCCAATACATCTGTTCTATTTAGCGATAAAGAAGCATATGGAGAAAAATGGCCCGCATTTCCATAAGAAGCTGCTGGACTTCCTGGTTCATCCCTATCAAACAAAGTTACATCAAACCCTTTTTTTTGTAAAAATAAAGCATTTGATACTCCTTGTATACCTGCACCAACAATTCCAATTTTTTTACTCACAACAGACTTATATATCTCTTTAGATTAAAATTTAAGTGACAAATTTACTTATGCGATAGATTGTTGACTATGAATCTTTGCACTCATTACGATTCCAAAACCTATCATTGTCGCAAGCATGGATGAACCTCCATATGACATTATTGGTAAAGGAGAGCCTACCATTGGCAACATTCCTAAAACCATGAACATATTTATAGTTATAAAAATGAACATTGCAGAACCAAAACTATAACAAAATATTTTTGCAAAATAACTTCTAGAAATAGATCCTATCCAGATAATCCTATAAATAATAATAGCATAAATTAATAATAAAAAAACTGAACCTACAAAACCAAATTCTTCAGAAAATAAAGTAAAAATAAAATCTGTATGTTTTTCAGGTAAAAAATCTAAATAACTTTGTGTGCCTTTTAAAAATCCTTTACCTGTAAACCCTCCTGAACCAACTGCAATTTTAGATTGAATAATTTGATATCCTGCACCAAGTGGGTCTCTATCTGGGTTTAAAAAGGTTAAAATTCTTGTTTTTTGATATGGTTTTAAAAATGAAATTATAAATGGGAGTGAAACAATTGAAATCAAAGTTGAATAAAAAAAATATTTATGATTTAGACCTACAAACCATAAAACAATTAGTCCACTAATTGTAATTAATAAAGAGGTACCTAAATCTGGCTGAATGATAACTAAACTCATTGGAACAAAAATAACAATTAATGAAAAAATAATGGAGTATAGTGAATTTACATTTTCTAATCTCATTCTATGAAAGTATTTTGCTAAACAAAGAATTATTGCCAGTTTCATTAGTTCTGAAGGTTGTATATTGATAAAATACAAATTTAACCAGCGTTGAGAACCAGATGCGACAACTCCAAAATTTATTGTCAAAATCAGCATCACAACTAATACAGCGTAAACAAAATAACTTATTGAAAACCAATACTTAATATTAATAAATGAAATAACTAACATTAATAAAATAAATATTGAAAATTTTACAATATGACTCTTGGTATGAAATAGAAATTTTCCACCATCAGTAGAATACATTGTTGCAAAACTAATGAGACCTAAAATTAGAATACAAAATAATAAAACAAAATCTAATTGTGAAATTTTTGAAAAAAAATTTGTTTTATTCTCTATTCTATTGTGAATGTACATTTTAAATATTCAAATATTTATTGGTGTCAAAGTTTTTTCTGATTTCATGTCTATCAATTATCATTTTAAATAACTTTTTTGCTAATGGTGCTGCAACCGTTCCTCCAGAACCTCCATGTTCTATTACAATACTAATTGAGTATCTTGGGTGTTTAAAAGGACCAAATGCTACATACAAAGCATGATCTCTTTGCTCGTAAGGAATTTCAAAAGTTTTTAAATCTAATTCTCTCTCTTCTGCAGTAATTTTTTTAACTTGGGCAGTTCCTGTTTTTCCTGCAAATTGATATTTAGGATCTTCAATTCTTGATCTATAAGACGTACCCATAACTTCATTAGTTGAGCTAAACATTGCCTCTTGAATTAATTGAATGTTTTTTTGATCTTTATATAACTTTATGTATTTATCTTTGTATTTGTCTTGTTTCTGATCATCAAGAATTATCTTCGGATAAATCTTATATCCACCATTTGCAATTTGCGCATTCATTAAACAAAGTTGTATCGGCGTTGTCTGCATATATCCCTGACCAATTCCTGTTATTATTGTTTCTCCAAGATACCAGTTTTGCCCTAAAGCATTTTTTTTCCATTCTGTATTTGGAATTAGACCATCTTTTTCATTTTCAAATAATCCATCAAAAACTTTTTTTCCTAATCCAAATTTTTTCGCCGTCTCACTTAATTTATCTACGCCAAGTTTTCTTGAAATTTCATAAAAATAAGTGTCACAAGATTGCTTCATCGCATTTTTGAGACTAACATAGCCGTGTCCTTCTTTCTTCCAGCAATGATATGATTGACCATATAATTCTAGTGGATGCTTATGTCCTCTACAATTTACAGTAAAATTTTTATTTATTATTCCATTTTCTAATGCGGATAAAGCAACGATTGGTTTGATTGTAGAGCCAGGTGAATATCGACCTGTAATAGATTTATTAATTAAAGGTTTCATTGGGTTATTTCTAATTAATTGCCAATCATCTTCACTAATACCAAAAACGAATTTATTAGCATCAAATGATGGTGATGAATGCATTGCAATAATTGCTCCTGTAAAAATATCCATAACACAAATTGAGCCTGCTTTATCTTGTAACAATTCATAAGCAAGTTCTTGAATTTTTGTGTCTAAAGTTAACTTAATAGTTTTTCCTTTATTCCCTTTTTTAAAATCAAGTTGACTAATTCGTCTACCATAAGCATTGACCTCATATCTCTCTACTGAATTGGTTCCAATAAGTTCTTTTTCAAATGATTTTTCTAATCCTGTTTTTCCGACTTTTAATTCAGGCACAAATTTATCTTTAATTGTCTCGTTTGATAAAATATCTTTTTCATTAGCTCTACTTACATAACCTAAAACATGAGTATAATAATCTTTGTATGGATACTCTCTAGAGATAGAGATAACTGGTTTTATTCCATTCAAATCGTACAAATGATTATTTACTTTAGAAAATTCTTCCCAACTTAAATTATTAGAGATTACTAGAGTTTCCCAAGGTTTAATTTCACCCTTTTTTTTAATTATCTTCTTAAATTGTTTATCTGATAATCTTAAAAGATCTTTAATTCTGTATATTGTGTATCTAAAATCCTCTATTTCCTCGGGTATCAAATGAAGTTCATAGGCTTCGAAATTTCCAGCAATTGTATTTCCAAAATAATCTTTAAATTCACCTCTTATAGGCGCTAATTTCCATTCCCTTATTCTGTTTTTGTCTGAAAGAGTTAAATATTTATTGTTTTGTTTAACTTGTAAAAAAAATAATCTACTTATTATTCCTCCAAATATAATAATTTTCGCAGCAGAAATTATAAACATTCTTCTATTTATGGAATTTAATTTGGTAATATTGTCACTCAATTTACTCATTTAAACCTTTCAAATAAAAATTGAAAATAAATGTAAAAAAAACATAAAGTAAAAAAGTAAAAAAATTATTTACTAAAAAGTAAATAAAATCTAATTCATATGAAAAAATAAAAAATAATATTGTAAAATTAATAGAATTGATGAAACTTATTACAAACAAAAAATAAAACCAATCTTTTATTAAATGAGGTCGAATTGTTATATTTCTTAAATAAGATGCAAAAGAACATATCAAAATATATGATAAAGAACTTATACCAAGTGGAAAACCGATAACTACGTCATTAATTAATCCAGCAATAAAAACTAAAAAAAAATCAAAATGTAAATTTTCTTTAATTGTAAAATAGAAAATCAGAATAAACGGAAAATTAAATGATAAATATTCAATATCTAAATAATTAAAATCAAATTCATTAAGTACAGAAATAAAAAGTAAAATAATAGGCAGCCAAGTATAAAGTTTATAAAGAAAATTTTTTTTTTGAAATTTTATCATTATAATTTTCCTTTATTTAAAACACATTCTCTATATTTTAATGAACCTTCTTTATAACCACCTGGATTTGAAAAAGTTTTTTTACATTTTTTGCTATAAATCAAATTTAACTTTAAAAATTTAAATTCTTCTTTATCCAATTCATTTTGACTTATTATTTGATTTTGTGAAATAATCTTATTTTCTAATTCAAGTAATCTTTTAATTTGTTCGTTTACCTGTATTTTTAATTTTGCATTATCATCTAATAATTTAGAGTTAGTTTCTGATATAATTTCTATTTGATCACTTAATATATCAATTTTTACATTTTCAGTTTCGTTAGATGAAAAATTTTCCACATTATTTTCACTACTTGTCTTTTTATTTTCTGTAACTAAAGATTTATTTTCCTTATCTTCTATTTCTGCAAAAACATATTTTAATTGGTCAAAATTACTGTAAAAATTTACTTTAATCATTTTAACTACTTCATCTTTGGATACCTCAATTCTTCCAACTGGAATTCCACTTTTATAAATTGATCCACTTCCGGAAGTATAAGCTATACTTTTATTTTCTATCTCATCAGAATAATTGCCCTTAACGTATTTTATTATTCCATTGTTTTTACCATCACCAGTGATAATTGCCTGTATTTCACCGGGTGTAACAGTAATTGGTAAATTTGAATTAAGATCCGAAATTAATAAAACCCTTGAAGTTCTGTAATTGACCTCAATAACCTTGCCTACTAAATAATTTTTGTCATAAATATTAGTTCCTATTTTGAGATTGTCTTTGCTTCCTTTATTTATAATTAAAGATTTAAGAAATGGGCTATTATGGTCAACAATTACCTTAGCTAATATTTTATTCCTAGTTAAACTATAATCTTCAATAAGAGCTTTTAATTCTTTGTTTTCACTTTTAATAATTTCATTTGAAATTTGTTCAGATCGTAATTTTTCAATTTCTGATAAATTTTGATCAAATTTTTTATAAAAAGTTGAGTATCTTACAACCTCACTAAATGATTTTAACAAAAAATTTTCTGGAATTGAGACAATAAAAGATGATCTATAAACAAACTCATTTATTATGCTTCTTGTTTGGCGAACCAATTTATTATCAAGTGTTGATAATATAATTATTAATATTGATAAAAATACGAGTGTTAACAGTGAAAATTTTTGTTTATTACTTTTTTTTAAGAATGCAGATCTAATTGCTATAATAAAATCATCTCTGCTTGAGGCCATTATTCTTAATACTCAGTCAGCATAGTAGAAAATGTTTGTTCTTGATCTAAAGCCTTACCTGTGCCTATAGCTACACAAGATAATGGGTCTTCAGCAATGTGAACAGGTAGTCCTGTTTCTTTAGAAAATCTTTTATCAATATTTTTTAATAAAGCACCACCTCCAGTTAATGTAAGCCCCATGTCAACTAAGTCTGCCGATAATTCAGGTGGTGTAGCCTCTAAAGCATCTTTAATTCCATCGACCATTTCTTTTAAAATGTCATTTAAAGCTTCTGATGTATCTTCTTCAGTAATGTTGACTTCTTTAGGTGTGCCTGATCTTAAATCTCTACCTTTAACTGGATAAGTATTGTCATTAGTTGGTATTGCTGTACCAATTTCTTTTTTTATCTTTTCTGCAGTACTATCACCAATCATTAGATTATATTCTTTTCTCATATAATTTACCATTGCGCTATCCATGGCATCACCTGCTACTCTTAATGATCTTGAATAAACTAATCCTCCAAGAGACATAACAGCTATTTCACTCGTACCACCACCGATATCTACAACCATTGATCCAGTTGCCTCAGAAATTGGTAAACCAGCTCCAATCGCAGCAGCTATAGGTTCTTCAATTAATTGAACTCTTCTAGCACCTGCTGCTAAAGCACTATCTTGAATGGCTTTTCTTTCAACTGGTGTAGAGCCTGTTGGTACACAAATTAAAATTCTTGGATTTGCAAATGTACTTCCTTTATGAACTTTTTTTATAAAGTGCTTAATCATCTCCTCTGTAACTATAAAATCTGCAATTACTCCATCTCTTAAAGGTCTAATAGCACTGATATTCCCTGGAGTTCTACCAAGCATTGTCTTAGCCTCATCACCAACTGCTAAAACTTGTTTTTTTCCTTGTTGATCAACTATTGCGACAACTGACGGTTCATTTAAAACAACACCTTTTCCTTTAACAACAACCAAAGTGTTAGCTGTTCCAAGGTCAATTGCCATGTCTTGACTCCAAATCTTCTTAACACTATCAAATACTCCCATTTTATATTCCTTTTACTTTTTGGTTTTCTTGCTCCATCGGAGCGGTTTTATCTCTTTTAATTATCATCTTATTCAATGCCGCTAAGTAAGCATTAGCTGATGCAACTAATGTATCAGTATCTGCTGCTTGTCCTACAGTAGTTTTGCCTTTTTCCTCAATTCGAACACTTACTGTAGCTTGAGCGTCTGTTCCCTCTGTTACAGCATGAACTTGGTACAATTGTAAATTTACATCGTGTGGATATAAATTTTTAATACATTTAAAAATTGCATCTACAGGCCCATCGCCAGTTTCAGTTGCTGATTTTATTTGCCCATTAACATCAAGTGTCATTTCTGCTTTTTGAGGTTCACCTGTTCCAGCAAATACTTTTAAGGATTTTAGAAGAACAGTATTAGTTTTATTGTCCACTACTAAACTATCGTCAATTATAGCGACCATATCTTCATCATAAATATGTTTTTTTTTATCAGCTAAAATTTTAAATTTTCCAAAAGCATTTTCAATAATATCATCGGTCAAACCAGCATAACCAAGGCTTATTAATTTATCTTTAAATGCATGTCTTCCTGAATGTTTGCCCATTACAAGTGAAGTTTGCTTTACACCAACACTCTCGGGAGTCATAATTTCATAAGTATTTCTATTTTTTAACATTCCATCCTGATGTATTCCTGACTCATGAGCGAAAGCATTTTTTCCAACAATAGCTTTATTAAATTGAACAGGAAATCCGGTAACATTTGAAACTAATTTAGATGCTTTACTTAAAAGTGTTGTATTAATTCCAGTTTCATATGGCATTAAATCATTCCTAGTTCTAATAGCCATCACAACTTCTTCTAAAGCCGCATTCCCAGCTCTCTCACCGATACCGTTAATAGTACACTCTATTTGTCTTGCTCCAGCCTGAACTCCAGCTAAAGAATTTGCTACTGCTAAACCTAAATCATTATGACAATGTGTAGATAAAATAGCCTTATCTATGTTAGGAACTTTATTCAATAAAGTTTCAATAATTTTTGTGAATTCTGATGGAACAGTGTAACCAACAGTATCTGGAATATTGATTGTTGTTGCGCCCGATTTAATCGCAAGTTCTACTGTTTTACACATATAATCCATATCAGTTCTTGTTCCATCTTCACACGACCATTCAACATCGTCAGTAAGGTTTCTTGCATAAGTTACATGTTCATTAATTGACTCGTAAACTTGTTCTGGAGTTTTGTTTAGTTTATGTTTCATATGAAGCGGACTAGTCGAAATAAAAGTATGAATTCTAAATCTTGGAGCGTGTTTTAAAGCTTCATAACACCTATCTATATCTGATTTAGAATGTCTAGCTAGACCACATGGAATTGATTTTTTTAATACCTTGCTTATTGCACTTACAGCTTCAAAATCTCCTGGTGAAGCTATTGGAAAACCAGCTTCTATAATGTCAATACCAAGTTCATCAAAAACTCTTGCTATTTGAATCTTTTCCTCAAGACTCATAGACGCGCCTGGTGATTGCTCACCATCTCGCATTGTAGTATCAAATATAAAAACTCTATCTTTGTTAGCCATAATTCTTAAATTTAAGAATATGGATAATACAATCTATAATAGATTTTGCAAAATAATTGTAAAAAAAACTAGTTTTTTTTAACCCTTATCACTATCAACTAACTTCTTTTTGCCAATCCATGGCATCATAGCTCTAAGTTTTGTGCCAACAGTCTCAATTGAATGTTTAGCAAGTTCATCTCTAGTCTTTAAAAAATTCTTCTGTCCATTTTTACATTCATCCATCCATTGTTTCGTAAACTTACCAGATTGAATATCTTCTAGCACTTCTTTCATTCTTTTTTTTGTTTCCTCTTTATTAATAATTTTAGGTCCAGAAATATACTCACCATATTCTGCTGTATTTGAAATTGAATAATTCATGTTGGCAATTCCACCTTCGTAAATTAAATCAACAATTAATTTTACCTCATGCAAACACTCAAAATATGCCATTTCAGGTTCATAACCAGCTTCAACTAAAGTTTCATATCCATTTTTAATCAATTCAACGAGACCACCACATAGAACTGTTTGTTCACCAAACAAATCCGTTTCACACTCATCCTTGAAAGTAGTTTCTATTATTCCAGATCTTCCACCACCAATAGCCGACGCATAAGATAAAGCCAAATCTCTTGCCTTGCCTGTGCCATCTTGATGAACGGCCATTAAACATGGAACACCACCTCCTTTTTCAAACTCACTCCTTACAAGATGACCAGGTCCTTTGGGAGCAACCATAAAAACGTCTAAATCTTTTCTAGCTTTTATTAAATCGTAGTGAATATTCAGTCCATGAGCAAATGCTAAGCTTGTTCCTTCTTTAATTCTTTGCTCAATATGATTTTTATAAATTGTTGCTTGAAGTTCATCTGGAGTCAAAATCATACAAACATCTGCCCACTCTGCAGCATCAGATAAATTCATAACTTTTAATCCTTTAGACTCAGCTTTTGATTTGCTTGCAGAACCATCTCTAAGGGCAACCACTACTTCTTTAACACCACTATCTTTTAAATTTAAAGCATGAGCATGTCCCTGACTGCCATATCCAAAAATTGCAACCTTTTTTTCTTTAATTAAATTGACATCTGCATCTTTTTCGTAAAACATTTTCATCTTTTTCTCCTCTATTAATTTTAATTAAAAATATCCGCACCTCTTGTCATAGCAATTGCCCCTGTTCTAGAAGTGCTAATTAGACCTAGAGGCTTTAATTTTGAATTCATCTTATCTATTTCTCTCCTTAAAGCTGTAATTTGAATTACAACAGATTTTTTTGTTTTATCTATTATTACTGGGTTAAATCCAATACAAGCCTTTAAACATTTATCTATTTTGTTTTTTGGTGCAACAACCTTTAATAATGCCATTTCTTTAAAGATGACATTTTTATCTTCTCTTTTAAAGTTTGCTACTTTGTGAACTGGGACAAGTTTTTTTAATTGTAACTTAATTTGGTCAATTACTTGAGGTGTACCAGTAGTAACAATTGTTATTCTGGAAATATTTTTTTTTGCATCAACCTCAGCTACCGCTAAGGACTCAATATTATAACCTCTTCCTGAAAACAGTCCAACCACTCTTGCTAAAACACCAGCTTCGTTATCCACCCAAACCACAAAAATGTGAGTATCTAATTTTCCTTTTTTTTTTGGAACACTATAAGCTGATTTAGATTTGACCATTAAACTAACGACTTCCCTTTACCAGTAATTTTATTTTCTTCTTGATCATTAGGACCTAATATCATTTGATTATGAGGTTTTCCTGAAGGGATCATCGGAAAACAATTTTCATTAGGATCAACTTGGCAATCAAATATCACTGGACCATTATGATTGATCATTTCTCTAATTTTTTCATCCAATTCCCCTGGATTATCAGCTTTAATTCCTTTGCACCCGTAAGCTTCTGCTAATTTTACAAAATCTGGTAGTGCCTCTGAATAACTCTCAGAATAATTTTTTTCATGAAGTAATTCCTGCCATTGTCTAACCATCCCCATATACTGGTTATTCAATACAAAGATTTTGATAGGTAAATTATACTGTACAGCTGTAGACATTTCTTGCATTGTCATTAATACAGAAGCCTCACCTGCAATATCAATTACAAGTTTATCAGGATGAGCTATCTGAACTCCTACTGCTGCAGGAAGACCATAGCCCATAGTCCCAAGACCTCCAGAAGTCATCCATCTATTTGGTTTATTAAATTTATAATGTTGTGCAGCCCACATCTGGTGTTGACCAACTTCAGTAGTAACAAAAGTATCTTGATTTTTTGTCAATTCGTATAAACGTCTAACAGCATGTTGTGGCTTAATAGTTTCATTGCTATTAATAAATCCTAAAGAATTTTTAGTTCTCCATTTTTGTATTTGTTCCCACCATTTAGAAATGTTTTGTTTATTTGAAGATTTTAAACCATTTTGTTTATTATTTATTTTCTTTATAGTCATTTTAAGAACTTCATTAACATCACCAACAATAGCTAAATCCACTTTTATAATCTTGTTTATTGATGATGGATCTATATCAATATGAACTTTTTTAGATTTTGGTGAAAATTCATCAATCTT
>MDTA01129464.1_pt1 | contig 11134 bp, 9 predicted proteins | sample 811151 | NCBI WGS metagenome assembly MDTA01 (sample SAMN05326648, study PRJNA326480) | marine metagenome | isolation source: seawater | place: Indian Ocean: South | collected 2010 | reverse complement strand
TGACCAACCTCGTACGCGAAAAAGATCCTGATCATATCCGAAGGACCCATCATCAATAATATTGTCAACCCAGAGAAGATTCGTTTCAGTATAGAACTCCGGACCCTGCTGAATATACTCAGATATTGTCAAACCACTAGCGTCAAGGTCTTGCCCATCAACGGTCCACGTACGTAACGCTTTCCTATTCAATGTTTTCGTTTGGATAGCACACCCATCAGGAAGCGGAATGTTCCACACTGCCACAGAAGAAGGCAGTAATTGCGTTCCATCTTCACTAAAGCCTCCAACGATAATCTCCCAATCTGAATGAGCATCCAGAGTCGTCGGGCTAGCCCTCAAAGGTGCAACAAATAATGCAAGAACAACAGCGAGAATCGAAATTACAGCAAAGAGCAAAGTAAATATTTTCTGAAAAGTACTCAAAAGAAAACTCCCACCTTCGCTCAGCGCATCACAGAATAGTTTAAGGACAATAAACGACTATTCAATAAATCTTTCTATGACGTTCATCAACTACATGAGATTGTCCTCTGTCACGCAAAGTGCAATAGTAGGTTTGTGGGACCGCAGATAAGAGTTGAAAAGAAATTTCATGCTGGGCTAGCTGACGTGATGCGCGATATTGCAATCACAGGATTTTGGCCCACAACGCTCGTTTCTCATCCAAGCCCTCCGCCTGAACTTCATTGGCACAGAATGGAAGCGCATGGGTATGTTATCGAAGGAAAATCATGGATTTTAGACGGAGAAACAGGTGACAAGATCATTATTGAACCTGGAGACAAACTTATTATTCCGCCGGGGGCACTTCACATAGAAGGAGAAGGAGAAGAAAATGTGACATACATCGTCGCCATACCAACTACGCAGACACTACTTCAAGCATTTGAACTACTGCCCCCAGATCATCCCGAACGACCCGATTAAAGGACATTCATTGTCAAGAAATTTCACTAACTGGTCAGGTCTCGTGCAAAGCACACCCAAAGACATAATTGAAATCAAAACAATTAAAGATGCCCAAATCGCTGTAGCTAAGGCCAAACGAACTCAAACACCAATAACAACGATTGGTTCATCGCACTCACATTCACTACTAGTCCAAAACAGCACAGGAATTATTATCACTACCGAGCAGATGAAAGGGTCAATAACAATCAACGAGTCAAATATGACCGCAACAATACCTGCAGGAATGAAACTCCATGAAGTGTCCGAATTGCTATGGAATAAAGGGTACGCCTTATCAAATCAAGGAGATGTAGACGTCCAGTCAATCGCTGGCCTAATAGGAACTGGAGTTCATGGAACTGGTCTGAAACATCCAACAATAAGTTCATATGTACAAGACGCCACACTCGTCTTAAATACAGGGGATATTATTAAGACTGCAGACAATTCAGAGATTCTTGAAGCAACCCGCTTAAACCTTGGAGCTTTAGGAATAGTTATGGACGTGACACTATCCGTAGTCCCAACATTCTTCCTTCAGGAACAAACATGGAAACAAGATGTGGATACTGTAATTGCTGAAATAGGAAAGCTAGCGAAAGAAAATGAACATTTTGAATTTTTCTGGAATCCAGCGAACGACAAAGCATACATAAAAACACTCAACCCGCACGATGGGCCATCCACACAATCGGATGAGCCAGCCCAAGGGTATGTCGATTACTCACACCGAGTGTTTCCTTCGCAACGAAACGATAAGCATACAGAAATGGAATACTCCGTACCATACGAGGATGGAGCATCTTGCTTTTTGGATATTAGAGATTTAATCCTCTCAGGGAAACACGATGTTCTCTGGCCCGTTGAGTTCAGAACAGTTGATCAAGACACTGGGTGGATCAGCCCAACGAAAGGAAGGGAAACTGTAACTATCTCCATACACCAAGGAATAGATCAACTACATGAACCTTTCTTTCGAGAAGCGTAAATGGTATTCAGATCATATAGTGGCCGGCCTCATTGGGGTAAATGTAACTACCTCACTAGCGATGACTTTGCGTCAATGTATGGCGTTGGATGGAAATCCTTTTGGAAAGTTCAACGATCTCTTGACCCTGACGGTGTATTCCTGAATTCATATCTTAGAGATTTACGCGATCCTCAATAATCTCTCAGCATGACAGCATCTAGTTAGGACACTATCGTTTCCATTCTACGAGAGTTTAGATCTTATGGAATCCAACCAACTCTGGGCTTTGTCCTGAGCATCGCTAGACTCTTGGCGAGCCTCCGCAGCGTTGTCGCCTGCAGCAGGATAAGAGCCAAGAAATTTGACTCTGACATCCTTTGCTTGCAAAGTTTTAAGACAGTCCGCCATCACTGAGTCAGCAACATGGCCCTCCAAGTCCAAAAAGAAACAGTATTGCCCAAGCCCTTCACGCGTTGGTCGAGATTCTAACTTCGTCAAATTTATTGACCGAGCTGCAAACTCTTGGAGAATAGTTAGTAAAGAACCCGGTCGATCAGATTGTTGAAACACAACAACACTAGTCTTATCATGACCTGTCGGCGCTGGAATACCATCACGGGCAATTAGAACAAATCGTGTCTTATTACCGGAGTGATCTTCAATTCCTTCAGCAACAATATCTAATCCATACTTTTCTGATGCGAGACTTGTCCCCACCGCAGCAACATCTGTACCAGTATTTTCCGAAAGCAAATACGCAGCATGGGCTGTAGAGTTTGCAGCTTCTAGTTCTGCATCAGGAAGATTATCACGAAGAAAGGAACGGACCTGAGCAAGTGCGTGTGGATAGGAAATAACTTTTTTAATTCCTGAAAGCGGCGTTCCACCTTTGACAAGAAGATTCATAGTTATAGGGATAACTACTTCACGCTGAATAAATAATTCACTATCGAAAGCTAAAGTATCCTGAACGACGTTGACGGTTCCTTCAATAGCATTTTCAATAGCGCAGAATCCAAAATCAACGGAACCTATGGCCGTATTGTGGAGGACATCTGAATGACTTCGGTAAAGGACATGTTGAGCAGAGGCCAAATCAACCTGCGTTAAAAGGGCAGATTCGGTGAAGGTTCCTGAAGGACCAAGATATCCAACTTTCAAATTTGTAACATTTCCCACACCTGCAGGATAGAGGAGGAACTCATAGACAGCTCCTTAATTTTCTTATAAACGCCGAAATGACCTAGAACACGCCTAAAGTTTTTACCTATGTCAGAACAACAACTATATTTTCGACAACTTTTATCAGGTAGAGATATCGGAACTGAAGATCAAATCGCAAGACAGATGGTTAATTTTATTTACCTGATCGGCGATCGAACAACAGGCGAAGCAGTTGTCATCGATCCAGCATACGATCCGCGAGGAATCATCAATGTTTTAGAAGAAGATGAAATGAAACTAACTGGTGTTCTCGCCACTCATTATCACCCAGACCATGTCGGAGGTGACATGATGGGTTTCAGTATCTCAGGGATAACAGACCTTCTAAATATTGCTTCAGTTCCAATACATGTACAAAATGAAGAAGCTGAACTCGTAGACAAGGTAACCGGAGTTGGATACGACAATCTAGTTACACACTCAAGTGGCGATAAAATATCCGTCGGTTCTATTGAAATTGAACTTATCCATACTCCAGGGCATACTCCTGGCAGTCAATGCTTCCTTGTTGATAATAAGTTGGTTGCGGGAGATACACTTTTTCTTGATGGTTGCGGGAGAACTGACCTTCCTGGCGGAGATCCTCGACAGATGTATGAAAGCTTGACGACACGTCTCGCTAAAGTCCCAGACACTGCAACTCTCTTTCCAGGGCATCTCTATTCTCCGAAGTCCTGCCAATCAATGGGTGAAACTCGACAACATAATTATGTCTTTGCTCCTAATTCTGCCGAACAATGGATGGCTATGTTCGGTGGTTAAGCGAAGAAAGAGAAGGCCATGAAAAAAACAGAATTAACGACAGAGATGAAACAATTTGTAACTGAAAGACACCTTGCTTCTCTAACACTTGTGACGCCTGAGGGGCGACCCCATGTCACTCCAGTTGGTTTCACATGGGATGAGGATCAAAAACTAGTCAGAGTTATAACATGGGCCGGAAGTATGAAATCAAAAATACTTACTCGAGCTGGTACCCCACTGAGAGCTGCCGTATCTCAAGTCGATGGAGGACGATGGATAACTCTTGAAGGCAAAGCAATCGTTACTGATGACATGGAGAGATGTTTAGAAGGAACCCGTCGATACGCGCAACGTTATTCAGAACCTAAAGATCGTGGGGACGACAGACGAGTCATTGAATTATCTGTAGAACGGATAATGGGGCGCGCATAATACTTTCATGAATAGTAAACCCAGTCAGAATGTGCTTCGATCACTTCAGGACGCGATACGATCCATTGGTACTCGCGCGAGTGGCGGAATTGGCAGACGCGCAGGCTTCAGGTGCCTGTGTCCTTCGGGACGTGAGGGTTCAAGTCCCTTCTTGCGCACACTAATAAATAAAGTAAAAGTAAGTAATAGGGTACTAAGACTATTATTTGGGTTACTCACCGTCCTATTCTCTGCGCTTCTGGCAAACTCATCTTTCGCCCAAGAGGGTGAACAGGAAGAAATCAACAGTCACTCATCTGATTTAGGTCCAGATTTTAACGGAGACGGATACGGCGACATAGTCGTTGGAGCCACTGGTGAACGTTTCGGCGATGCTATTAGAACAGGTGCCGTAACAATCGTATTTGGCGATTCTGATAAATCATTTTCAGATAGTGTGATTCTTCACCAAGGCCTGATAAATGTCTTCGGAGAGAATGAGCCAAATGATAAATTCGGATCAAGAACCACGTACGGAGATTTTAACGGAGACGGGTTAGATGACTTAGTAATCACAGCCCCCAAAAAAGATGTGCATGGTATTGAAGACGCAGGAATGATCTGGGTTCTTGAAGGCATTCAAGAAGGTATGGGAGTTCTCAACATCGCGACAGCGTTTGATCTGTCAATGTTTAGTGAGAATAATTTCGTTTCACCTGATGCCCACTGGGGGGAAATGGTGACGGCAGGGGATTTTAATGGAGATACATTCTACGACTTAGCAATAAGTGCCCCAAATAGTGCCATTGGTGGCAAGGAAGAAGTTGGTCTTATTGTTATTCTCTACGGAAGTGAAAATGGATTAGATTCTGAGAATTTTCAAGTTATCGATCAAAGTACTCGAGGGATACCAGACGCAGATGAAATAGGTGACCATTGGGGGATGTCATTAGCATCTGGTGATTTTAACGGAGATAACATATCTGACCTCGCAATTGGTTCACCCGGTGAAAGGTATGGATTTTTCTCATCTGCTGGCGCTGTAACAGTCATCTATGGGAATGAGACAGGGCTAGAGCCTAAAACCTCAAAAAGATTTCATCAAGATACACCAAGAATTCCCGATCGAAATGAAGAAAATGATCAATGGGGATCAACTTTAGTTTCTGGGGACTTCAGCCAAGATGGAATAGATGATCTAATCATAGGCTCACCAAACGAAAGCATTGGAGAAAAGAGGCAAACAGGAAGCATAACTGTAATGTACGGATCAGCAGATGGGATATCGGCGCATAAATCCAGACGGTTACATCAAGGCAGTTTTGGAATTCAAGATAAGAATGAACCATATGATCGGTGGGGCTCAGTTCTTGCTACAGGAGACTTTGATGGCGATAACAAAACAGACCTTGTCATTGGAGCACCAGCAGAAGGAACTGAAACCCTTTTCCGCACGGGTGCAATAACAATAATCTCTGGGACATCAGTGGGGCTGACAAGTAGAGATGCCCAAACTATCCATCAAGATGAACTAGATCTCAATTTAGAAGCAAGCCATGCCGACCATTGGGGAGATTCAATAGGAACTGTAGATTTTAATGGGGATGGAATTTCTGAATTACTTGTAGCATCAAGTTCTAAATCAATAGGAACGCAATTTGACTCAGGTATTATCACATTATTTTGGGGCACAAACGAAGGCATACTCCTCGAGTACAGAAAATATCTAGACCAAAATACGCCAGGAATACAGGATGATAATAAAAGCATGGACTATTGGGGCCGTTTAGGAACATCAAGCGAACTTACCCTCGAACGCCCCCCATTAGGGCTGACTACTTTATCAGGGGTGAATGTTGTCGTCATGGCTGAATTACCTCTGATAGGTAATGACTCTATTCCACAATTCATTGTGCGTACGCCATGCGGAAGAGCAGAAAGAGTATTTGGCGGAACACTAGTTAACGACATACAGGTTGTTATAGATCCTGGCCACGGGGGAATCGATGGAGGCGCTGGTTACTATGGGCTACGAGAGCATTCAGTTAACCTTTCAGTATCTGAAGCTTTACAAAACGAATTAGCTTCAAGAGGTATAAAGAGTTACCTTATTCGAACAAGCAATTACCATATCCCTCTCTCATCTCGGGGGTTATATGCTGATCATCTACAAGCTGATGCAATGGTGTCAATACATCATAACGCACCAAAAATTGCCCCCTCCCGGCATCCTGGGACAGAAACCTTTGTCCAAAGTAATTCTCAAAATTCAGCACGACTGGGAACACTTGTGTATGAAGCTGTTTACGAGGCACTGGATCAATTCTCATGGATTTCTTGGACAAGCCAATATGACGCCGGAATTATACGAGTATTAAATAAACGAGGAACAGATACCTATGGAATGATGTCAAGGCCAAGAACACCAACCACGCTCGTTGAGCTCACCTACTTAGCGAATAGAGCCGAGGCCAATCTAATCAAATCACAGGATTATCTTCCAGCTGTATCAGTTGCAATGGCTGATGCTGTAGAAGAATATTTGAAGGAACCCAGTGAAGGAGAATATCCAACCACCGTTCGAAACTTTACTGCAGCGAACGCACCGGGATACAGCGTATGCAAAGATCCGGATTTTGGATTCCCATTATCATTTAATTTCAGTGAAGATGCATTTGACAAAGCCCTACTCTCAAACGAATAAATATAAAGTTAATAGAACAAAGCAGAAGGACCCTACAGGCTGGACCGTTTGTAGATCGGATCGGATAGAGGAAAATTTGTGTTACATAATAAACAGAGGTTGATATGACTAACGAAGCCATACTTTATGAGCAAGCAGGAAACATTGTGACAATAACCTATAACAGGCCAGATCAACAGAATGCAATTAATGGACAAATGCGCAAAGAACTAAACGCTGCATGGGATAAATTCAATGAGGATGAAAGCGCATGGGTAGCCATTCTTACTGGCAGCGGCAATGTATTTTGCGGAGGAGCGGATCTGCGCGACCCTGCCGGAAGCACAGGTGATTTCAAAGGCACATTCTGGGAAAAGCCAACTATCAATAGTTTCGAAAGTGGTAAAGAAATATTTAAACCGGTAATTGCAGCAGTTAACGGGCCATGCATTGGATACGGATTAACCGCTGCATCATTCTGTGACTTTGTGATTGCAAGCGATACAGCTACTTTTAGCTACCCTGAAGTGAGCATAGGGATACCTACGATTGTTGGTGCAATACGTCTCCCAAGAAAAATAAACTGGGCAGATGCAATGGAACTATTACTCCTTGGAGAACCCATATCAGCCCAAAGAGCGAAGGAAATTGGATTCGTCTGGAAAGTCTGCGAACCCGAAGGGTTAATGGAAGAGGCAGACAGCCTAGCTGAGCAACTTTGCCAATCAGCCCCACTTGCTGTTAGGGCCACCAAGGAAGTAGCCACAAGAACCCAAAATATGGGATGGATCGAGGCGGTGCGTTTCGGGGAAACCATGAGAATCGTAGCGAATCAAACTAAAGATGCTGCTGAGGGTCGGGCCGCATTTAGAGAGAAGCGAAAACCACAATGGAAAGGAAATTAAAAAGCCCCACCAAGTTTGATGCTCCATCGTATAAATGATGTTATACAAATAGGAACAGCAAAATGGATTTTAGATGAACGATAATAGTCCCCAGAACCCGGGAAGACTTGATTCCCCTCTGTTCACCTCTGGAGCTGCCACCGATATTGGTAACGTCAGATCTTTAAATCAGGATCAATATCGGATTACCAAATCTATTGCTGTCGTTGCCGACGGTATGGGTGGACACAATGGTGGAGAAATAGCAGCTGAAATAGCTGTAACTACTATGCTCTCCGCTGAAAATTTCCAATCGGTCAAAGAGCTAGCTCGCCTTGTGCAAGAGGCAAATAGATCAATACACATAAGAGCCGAGGAAAATATTAACTTAGCTGGGATGGGAACAACGCTATGTGCCTTGTCAGAAATAACTGGTCAGGATCTTTCAAAACGAATCGGGGCTGTGAATGTGGGAGATTCACGAATATACCTTCTTGCCAACAATAAGCTTAAACAAATTTCTGTTGATCACAGTGTTGTTCAGAACTTGATTGATAACGGGCAAATAACTGAAAGTGAAGCGAAGAGTCACCCTCATAGAAATGTGATAACCCGATCTATAGGAACCAACCCATCAGTTGAGGTTGATTTTTGGGAAATTGAGCCAATTCTTGGAGATAGATTCCTTTTATGTAGCGATGGCCTTACAAATGAACTTTCAAACACTGAAATTGCAGAAATTCTTATAAACCATATTGACCCTCAAGAAGCCGCTGATCAATTAATACAGGCTGCCATAGCTAAAGATGGCTTAGATAATGTAACAGTAATAGTCCTGAATGTTGTTAGAGGTAATGAACAACCTGAGTTGCGAAACCATTCATACGAGCTCCAAAGCATTCCAGATGCTGAGAATCTCGCTTCTACAAATGAAGCCAGCAGTAGGTTAAAAATGTTCATTAAAAAATTGAGCATACGTAAAGCTCCAAATTTATGAATATTTGTAACAAAAGATATATTAACGAAACAAAAATCCGAACTTCAATACCTAGTTAACTAAAACTAATCAGAAGCTGAGGCACAAGATGCTGTATTTACAGACATCAAAGAGTTACATTTTTGTGACTGGTTTGATGAGTGAACGTACTCAGCATGCAAACGCTATTAAACTCTTGATTTATGTCTGAGAACGGATCAATAATCTTTGGCGGAAGATACGAATTAAAAAAACGACTTGCGCGCGGTGGAATGGCAGAAGTGTTCCTTGCCGAAGATCAATTGCTTGGTAGGCCAGTAGCTGTAAAAGTTCTCTTTCCCGAATTCGCTAGTGATCCTAACTTTGTTGAAAGATTCCGAAGAGAAGCTCAGGCAGCTGCGAATCTCAATCACCCGAATATTGTCGGCGTTTTTGATTGGGGCAAAGAACGAAATACCTACTACATAGTGATGGAATACGTTGAGGGCAAGACACTTTCTCAGTTAATAAGAAAGGAGGGACCTTTGCCAGCTGCTCGTGTTGCAGAAATAGCAGATGGTATAGCTTCAGCTCTCGGCTTTGCTCACAAAGGGGATGTAGTGCATCGAGATATGAAATCAGGGAATGTCATTATTTCTGACACTGGTCAAATAAAAGTTGCTGACTTTGGAATAGCAACGGCAATATCAGCAGGTTCTGATACAGATCTGACACAAACCGGGGCTGTAATGGGGACTGCAAATTACTTCTCACCTGAACAGGCGCAAGGGTTGACTGTAGATGGAAGGAGTGATCTCTACTCACTGGGAGTAGTCATGTATGAGATGCTCACAGGGGCTCCACCTTTTACAGGTGAAACTTCTATTTCAATTGCTTATAAACACGTACAAGAACAACCTGAACCTATTTCTTCAAAAAGACAAGGTGTACCCGAAGCTCTTCAGGTTATAACAGCGAAATTGCTCAACAAAAACCCAGATAGGCGTTACCCATCAGCAGGCGAATTGCAAACTGATTTACACAGGTTTCTTTCTGGCCGCTATACGCTAGACGACTCTAACCTTGACGAATTGATTGAGCCGTTAACCAATGATTTTGATACTGCAGAAGTTAGTGAAGTGGAGTCATCATTTGACCAACAGCAGGATAATGATGGCCCCCCATACCCACCTCAGTACTATGAACCCTACGACCGACAAGACAGAAGAATTTGGTTATGGGGGGTACTTACAATTGGATTACTTGGGGCACTCATCGCGCTCATCGTTCTGCTGGTTGACTTTGTGCAAAATACGACTAATTCTGAATCAGATGGGATCGCCATAGAACAAATTCAACCTGTTTCACCGACTGGAATTATTGTCCCACTTGTGGTTGATCTGGATAGGGGGCAAGCAATTGCATTACTCCAATCACGGGGTTTACAGGTAGGACGGATCACTACTGAAATAAGAGATGATGTTCCCTCCGACAGAGTCCTCAGCCAAACCCCCACACAAGGCACTGAATTAGAGGAGGGGGAAACAGTTAATATCATCGTTAGCGTCGGCCCTGAATCAATTCAAGTTCCCGCTGTCGTTGGCCTAACCCAAGAAGAAGCTTTCAACAAGTTACAAAATCAAGGTTTCGTAAACATTGAAATACGAAAAATTAAGACAAACGAATATGATCAGGGCGTAGTCGCTGATCAAGACCCCGAAGCGAGTTCCTTTATAGAGCCAACTTCTATTATTGGATTACGAATTGCAGATGGGCGTATTAGTGATCGGATTCCGAATCTAACAGGACAGACTCTATTGATAGCTCTTGATGAACTAGAAGAATTTGGTTGGATTACCTCTGTAGAAGAAGTCAACGATGACTCTATTGCTGAGGGGAGAGTTGTTGCTACGGTTCCCAATTCTGGAAGCGAACACGATCTAGATCAGCCTGTTGTAATACAAATTTCAATTGGCCCTTCTTCAGTTGAATTACCTTCTGTAATTGGCGAAAGTCCAGCTTTGGCTGCAAGTATTTTGGCTGGTAATGGGTTTATGGTTGCGCCTCAAGAAGAGTGTCCAGTTGACCCCACTGACCCTAACGTCGGGAAAGTTGTTTCCCAAGATCCCCCTGCTGGAGATTCCGTCGAACCTGGCATAACCATAACGATTTGCGTTGGGGTAGCAGTTGAGCCGACTCCTGACCCCGATCCTGACCCTGACCCGGGTGCTGATCCTGATCCTGACCCTGATCCTGATCCTGATCCTGATCCTGATCCTGATCCTGATCCTGATCCTGACCAATCTATT